>Ga0181612_179450_pt1 | contig 10611 bp, 8 predicted proteins | sample HoacroProtozoa21_FD_119630 | JGI IMG/M metagenome (GOLD analysis project Ga0181612, IMG submission 119630) | Hoatzin crop microbial communities from Cojedes, Venezuel. Combined Assembly of Gp0051906, Gp0051904, Gp0051908
GGGGGAAGAAAAACAAACCTAAAAACTCATTTTACAGCTTTTTCCAAAATATCTTTAAGCTGTCTGGAGTGACTCACTGATGTCTGCTACAGACCGATAGATCTAAAGATGTATTTTTAAATAAAACTAGAGAGATGAATATTAACTATTCTTCAGCCTCAGCTCCAGATGTATTTATGGCTTAGTGTTCTGGGTTGAGACTGTTCTAAATCAACAGGAGAACCTATGCTTAAGCAACTACAGGATGATTAAAATAGCCATCTCCTCATGTTCAGCTTGCAGTATGAGCTCTGCTCGAGTAGAAACTCAAGGCAAGCTGTGCTCCAAGCAGTGTTTTATTAGCTTTGGAGACATAAAAAGCTTGCTTGGTTTGTCTTGCTGGTAAACACTTTCCCAGTCATACGTTGGTTTTAAATGCCAGTGTGAAAGAAGCCAGTGTTGTAGTTTTCCAGAAATGTAAACCTATTATTAGTGATTGCAAAAGCCAGGGAGTTAGAGGTGGGGGAAGAGGGAGAGGGAAACGGGGGCCAGTTCTTTGCATGAAGGCATGAAAAATGGATGTGTTTTAAGTGAAAAGTATTCTGCTTATATTTTAATAACATGTTCTGAAAATCTTTTAAAATATTAACTGTCATCCAGGAATGCAGGGAGTCCACCTCTTCTGTCCCCTACTCCCTTTAGGAAGGCAGCGCACCAGCGGTGCAGCTGCTGGTCTGAAACCTCCCCGCAGGGGATTGATTCGTGCAGCCTCTGGGACAAGGCACTGCTGGAGTTCTCCCACCAGCTTGTTTACTGCAGCAGTCTTGCATCCAGAGCTGCAATGCGGTATTTCATATGTAGCGATAACCACTACATTTATCATAGCAAATAGGGTGAAGGGGGACCAGCGTAACCCAACACTGTAGATTGTAAGCGTTCCTGAAAGAGCCTCTCTTCTTGCAGAACCGTGAACTGCTGCAAACTGTTTGCTCACAGAGGTGCTGCTGGGAATGGGAATGGCTTCTTCACTGACAGGCAATGCACGAAGAATCTTTCCACATTAGCTGCACAAATCTGTCCAGATGATGGTAAATCTGATGGGTTTTTAATTTCACTGTTAACTTCATTCCTTAATTTCAGCCCTTAGTGACGCAACTTCACAATCCCTAACAACTTGCAACCAGCTAACTAAATACAACCTCAAACTGCTAAAACTCTGAAATGTTTGTAGGTCTCTCTGAGAACAGAATAATTTGCAAACAATACAAGCAGCATGTGCAACAACACATACATAAAGTACACAGTGCACATACTTGCAGGAAGAAGTGAAGTCTGCAGGCTGTCCTAAATCTTACCTTCCCTGTACATGATACATTGTGGTTTCATATTGCTAATGGTTTTACAGCACCATCAACAACATCTGCTTTCTCCCATATGACTAGGTGACGTACTGGTTCTCTTTCTGTAGTTAGCAGCCAGGGTTGGCTCTAGACATTAGCAAAACAGCTGCCTGGAATAGCAGCCTGCTGCAAGCAGAAATGCCAGTGCCACAACCCTGGACAACCAGTCTGGCTGTGGCTGTGGTTGGTGTTCAGGCAGAAGGAGGCCGGATGGGTATGGCAAAGTTTGGAGTCAGACTGATCCACAGCCCAGCAACTGAAGTTGCTGTTGTCAGGTGTTTTTTCTTTCCTTTCTGCCTTCGTGGCTGGAGTGGCTCTGTCCCAGCCTTTTATCCTAGGAATGGCAAAATGTGGTGTTGTCTGTGCAGATGAGAAGCTGTAATAAGAAGTCAGGCTTGTTAACCTGTTTCCTTAGAGCAAGACTGCAGTGAGAAGCTTTACCTTCATGCAGAAATACTGATAGCAATGGTGTAAGGCTCATGCCCTGAACCTGGGTGCGAGATTCATGATTACGTGCCATGCTTATGAGTACCTAAATGCTGTGGCTACTTATATCAGCCTTTTGATCTACTACAGCTGTTACACTTACCCATCAAAAGAAAATTATCCTATGTCCAGCAAGCATGTCTTGGTTAACCTGTGCTTCAAAGTTTTGGCCCTTTTGTTCCTGAAAAATGTTGAGCCTGCCATTTTCCCTTGGGCTTGCATGAAGTTGCATGGAGTGACACAAAGGAGAACTGGGTGTCCTCAATTAAAAGCCCTTTTTTTAAACTACACTACACACCACACAAGTTTAATAATTTCTTGGGCTTGGATATTCAGTCCTATGTTTGCAAGAGTCAAATCTTATTATGCTCAAAGTGCAGGCCTGGCAGTCTCTACCTACTCTAAATGCTGTGGTTAGGATAGAAACAGTACAGCAATGAAGTCTCACATTCCCTAGGCTTTAGTAATTTCTAGGACACAATGGAACATTTGAAGTGATCTACTGAAACAATAATAATTTAATGCAAGGATCACTATGATGAGATCCCTGCATAATTTTTCTAGCTCTTTGCCACTTTACAAAACTCTGCTAACCTGCAGTAGGGATCGATGTTGATTAGTCATCTGGTTTTAGCCTATTTTACATTGCTTCTGTGTTTGAACCATGGGAAGTGGTTCAAATGAAATATGGAATGACATTGATAGGGATATTTGAATCAGTGAAGCCATCAGAATGTAGTTAGGCAGCTGCTGCCTAACTATCTTTAAGTGACTAGGGATGGGGGAAGGAGGGACCACAAAATGCAGCAGGTCTTACCAAGCTTCCTCACTCACTGACTGGAACATTTATTCTGGTCCCTGCTATTAAAGCACACTTTTAACAAAAGGGAATCATGGTAATGAAAGGTTTTACTGCAGTTATGTGTCACCGTAGATTCTTTTAGACACACAGATCTCAGGACATACAGAAATGCGTGTTAATGTGGTACAGCGCCACAGTGAATTGGGGATGGTTGGGTTGCATTATGCGAGTGTGGAGGAGTTACTGAGCACTTCCTGAGGGAGCACCAATAAATAATTTTTCATCGTGCACCATAAATTCCTGACCACAGGCATTACAGTAATCAGCCCAGGTAAATTCTAGAGTCTAGCAGGCAGAGAAGTAGTAGTGTAGACCTGTAGATATTTTTAAGTAGTTCCCTTAGTTATATCGAGTCTAACTGTACAAGGCTCTGAGTGAAAGAAATAATAGGCATTGCAGATTTAAAATTTTATAAAAGGTCTTCAGATAGTTTTCTTGAATGTGAATTGTATCACGCTACTTACTAACTTCCTGATCCTCCCCACCTACAAAACGCCATGCATTTAAATGATTAAAAATACATTTGAGTGTTGACCTTCAGTGTGAAGCAAGTCAGAATCCCAGAAATCCCAGAAAACTCAGCTACATCTCTTCTACAGCTACATTTGTTCTTCAAAATACAGGACTATCTGCATCAGCAGGTCATAGCAGCTCTTTGATTATGGCACTGAATAGCTGTTGGCACATTCACTTTTCGCTGTAAGTAAATCAATGTGGTGTTTGGAGCTTAGCAAGACTGCTTTGAAAGATCTAGTAGTGCTCATAGGGCATCCCTGTGGCTTCTTGTTTCAGAGCAAGCTGAATATCTCCCTCTCACTGTATTTTACCATCTCAGTGTCAAGTTCCAGCCAGAGCAGAAAAATTTTAGAAGGCCTTGTTCAGTCCTTGAATTAGCAGATGTTAAGCGAAGGGAGTGAGAAAAGGAAATCTGAATTAATGGTTTGCTTTTTCACAACTCAAATTGTTACTCAACATTGTGAATAACTGAGCCTGAAAATAACAACAAATAATGTAATCCTAGTGACATGGCAAGAAAATTCCTGTTTCCCTGGTAATAAGCTGATCTCCGAACAGAATAAAATGCTGCCACTTGTGAGCCAGTACAAGCCTTACTCAACTCAGTTATCGGACAAGTGTCTGTACTGTCTTTGTGTACAATGGCAAGTTTTTCCCAGGAATGCTTTGCTTTGGAGTCACAACACTTCAGAATCAAAACACTCTGAGACACTGGCACCTTCTATGTGAATATTTACAGTTCTTTGTGGCTGGTAAAGTAGAACCAAGATCTAATATGCGTGCAGTACAGTAGTACATGCAGCAGAGAGACAAATGGGATGCCTTTGTAGCTTACAGCAAACAAAGAACCCAAAATAGCTTGTAGAGTGTTTTGGCTACCAACAGCCTTGTTTAATGTAGAGGGAAAAGCGATATTGTTTGTGTACAGTTACAGTTCACAGATACATACGATACTTTCACTGTAGTAATATTCAACATGGGAATAACAGATGTTAGAGGTCAAGAAGTCATATTAGTTTCCTGGGACTTTCCCATCATACCATTTTTAGGTGTTTGGAATGGGACTTTAGAAATTAGTTTGAGCGCTTCCTTTACTCTATTTTCTTTACACATTCTTTTCGCAGGCAAATAGAAATGTGAAATAGAATTCACGTTCTGATTCCTGAGTTCTATCTGAAATAGTATTATTCTATACTATCTCATTTTCTTCCCAGTCCTCCCAGATTATCATCAGAGTAATTCTTCTTTTAATTTTTGTGACTGCTTTATTATCTATTTTCCTTAGATTTGTTAACAAGCTAATCATAGTGGTGAAATTTAAAACGTGCGCCATTTAAACATGTAGTGTTTGTGGCTTAGAAACATCTATGGTTTTGCCCTCTGTGACATGAGAAATAGTACTAATGAATTTTAGGTTCTGGAATTACTCAAGTGCTTTTGAACAGTTTCATGTTCCTTGATCAAAGAGGTAGGCGTGTAGGCTGGTCCCAGCTATCACATTTTCCAGGCAAATAGGCAAGACTAGGTTTTCTTTCAACAGGGTGCTTGGGAGTTCTCTGGGCTCGGACACAGTATATAAACTGAGCTGCCTATTTTTTTTTTTTTAACTATACCTGTAGTTGCCTTCTTTGCCAAAAACTAGTAAGTAAGCCTTGTTCAGTTGTGATGAAGTCTTATGTTGGCTACAAAATGTTCTATTTTGATTAAGATAGGATGAAATAAAGCCTGCTGATCTTAGAAGCGTCTTAAGCACGAGTACAGAATCATCATTATATTTTTAGGACAGCAATTTGAAATAATACAAAATTCGCATAACTGATTACAGGAAAAGCTAAATGCCAGTGACATGAAATAATACTGCTGGATGTCACCCTGATGCACTTGCGCTATTGAGCGGACTCTGGAGGACAGTGTTGCACTACTCTCTTCTTTCTACTGCTACTCTCTCTTGCCCAGTGACAGCTCTCAGAATACAGTGATCTGGAGCCGTGTCCGCAGGATTTCAACCCCCTCGTCTGGGAGACCAGGCTGCAGCAGACTTCCCACTTTTTGCATTCCCACTTAGCATTCTTAACACTGTATTGCAAACAACAAGATTATTTTGGAGAGTTTTAATACTGAGGTACTGTTTGGTTTCTGCAGAGGAGTGTCCAATCTAGAGGACTGCATCACCTCAAATGACTGTTTCTAGTGACTGGGTTTTGCAGGTGTGCTCAGCAAGGCGAAAATCAGTTCTGTTACAACAGACTTCATGGAATACCAAGTTGTCAAGGCCCAGAACATTCTCGATCTCTTTGGGCAAACACAGACTGTGGAAAAGGACATGTTTTTTTCTGACAGTGGGACATGAACAAATTGTGCCTTTGGCCTGCTCTGGCTCACAGGCTTACAGGAGAGGGAAACAACCTGTTGATTTCCTTTGAAAGAAACACACAACGGCAGCCTCTCAGCTAGACTGAACTCAAGGTAGTAGAACAACTCCAGTGTATACCACTGGGGGAATCTGACCCGTATTTCTGATTGTGTGAAGGAACGCCCTTCTAGAGAAATGCGTGTGTATACACCCCCCCCTCCCCGAGGGAAATACACAAGGAAAAAAACCCATATATATGTGTGTGTGTGTGTGCATGTTTGTAGACAGTACAGCCCACAGGGATCCTGTTGATAGCATGCAGTTTCTTTGGCCAGTTTCCTTCTTTTCTGTGTGTTTTACGGAACACAGCTGCTCTATAGACCTCAGATACATACTTGAATTAGACTTTAAAAAAAGAAAGTTATCTTCTGTTCTGACGGAATCTTTATCAGCCCAATACAATTGTACTGCTAGAGTCTACGTTATTCCCCGCAAGAAGCAACTCACTGAGAAATGAGGGGCCCTGCCTTAGCACTGGAGAGAACCCTTAATGCTGTGGAAGCAGAAGTTTGTGCGATTTCTTCCCATGGCGGTGTGAGCAGGGGGCTGCAGAAGGCTCTGGTCGTCGGGTGCTACCCAGTGCCTCACACAAGGCTTTGTGCCACCCCGATCCCTCAAGGTGTGTGTGCAGGAGGGTCATGGGCATGCTTCGGAGGGATCATGCCTACCCACATGCTTTCATCTGAGCTTCTGAATACTGTCACAGAGGCTTGCTCGGGGCATTTGCCTAGTTTTAAATTTTTGTCCTTCATCTTGGGCATCTTGCCTTTTAGAGAAGAACCTTGAACCTTGTAAAGGGAGTCGCTTGTGATGTTATAATCAAACACGGAAAAAGTGTGTGACCTTTGTTTTCAAGAGGGCGTGCAGGAAATGGAAAGAGATTTGTTAATGAGACAACACGCAGCCGGAAACGTGCTGGTGGTAATTAATGTGCTGTAGCATACTTTCACACGCAGATGCATGCAGCTAAGCTCCTGTGCACTGCAGAGATGGCATATAACTCGCCAAGCTGCTAGGCCAGCCTCTAGTGAAGGTTTTATTAAGCCGAGACCCGGTATGAGAACTTACCTATATTCTGGTGCTTTCTGGTGATATTTTCCATGCCAGTTTTGTGCCTCAGGGTTGCATCTGAACTGAGTGAAGAATTAATTTCCATGTGGTGAGTTTCTGTGTAGTCTCCACTGTTGTTGCTATCGTATCTGAATGTTTCACTGTTACATCTTTGGGAAATAAGACGTGAAAGGCCAATCTATCAAGTTTCTACTAGGTCTGGAGTGGCTTGTAGTGTTCTCAGAGTGTTTGCTGCTTGATGTGTTCAGAGCAAAAGGCTTGCTAATATCCTTTTCAGCTGAGCGTTCAGGGCATCTGCCAATCTCATTCCACACATTCCGAGTTTACCACTTGGAAAAGAAGAAACATGCAATGGGAGACGATATCTGTCATTATGCATTCAGTCTAGCAGTTGAGGATGGATGTTTAGCCATAGAGACAGGAAGACTGCTGCAACATGTGTGCTCTGAACAGAGATGGCCTCTTTTCCTCAGCTGTAGTTGAGAAGGAGGTTAGACTTCTAACTTAAGGGAACAGGTCTACTTAGGAAAAAAATTGGTTTAAATAACTTGCCAGGTGGCATGCAAGAAAGGTCTGGCAAAGGATTCTAGTTCTTCAGGTTAGCATTCATTCCACTCCTCCAGCATTGTCCCTTCTTCATTCCACGCTCTCCAGTTTCTACAGCAGATGAGGAAGTCATCTAAGGCGACAGTCTGCCTCAGCTGATCCACTGAGTGATGTTCATCCAGTGATTTTGAAGGAAGCCAGGATCACATGGGAACTCTGCTACTGCATCATTAGATCGTATCGTAATACACACGCAAGGGAGGCAAGACAATGTTTTCAAATATTTAAGACCACAGATTTTATTTCTGAGAAACACATCAGAACTAAAGAACCCTCCAGGCAAACTTCCCCACTGTAAATTGTTAGCATGCATGCGAGGTACCAACTCTGGGCTGAATTCCAGGCTCAGATGCTCTCAGATGGAGCCGATAGGATAGATGGATGACTACATATATCCCACAAGAGGATGCTGTGTGGAATATATCTGTTGTAGTGGAGGCAATGATGAGCTATATTAAATATAAATTTCTAGTTTATAATGCTAATTCACAAGCTCCTATTCTTCTCTTATTGCGCTCATTATGAGCATGCCTGTAGGATTTCTCTTAGCTGTCATCTAAACTACTCTGATCTGAGGAAGGATGGGAGCAAGAGATGGGACTCCAGTTCCAAATGAAGTGATTTGTACTCAGGAAATCTTACTGAAAAGGCAAACTGAAGAGAAAAATTATACCCAGAACTTCTAGTCCTGTTTTCCTCTGCATTCAACATGTATGCGTCACTGCAAGCCACTTAAAACCACCCTTGTTGTAGTAGTGCTTTTGAGATCTGAGTGCTCACAGAGTTGCATTATTGATCAATTATTTTTCAGTAGGCAAAGAGGCATTACAAATATACTTACTGCTCTTCTAAATTGTCCTTATGCATCCTCACATATGTGATAACTGCTATGCATCATGACTCCCAAACAGACTGAATCATCCTTACTTAATTATTTATCTTGGCAGCCAGAGATAAAAAATGCAAAGGCTAGCACATTTGCTGTGGGCATGGCAACTAAAATGAAGAAACGTGCAAATATTTGGGCAAAACTACACTGTTCAAAGAGTTTCACTGAATGGCTGTCAACCCAGAAATGAAAGGAGGAATGAAACTCCATTACTATCTTGCAAAGGAACAAGGTGTCGCAGGGGAGATGGTTTTGGCTCCTAAACATGACACATCAGGGTCAGAAGATGAAGGCCCTATCTTACCTATCTAGTAAGCTGACACCTTGTTATTCAGTAGTTCATTCACAGCAAAATGCTGCCCAGAGGAGTTATAACTGGTGTCTGTCACTCTAGGAAGTGCTGTGCTTAGCAGAGTTACACAGTGCCTTCCAACCTCCTCGCAACTCCAAGCACCTTTCGTTCTTTTGTGACTGGGATCTTAATGACTCCACAGCAGGGGAGAAAGGACATTCTTCTATGTGCGTAATATTGCACGTTGAATAGTTGCATCTGAAAATAAAGGTAATAGACGATGGTCAAAGGCCTCTTAAATTAAACCAAAGTCATGGGCTTTTTTTCTTTGAGAAGCGTGCAAGTTTGCAGCCTTCTGGACTCAAAAGAGGAACTCTAAGGGAAAGCAGTACATAGGCCTTACATCTCTAGACATTTTTGAGGATGTCATTCTTCCATAGTCCGCTACATTCGTTACAGTTTAGCTGCAATGGATCATGCCTTTTCATCTTCATCTTCTCTTAAAGATACTACCAGCCCTCCACACCCCCCTTCCCCGCCCATAACAGAGATGCTCATTCCTATCTGCTACCCCTTTCAGACTGTCACTAAGTCCGTGAGGGGCTTGGGGAAACACGGTGGCCATGTCCTATTGACTCCTACCATGTACTTGGATCTGTTCGTGTCTCGCCAGAAGATACGCTTCCAGCATGGCTATGCTTATAAAAACTGCTCTGATACGCGGTATTGTGGCTCTGCTGATTTCAGGACCTTGCTGTTAGTACAGATGTAATAGCTCATCCTGGCAGGGGTTCAGCTCTGGTGACTGTGCAAAGCCATGCTGTTCTTGTGAGATGGGCTCTGGTGGTGTTTACTGAGGAAATGGATTCTCCTCTCCAGGTCTATTACATCAAATGTAAAGTCATGTATGGGAGTGCTAAAATGAAAGTAGGTAATTAAAAGTATTGAAACATGTTTATTTTACCATATTTAATCCTTGTTGACCAGTTCTTTACTTCTGAAAGAGGAAATGTACTGCTAGCATAATCCACACAGTGAGAGAAGAACCATTTTGGTTTAACTATGGTTGCAAAATACCACTGAGAAAAGGCCAAGTGACGCTGTGGAAGGGAAAAGGAGCCGGGCAGATCCCAGGGAGCTTTCTCTCTCATTGTTTGTGTGTAAGGATGGGTGGGGCGTGACAAGAGAATTAAATGTATGCATCGGTTAGAAAAGACAGAAGGCAACTGCAGTCAAACTGCTGCTTTAATTTAATGTATGTCTTCATTATACATTGTGGCAGAGCATGGAGAGCAGAGAATAAACCAAAGGAGCCCTTGGCTAATTATCAGCATGCTAATATGACCACCTTTTTGCTCCTTAAACTTGTACAAGTAATTCTTAGATGTGTATCACAGCTGCGTTGTATGAAACAATTTTTAAAATTCTGTCTTCCCAATTCTTTTTTGCTCTATTTATACAGCCTTTGCTAGAAAACTATATCCTTGTATATATACGCTTTCTGTAGAACCTGTGAATCTTCTGTCGGGAATGTTCCTTACCCAATTGCTCAGATGTGAGGGGTTTTAAGGATGGGGGATGTGTGAGGAAGCTCCATGGTTTTGTGCTGAGATAGCACGTGCAGCCATTTAATTCGCATTTTGATATCTACGGACTAATTCTGCTTCTAACAACACAGCCAGGAATACAAACTAACTCCACCGAGTGCAGTCGAAGTAGTTTCTGACGCTGTGGAAAACTGGATCTTTCACGCTCCGAGTTTCCCCCCCTTGTGTAAACCGGGTGAAAAAGCACGAAGGGGGTAAAGAACAGTGTTCTGCCAAGGAGATCTGTGACCACCGAGACATCTTTGACACGAGCATTTGCAGTATCTCCTCTGAAAACCCACACGGCGCTGCCGATTCCTAAAGCAGTCTCGCAGGAAGTGGGTTTCTGCTCGGCTTCGGCCCCTGAGGCACTGAGGCGGGAGGGCGCCCCCCTGCGGACGCTCGCCAGGCCCCGCCGCGGCCCGCCCGCCCCGCGAGAGTAGGGCCCCGCGGAAAGCCCGGCAGGCGGAATCTCGGACGGGAGGCCGGCTCCACCGAAAGCCCGGCGGGA
>Ga0181612_180935_pt1 | contig 10611 bp, 2 predicted proteins | sample HoacroProtozoa21_FD_119630 | JGI IMG/M metagenome (GOLD analysis project Ga0181612, IMG submission 119630) | Hoatzin crop microbial communities from Cojedes, Venezuel. Combined Assembly of Gp0051906, Gp0051904, Gp0051908
CAAAGACAACAAGGAAATGGGGAACAAGGTGACAGCGGGATTCTAGCACTGCCACCCAGTTTTCCATCCGGGAGAAGCACCGGTGCTTCTGCACTGCGCGGCACAGTCACGGTCACCAGTGAGGGCCATCCACCCTCCTAACTGAAGGATTTCAGCCATGTAGAAGTTTAAAGAGAAGGACTAAACTGGGCAGTAACTGAACCTGAGCCTTGGTAATTGAAAAAATATGGTCCCACAATGTGCTAAAAGTAATCAGTGAACAGGCCACCTAGCTACCACAGATTTCAAATATAATATAGCCATTTTAGGCATTTCAAAAGACCCTTGTGCATGTTCAGACTAATCGCAAAGTGAGAAGATAGCCTCTATAATAAAGCTGTTTATCTGAAATTAAAAATTGGATTAATTTTTCTTTCCCTCCTACACTACCAGAACCTCATCCAACTTCTATCTTCTTCCAAAATACTTTCTAATTGAAACATTTGCAATTTAAAAAAAAAAAAATCACAATGACAAAAGGTGTACAATTGCAATAAGCTAACCTAAAGACATGCATCTTTCCACAGAACTGACACATTTCAGGCAGTAAATCCAGTTCCCAAATGAATCTACTATGGCAGGTCTGGAAGGAAAGCGTAGTCTGTCAGCTGAGTGGGTGAACCGACCAGCAGAATTTTGTCTGCTGTTCAGAGGCAACGGACCCAGACCCTTATCTTGAGGGACCGCAACAGCCCTTTTGCTAAGTGGAGAATAAACCTATTTTTCAGTGCATTAGCTTATCCTGCACCGCTGCTTCCCTACTAAAGGAAGGATTGTTATCCATAATACAAAAAGCTATTACAGATTTACTATGTGAGCAAACTGATATGTTGAATAGCTGCTAAGTAGAGAAGATGAATAATAGCTCTATGGACTTCCACAGTAATCAAAGTGGAAATAATCATTCATTTACAGCATTCAGCATTTAGCTATAATCTACTGGTAATAGACGCAACTAAGATCTCATACACAACAGGAGAAATGGCACCAAGTATTCATACCACTCCTGGCAATAAGATAATTAGCCAACTACAAACATTGAACTGTACCTGTAAAACTTCCCCCATCAATGTCACGGCTGAAGGGAGCAGGGTAGGGAAGGAGGAGGAAGGAAGGTGGAAGGGAAAAAAAGTACCAGCATCCAACCCAAGAGATTCCTTTGAGGGTCATGGCGTACATGGGATAAATTCACCACCCACCCACCTGACATAGAAAGCATTATTTTAAAATACATAGCGACATGCACACCGTGACTTCCGACATGGACAGACCTCTTCATAATAAATCTGGGGAATTATACTCCAAAATATTCATGAACTGACTGAACCAAGTCAAATAACCTTTGGACACGGAGCTAATGTCTTGGAGCTTAACATACAGCTGTACCAGAGCTAAGTTTAGAGCAGATGAGGGAAGTGAGCTGGAAGACAGCCAGAAAGATTTTAATCCACATTTTTGCTAGCTCACGACCTGGACCCAGCACACCGGCCATAGTCCTTCCGGCCTGCCATGTCTGCCAATATTCTTTTTTACCGACAAGGTTAAGACACAGATGGAGTAACACATAGCTGCTCTTGAACTACCAGGAGAGTTCTTGGGTTTACTTCCATTTGCACTGCCTGACTGGAGAACAAACTTTATCCAAGTATTCAGTATTTTTTCTTTAACCTTGGCAATTATTTGTATAATGTATGGCACCAGGCCCCATCTTTCTTTTCTTTTTCTTTAAAGAAAACACTTAGAAACAAAGTAAGCTAGCCTCCCTACCCAGCACAGAAAGCAGCATGTATAGGCAAGGATTGATTGAAAGTCACTACAATCATTGCGAGGCATCCATTAACTGCAACTGCCACAAATTCAAGCTCGCATATACCTTTGTTGCTGCTTATTTTGAAAATAAAACTCGCTAGCTATAAATGATAGGTTCTGCTGTGCCAATACTATGGCCTGCTAAGTACTAAACAGCATTTCATTAGTAAAATTAAAGTGACATTTAACCATCTTCTAAGCGTGCGTCTTTCAAACGCATCAATTAAACTAAAACATAAATGGATGACAGTGGGAAGAGCACGTTCTAGCAGAGCTTGCCTTAAGCAGGTGATCCCGCCTCACACAAAGCCATCTGAACAACAGCAGGACGACATTAATTCACAGGATCAGACCCTAATGTTCAGACATAGCTAATTCAGGCTTGAGTGTCATTATATCTAAGTATTGTTATGCTGCTAATTTAAAGCCACTCCTACTCTGTAATTCATAGGGACAAACTATTTGTTTTCACAGAATCTGCTCAAAGATTTCTGGAATACCCACCAGGTTGCAGACTCGCTAGGACTAGCCCAATCTGACTATACACAGGACTTCCAACACTCATTCCCATTCTAGGGGCCAGGAAATTTTCAATAATCAGGGACTCTCTGGCATCCAGGGCTAGACAGAAAACCTCTGGCAAACGGAGCCAGCACAAAGCAGCAATCGTAGGAGCTTTTCAAAAGATCTGAACTCCACATCTCAAACTGCTTCTTTTCTACAGGAGCAAGGGAATGAAAAAGTATTGTGGCTGTCTCCTTCGCATGGCATCACCAGGGAAGAAGGGAATGCCCCTCTACGTTGGGAGTATTAACAGAACCCGAATTCTGACTTTCCCCAAGAAGCCTGCTGATGCAAACAGAATGACACAGCTCTCCCGACCCTGGTACCCTTGTGCAGAGGGGAAAGGATACCCAGAAGCTGGCCTGACACTAACTGGGGCACCATTACAGATCTTAATCTTGTAACATTTGCCAAGTTCAAGATCTACAGAACTGACAACGTATAAACTCCAACACTTGCAGTCAATGAAGGTTATGGACAAAGAGTGACAGGCGTTGAGAAAATGCAGAAGCTGCTCTGTAAAACAGCATCTATTACAGGCTTCTATTTTGGACGGCTTGAGAAACATAGGGGGAAGTGATTACTGCTCCTTTAAAAGAACAATGCAGGAAAAAGAAAGGCAATTTCAGTCTGGAGGTAGCTGATACAGAATGCCAGCTGAACTGGAGGAACCTATGGAGGCCCCTGGGATTGCTGGAGAGATGGAAGAAGAGTGTCAGTTAGGTAATTAGAGCTTCAATAGAAGAATAAATACTCCACAGCAAATCCACAGGTTCTTCTCACCTCTCGCCACTTCTTCTCTCCAGCAGTGACAGCTGCTTGTGAAAATGAAGGGAAAGGTCTCTCTCATTCAACTCATTAGTTAATAATCCTCACTGGTAATACAACAAGGAGCACAATACCAGGAGGAGCTGCCAGCCCTTCCCTTCACTGCTCCGAGGCAGAAGGCAGGGCTCAAGGTCTCGTAGGCACTCACCCTAGTAACAGTGACACAGTGGTAGAGCAAAAGGCCATGAATACCCTTATGAAAGAGAAAAGACGCACCCCAGGGCAGGTGCGGCAATATTCAGGGCACTTTTTTTCCCCGCATTATTCCCCCTCTTCATGCCCCAGAGAGAAAGAGACTGCTGTTAGTAGCCAGGCTCCTGAAACAGGAGGTAGCACATTGCTAGGGAATGATCCTAAAGGAGCAGGAGGAAGAGAGCAATGACAGTGACCCACTGAGAACTCACTATTCTGGTTGTCTTCTGTGACTAAGGTCAGTTACCAACGGAAGGCATACTGGTCATCAGTGTCACAATCTGAAAGAGACTACTTCTCTCCTTTGCCCTGCAGTCAAAGTACCATGCAGATAGTTGGACCTTCCAGAGGGCCTGTTTTAGAAGGATTACTGAAGTAACTGCGACTTTGATTTCCTAGAAAAACGCTGCAGCAAGTTCTGCTGTACGTACAGTGAGCCCCTTCGGCATCGGTCCTGACCACTGGCATGATTTTCTGAAAAGATATGTTCTGTGCAGCTCCACTCTCATGTCATCTCTCAGCCTCAGGTAGGTTCCACAGCAGAAAGAAGGTGACCACGTTCTGGATTTCAGTCAGCATCCCTTAGCAGGCAGGGAAGTTGAAAGGCAGCCGCACAGTTTATTCTTCATTCTGTAGCTGGGGTCATTGGTGTCAGATAAAATTTGCACCGGAATAACAGATACTTCAGTATCTGTTAATAAAGCTGTGACCTTCACATTTAGCACTGCACTAAGAGACCTCTCTCAGACTGCTCTGCCCACAAGAAGCAGCTGCAGAGCAAGCGAAAAGAGGAAGATTTAGGCTAGTCTCTGTGCAGGGAGACAACCAAAGCCAGCTCACTTCTCCGCAAGAAAAAGATTCAGCTCCTTGTGTGACCGAGGCTACATACAAATCCCTGTTACCATACTTGGCTTTCAGATTATTAATAATCTACCTGGTGGTCTACTTCTCATAAATCTTTCCTGCAAAGACTTCACCACCAAACATCTGCATTTATTTCATGTGCTGTAACTGAAATACCTAGATGCAGGTTTTTTTCTCAAGGATTTTCCTCAGCTACAGGCGCAGGATAAAGCCCAGTGGGACATTAAGAATTGACCTTAAAGGCAGTAAAGCTAATAGGACGTTTTGATCATCTTACAGGCACCCACTCATCCCTAAACAGGCAACTTTCTTCAAAAATCTGTTCTCTATGGCTTCACTTCCAATAGCGATCTGCACATTTACAGTTTCCCTCAACAGCGTTTGCCAGTGTTCTTTAGCTGATATTTAGGCCACATGTTCCCAAAAGAGAAGGAGCTGATCGAAGCCATGGGAATTTGCTGTATCTTCATTGCTAGCAGACCTTGATGTGTCACACGAACTTTTACATAAATTCTGTCATGTTTTAGGTAACTGTACACATGTAATAAACTTTCAGGCAAATCAAAACGTTACAAGATTATGAAAATTACAGATCCACTGTCATGGTACTGTTGTGTTTACTTACAGCTATAGTTACAAGTGCAAAGTTTCAATTCGTTCAAATATTCTTCCATAAACCAAGATTTGTCTAAAACTTCCCCATGCTTGGAAATGGTCTGCCAGAACAATTATTCTTCCATGAGATTCACTAATAATCCTTTTGATTTTAGTGCTCAGTCAGCTTTGTTGAAGTGGAAGAGAAAACTGTTTCCCTACCCTTTAATGGGGTTATGTTTTTGTGGATGTTCACATTTGCATCTTCTCATGTTCTATGTATGGTTGTACACCAGCCATAGCTCGCTCTCTCAAAAATCACAGACAGTGATAAAAACATGTTCTCTGTGCCAAAACTACTTAGAGAAAATCTAGAAGAAACGCCTAGACAAGAAAACATGCCTTAAGAGAAAGTTCTATGTTCCAGACTATACTCTTGCCAACTCCTGACGGGCCATGGCTTTCTGAATGTCACCAGGCACAAAACCAAAACCAAATGTACCAAGAACCACGCAGATCCAAACCTGTAATCAATGCAAATATGAACTAAGATGAAAAGTTGTTTTCTTTAAATGCCCAGTTCTTCAGCAATGGTGAAAGTAGGTATCCACACAGTGACAACAGAACAGACAGACGGGCAAACAGCGCGCACTGAAAGGTGTTTTTCATGAAACTTGACTTTTTAAAAATATTCTTTAAGAGTATTAAGCTGCATATCACTTGTTTTAATTTGGTTCAGAAAACTCATTTAATGTTGCAAGAATGGAGTGAGTAATATTCCTTCCTAGAGAAGGTATTTTTATATACTATGATGCATTTAATATTTACCTTTGCTATTTTCAATTGTTGTAAAGCAAACATCTCATTTTTCCCCCAGAATCCAATTCAAACACAGTATTTCCCGTAACATTGGCATGATAAGTGTAGCATGTAAAGTGAACCTTATTTTCAAGATCAAAAATCTTGTCTTTAGTGTCACTGTTCTATTTGTACATCAAGTATTCTGCCTTTCCAAACACTCAACTGAGTTTTTTTGGTTGAAAAAAGGTGCTTACCATTTTTTTAGTATGTAGTACAATGTTGGAGCACACTATTATAACTTCTTTCACTGTAGACAGCTGTATTTTAGAGAGAGATTAGAAAAGTCACTAGGCAAGCTATACTTGCAAAGAGCTTTAGAATAATCTGTTGCTTACATTTAATAGGCCCTTCTATATTTTACCGCTTTTCTATGTGTTTACACATAAGCCCTGCATTACTATGTAACAACGGCTTCAGAACAGAATCTGTAGTTGCCACTTACATACATTCATCCACACCTCTTTAAACTTCCATTTTCCACAATATCATTTACATGTAGCACTGTACAGAGCCATTCAAAAACACAACAGAACCAACACTCTTAACTTCATTAGTTCCGGAAAAGTGACGTTATCCTAAACATTCTCATTTTTCTCCCCTAAAAAAAACTAACTCCAAAAAATAGATTTTCATGGTCAGAGTTAAGGGAACACACAGAAAACTTCCCAGGAGGCATGTGGAGTCTTAGATAGCTAACCACAGAAGTAGACCGACGGAGACAGGCTCTGTTTGCTCTTGGACACATACACACTGATGTAAAAAGATGACTAAGGTGCTAGGCTAAAATCTGGCAGACCTGGTCTCACATCCACGCTAAAAGCTTCTCTGGGTCTCTCAGACTATGGTCAAAAAATTCAACACTAGTTGATACCGCCTTGCCCACAAAAGCCTTACATGAACAAGGATACACAAGAGAAGAGAGTTTTGTTCCTACATATCACATCACATATCCATTCACAACCTGCTCAGCTAAACGTAAGCTTATAATTCAACGTTGTGCAGATTGTTGCTAAAAAATCTTATAATTACATCCCCATTTGGGTGACTACTAGGTTATTAATGTTCAGCAATAAACATGAAAGTAGGCAATTTATTACGATTTGGCACTGAATGTCAATCAAGTCAACCAAAAAGCATCTATTTAAAAAATAATAAAAAATGAATAATACCTAAGCTTAGCGCGCTTCCTGCGTATCTGAGAACTCTATGTGATAACATTGAGTTAGCCAGCAAGGTGGATTTAAAACAATGTATTTGAACTTCAACCGCATTAGGAGATCCCAACGCAGACCAATAATTGTGAGACAAAACTCAGCTAACAGAGAATGCCCCAAAGTATCTTTTAAATCCGTATGTGGATTAGGTGAGACTGTACTGCAGAAAACATTCTGCACGTTGCTGCAGCTGCTCAGCTACGCGGCTCTGGGTGAGGATCAGAGCAAGAGGCTCTCCCAGGCTACAGAGACGACCAGGACACAGATTTGGTCCGGTCTGTAGCTGGAGCAGTCGGATGAGGCCAGAGGCACTTCATACTCTACTTCCTACATGAAGAAAAAGTACACTGTGCAGGAGCTGCTCTGTGCAGTGAGAAATCAGAAAGATGAGTCACGATCAGTTGGTATGACGGCTCTGGGACGTGACACCTCAGGTCAGAAAGTACGGACCAGTTCTGCAGACGTTCAGTATCTGCAAAACTATCTTTTCTACTGTAGCACAGCAAGTATTACATAAAAATATTCTTCCTGATAAAGATCTTGTGAAATTATTAGTTCAACAAGAAAAAAAGCCTAGAAAAAAAGTGACATTTCCATTAAATAATAACCTTCTGAAAAAGTAAGCCAGCACTAAAACATCTCTTATCAATCAGTTTAGTGGAAACGAATCTCATTTACATTGTAAGGTTGTATTTCCTGTTACAGATCCAGGGTGGGGGAAGGCAGACTTTTTAGAACAATCCTTTTACATAAAAGAATATTATTATTATTATTATTTAAAGGAGCAGTTCAACGATTTTTTTGGTCTTATCTTTAAGCATGGACTTCATGATGCTGCTCCTACGTGCGCCTTTTGCCAAAACAATTAAGGATGGAAGGATTAAATTCACAGTCAACTGCAAACACACACAAACCGGCTTTTCAAACATCGGTATATTGACTTGAGTGGTCTAACAGTGGCTTGAGCTTTGCCTCCATCTAATTTGACCTTCAGTTTAGTTTGACCTCTCAGACGAGAAAGTCTAGACACTGACCTTGAGTGAACCAAACAAACATTATCCCTCTTCTATGTTGCTCTAAATATTTTTGAGGACAAGATCACTAATACAGCTTGCATCACTACTTACTCTAACAGTAACACTGTTCACAAGAAATTTTCTTTGACTGCAGAAACAAAACCGACAGTCTTTGACTAGAAAATGCCAAAGCCATGACCATAACACAAGTTGATATACATATATTGCTGTTTTCTCCAGAAACAAAAATGTTCTTTAAAAAGGCAAAGAAATTTAACTATTAGCCTCCTCAAATCAATGCTCCTACCACTGTTAATCTCTGTGACCTAAAAAGAAAGTGCCTCCTCTGTTTTCTCATGCAGCTCTTTGACTTTCAGAACAAAAAATTAAAAATGAAAATACAGTTCAATTTCATTAGAGGAAAACATCAGTGGTGATGTTCATGTGTTAATTTTCCCCAGCCTACATAAACAGTTGAAATTTAATGACACAGAAACACGATAATTTTGTTTTCATTATCCACATGCAAACTAAGCACATGCAGTATTAAAAGATTATTGTTTTCACATAAGCACTGTATTAGTAGCTTACATTTAAAAATAAGCAGAATAAAAATTCAAACAAATTATCTAGATCAAAACTGCTTTGTTTTTAAATACGCTGAACATGTGTTGACAATTGGAAAAAAAATACTTCTGTGAGTTCTCAGATGTTGCCAGGACACTAGGAAACCACAGCTAAAAAAGTTTTCCTCTCAAAACAAATTAAAGTTCAGACCTCACTGCTGGGTTTTTGAATACCACACATTCTATATCAGTGTAACATAGGAACAGTTTTTATTTATTACTCAGCAATTAGAAACCCTGGCATATGGGCCAAGCTAAATTAATCATCAACCTGGTTACCAATTTGATGCCCGAATACATTGTTTGTATATATTTTAAACCCTGACAATGCAAGAAATGCCACCTATCTTCAGGCTGTCAGCCCCTTGTAAAAATCCACTTTACATTGCACCTACACAAGTCCCTTAGAAACGTACCTGTCACCGTCCTACATGGTGGAGAGTCACCAGTTTCTCAAATCAGTACAATCTGAACAATAATACAAATGTCTCGAAAAAGAATCACCTCTCTCTCAATTCTTCTGAAGTTTGAAGAAAAACTTTGCGACTGTACAACCAAGGTTAACTATTAAACTTGCATAAAGTGTCTGCATTAACAGGTGATATTACTTTTTCACTAAACACAGACTAGTTTTTTAAATGCATCAGATTTTAAACAGCACTCCATAAAGTGCTCTATGAGGACATTAGAAAACTACACATACTTACTGACAGCTTGCATTCCGTGTTGTTTCAGACAAGCTTTCTCTACTTAAACTGTTACAACACTACTGCTTCTAGACTTTACTTCTTTAGAACGCATGCATTTTGGATTTCTTTGACTTTATGTAATCTTTTAACTACACAACTAAACGTTAGAAACAAAGTCTCCTTTAATTCTGTGTTCCTGCACTTCAATTCTGTCAAAATACCTGTTTTCTCCACATAATACAAGGTTTGGTAAATTTAAACAAGTACAAGCCAAACACTATACATATAAATATATAAATATTTACATACACACATATACACACAGAGAGACAACGCTCGCCACTACATTTTGAGCCTTTCAAAAGGACAGAACACTTAAGCACGGAAGTACAAAAAGAAAACAAACAAACAAAAAAAGGCATAAAAAGCACGTATTAAGACATCAGCAATATTAAATGACCCCAAACCGCTACAGCTGAATGTTTACGCTAGCATTCACACGCATCCTAACCAGGAGCGTTCAGAAAGCAGTCTGGCTCAGAGACGAAGAGTTCAGAGCTCGATTCGCACCCATTAAGCCACCTCACTCAAACCTGGGTGCAGGCAGGGAAGCCCACAGCCTCCTGCCGAGCTGCCACTCCGCGTCAGGTCTGCCAGGGGCTCGGTCTGGCGCTGGCAGCCGGCGGAGCGCGGGCTCGGCGATGCGCGGTCTCAGCGGTGCGCGGTCTCAGCGGTGCGCGCAGCGCACGCAGCGAGCTCTCCTCCCCGGCTGGGGATCTGTTACGAACTGCAACTGCGAAAGAGCTCAATGGCAGGGCTGTACGCGAAGCACCAAGGCGCTTCGCTGTTTATTAGCTTCGCAAACAACGCACGTTACCATCCCTCACCGCTTCCCGCAAGTCTGCAGCACTGATGCAAAGCAGCATTTTTTATGTTTGTTTTTTTTTTTTTTTTTTTTTTAATTCCCTTTCGGAAAAAAAATGCCTGCCTGCTCTTACTCCTGCCCGTTCCTAATGAAGACGCGCTGTGTTTCCGAATCAGCGATACCTTTCCACACTACTGGCAAAAAACTGGGAAAAAAATAAAAATGAAAAATAAAAAATTGCACTTAAATCCCAGAAGATACGGAGAAATGAAAAAATAAAAAAAAAGAGGTTAAAGAATAAAAGCGACACCGCACCGCCGTAAGCACGACAGAAGGAGCGGGGCTGAGGAGCAGGGGCAGCAGCAGCACCGGCGGCAGCGCGGCCCCGCTCCCCCCGCAGCCGCTGCCCCTCCAGCCGCCCGCCCCAGGGCGCGCAGCCCGCACCGCCCG
>Ga0181612_152475_pt1 | contig 10610 bp, 6 predicted proteins | sample HoacroProtozoa21_FD_119630 | JGI IMG/M metagenome (GOLD analysis project Ga0181612, IMG submission 119630) | Hoatzin crop microbial communities from Cojedes, Venezuel. Combined Assembly of Gp0051906, Gp0051904, Gp0051908
CAGGGCTTTATCCCATGGTACTCTACTGAGCAGGTCCCTAAAAAGGCCAAAGTCTGCTCTACTGAGATCCAGGGTAGTGAGTTTGCTATGCACCCTCCTCACTGCCCTAAGGATCTTGAACTCCACCATTCCATGGTCACTGCAGCCAAGGCTGCCCTTGAGCTACAAGTGAAATGTGGGGGAACAGTGTTTAATCTTTCTATTTGGGCTTTCAAGAGGAAATTGTCAATGGTTTGGGATAAAGTGGCAGAGTCTTCATGAGATAAAGAAACTTTTTTTTCTGCTCTGCCTGAAGCTGCCATTCTCAAGGGAAAGTCTAAGGGTGACTATAAGAGCTGCGCATGGTAAGGGTATCAGCGCCTACTTGGGGAGCAAGTAGGCTGTGGGAAGCACTGCATCTGAAAGCGTGAGTAATGTTGTGCAAGGTCATACATGGCACAGCGATCAGGTACTCCATTTGGCTGTGTTGGGTCAGGAGAGTGATGTATTCCAAAGGAAATGGGAAGTTACACTAGAAAGTTTTGCTGAAAAAATTATGCATCAAAAAGCGCAGGACACCCTTTAGAAGTGCTTTTTAGCACTCTGGGCTTTGTCCTTTCTCTGCTAAGCATGTTCTCTTCAGTCATCCATATAAAGAAGAACTTGCAGGAATTTGTTTATAGCCTGTTTGTGGGAAACCATGTCAAGTAAACTGTGTGGCTGCTGCCCAAGTCTTCCAGTGTTTAGTAGGTACTCTTGTATAGAGGACTTACTAGCAATATTAGTTCTTGCCTGGAACTAAGTGGAAGCTGCAAGGACAGGTTCACATCAGGCATTTAACCATTTAAGAGTCATTTAATGGCTAGTCCTATTCAAATAGCTATACTAAACAGAGTAAGAGGATGTTTTTCCTTTATGACATTGTTCCTTTAGTAGAACCCTTGTTTAGAAATGACGTGTGTTAGCATGAGAGCAATGAAGTGATGCAACCTCACTAGAACATCCAGGATATGTTTAGATGATTGTGTAGTATGATTTATATTAGCTCATTTTTCTGATTTCACAAGATGAACTTGTGATCCTGTAATTGCAGAAGGCATAGTTGTTGTGCTAGGAGGTAGTTAAAACAGCCTTGATCGGGCTGATGTAGTGTGTTAGTTGGTTGCACAGTAGTGGGAGCTCAAGATAATTGAAAATCCTGCATACAGACAGCATAAAAGAAAATGTACTCATTTATTTGATTCCATTCCTTGCGAAACTAGGATCCCTCCTAGAAGCATGTCAGGGTAAACACCTTCTGGTTCAGACAACCTGGGGACAACTTGAGTTAGACAAGTAAGGCCTGCGTGTTCTTGGCAGTTATGATGGGCTATCAGGTTTGGATTCCTCTTCATGAAACCAGCATGACATTATGGTAAAAGTATCTCCGTTCTTACCAGATTCAAATACCAACTGAAAGATCTCACACGATTGTGAGCAGTAGCCCACTGACCCACATCCCCAGTAAAGTGCTTATGTGGGGATGTGGAAGGTGAGTTATATTCATGTTAGACACCCCTGTTCTGGGCATCCTTATGGAAGCAGAAGAGGTAATAAAACATAGAAACTGTCATTTTATAAAGAAAAAGACTTGAACAGCACAGAGAGCATCTTACATGACCAGTAACAGAAAAAAATTGATCAAAAATTGATCCCCTAACTGCCAGCAGTACTGCTACAGTCAGCACCATCACCATGGCTTGTGCCAGCATCCAAGAGCTGCTGGAATTGGAGACTCCCAGCCGGCTGTTCAAACCAGGCGGAGCTGGGGGGCCAGTTGGATGAGTGGTGAAAGCCAGGTATCTGAACCAGGTCAGGAGGGAAACTTCATCCTAACATTCCCCCTCTGCCCTAGTGGATTTGCTCAGTGTGGGTGTGATCACAAATAACACTACAGGGAACAAGGAGCAGTGGCAGTGCAAAGAACTTTTCACAGCATCTTTGGTTTTCTGGGGGCGTGCAGTCTCCAGAGAAGTAGGCATATACCCCACTCCACACCTCACAGGAGTGAGCCTGGGCTAACTGTTGCAGAGTAAATGCTGTGGTTGTTGTGACATGAGTCTTACACAATTCCCTGAGGGCCATGCTATTCAAAATTAATATGTATCTTAACTGTGTCTTACAGGGATTTCCTCACAGATGCATACAGGATTTTTTTTTTTTGTGATGCCCTTGAGAAGTTGTAGTCATACCATTGTATGAATATTTTCCTATGCTACAAACAATTTAATGTGGGACACTTGGTCTGGAACATCAGAGAGAAACACTTTAGAGTCTGGACTTCCAGATGATTTTAGCCTGACTGTATAGTTTAAGAAATTGGACACGAATGGATTAACAGACTTCCAATAGAAGCAATGGTTTGGCTAAAAGGAAAAAGCTCCTCTGAAGCTTTTCTGGCTTTGTCCTAGGCATACTAAGATTTTTACATTGGATGATTAAAGGACATATTTTTGTAAGCAAAAATAATACAAACTGGGGAAGGAGAAAAGAGATGAACATCAATGTTCTAATTCCATCTCATGATGGACCATCATGAATACTCTTTCAAATAGAGGGAAGCAGCATGGCTTGTTAGACCTATTGTAAAAGCGACAACAATGCATCCCAAATTCATGAGAAAATTGAAACCCTAAGAAAGCATTGCACACCACGGGATTTGCTGGGATGTCTGTCAAACACCACTACAATTTTACCTACAGGGGACTCAAATAAGCACTGTTAATAGAAACTGTGGTCAACATACACATTCTCTGGTGTGAGAAGTCAGCGTCACTATCGTGACTGCTTAATTACAGCCTTCCTACAACAACCATCTCCAACTAGGTCAAGCCTCCTGAGGATTTTCCTGGATGTAGGCAGATTTCATGCTTTTATCGACATCTCCTTTCTGTCTTGTTAAAAAAAATACTAAAAGATACAAGACAAGAGAAATCCAGAGATCAGGCTGTCTTGCACCTGCACAATCTGATAGAATTTAGGAACTTGATATAGAATTAAAGTTAGCACAAAACGTGGGCTGCGTTTGTAAGGGGGCAGTGAGCTTGCCAGAGGTGTATGAGGCATCAGATCATCAACCCAGTTCCTTGTTTGATTGCCCTCTTTGGAGGGGATAGACAGGGGACCCAACAGGCAGCGATGGATTTAGCTTGGGCTGCATCTTGGTTTGTCTGCAGGCAACAGTATCAGACTTGATGTCTGATGGTTTTGGGGACAGCAGCAGAATATATGCCTGGGGGTGTTGGGGAGCACGTTCCAGTAGTCTGTATGGAAGTGGGTTGTACTATGTTTGCAGATAAGGAACAAAATACTTTTTCAGCATGCCTAATCATCGCAGCAAAGCTAAAACATTTCAAGCTTATTTGCCTGAAACTGCTTTGCTTTTGTTTACATATACCTTAACATCAACTGGTGTTTGGTTAGCATGGAAAAGAAAATCATTACTTAAATAGAAATCATAGTTTAAATTGCCTTTTATGTCATGGTAGCAATGCAAGTGAGTAGGGAACACAGATGAAAAAAGCGTCTTTGGCCACTTTGATTCAGCATCAATTCTACCCCTAAACTAACAAGTAACACTATTGTCTTAGACACTGGGAAATAAAAAGTGTTAACCCAAATAGTTCCAGTTCCAGGTGGTTGGGGACAGCAGGCTTACTGTTGTTTATGGGTATTGTTGACAACTCTAGATAAGTAGTAAATTAATTTTCCACAGTGAAAGTAGTCTTTGAATCATTTTAACAGGCACCTTCATGTGATCTGGTGACTTCAACATTTAATTCTTTGAACAAGAATTGCATTTTCATTTGTTTAGTTCTTCCTTGGATAGACTGTCAACAATGAAACTTCTAGTACAATTAATAGTGATGTAATTGCTTACTAATTGCTACATGCATATATGCACACACATATATGTGCAAACATGTGTGTATAAATATAACGTGTTCCCTTTCAGCCAATTAAAGTGTATTTAAGAGACCTCAGCAAGGAGGTGTACACACAATGAATTTGCTACCTCTTGGCTGGACCCTTCCTTCTTTGCTTTGGTGACTTTATGTAACCTACTGTGAGAGCTGTATGCAAAGAAATATTATGATTCATATTCACAGTAGTTATTAGGTAGGTATGGAGGCATATATTTAGATAGGTGAGGTATGCAGGCGTATATTGTCTGTTACATAGTTAGACTGCATGGTGTATTTTTAGCTATAGGAGGTCTAATCACAAGAGGCTGTGAAAATGCCGAGGAGAATTACTGTAAGAGATAGCGTACAGAGGAGCCACCCGCAGAATCTTCCATCCTGCAAGGCAGTGAAAAAGGCTATTGGAGCTATGTAGCTGAGTTGCCAGAGGAGTGTCGTTAGCAGGTGGGACAGTTCAGAAACCGCCTGGCCTGGCCCCCCCAAAGGCTGTTGTTCTCTCTCAGCCCCATTTGGTAGCAGTTGTCCCAAGTTACAGCCTCCCGCTGACCCCTGTGAGCGTGACACGCACAGACCTGGTGGTGACGGTGTGGGCTCTGGTGTATGGTGTTAGCAAAGTGGGAAAAAATAGGAAAGATGCATTAGAACTGAAAATGCTGAGCAGAGATAGAAATGAGCTAAAATAGCCATGGGAAAACCACTTCTACTGAAAATGAGACAGGAGGTTTTACAAGCTGCCCTTACCCCAGTGAAGAAAAGAAGTGTAGAGAGATTAAATAGCTTGTCCAGTGTCATCAAGAGTTTTATAGCAGAGTTGGGAATCGAGCCCTCTTCCCCCCAGTACCATCTATGTATGTTTTAATGCTGAAGGGGCCCCTTTCACAGTTTATCCAGTGACCCTCGGGGAGCTTACGGCTACTATGGCAAAGCCATGTTTCCTGCACCACATCCTGTGCACTGGGAGAGCAGGCTGCATCTTCTGAAAAGTACAGTCTCTGCATAATGTGACTGCAGGATGCCTTGCACCTCTAATAAGGGAGTTGGCTAACGGCCATTTTATTATTATTAGGTGTTTGTTTAATATAGTAGTTCCTTGAAACCAAGCAAGAAAAGGTCCTTGAGGTGCTATATATCGTGTACAAATAATGGACAGCTATAAAGAGGCTAACGTTTATGTGGGGAAGAGAGACAGAAAGTGGATGGGAAAGTGAGGCAGTATTTAGCCGCATATTGATGGTCCCTGAGATGATGTGATCCTTCCACAGAGTAATATAGGGGCTGGTGAAAATAAGATGATTGAATTTGTTCATAACATCATTATTCAAGGAACAAAAAGGTATGTAGCCTTATCCAAAGAGGTAATCTAAGAGGTCTTTACCAAGCTAAAATTCTGCTATTTAATTACCGATTTAGAAAATATCTTGGGCTCAATTTCCTCCTCAGTTACACTGTTATAAATCTAATGGAGTTGTTAGAGATTTATGGCAGTGTAATTGAAGGCAGAATTGGGTCCCTTATTTTTAAAACTTAGTTTGCCACATAAGTAATAATTTCTATTTTCTAGGCAAGAGTTTAAGAATCTTGCAGACCTCTGTTTCTGTAGAAGAAATATGAGCCACAGTAGTGTGGGTGAGTGATTAATGCTGGAGGGGATGTCTGGGGGCAATCTGAATTGGCTGGTGTGGAAAATCCGTGTGCAATTCAGATTTAGGATCTGTTTGCAGATGCCTCATAATTTAAAATGTCAAAAAAACCCCAAACCTTAGGTCTTTGTGTAATAAATTTATATAATGCTTGTTCAGTGTGCAGCAAGCTTTGCTGAAGTAATACCCTCATATGAGGTGTGAACTCATCCTATTCCCCTTAGTAAGGGCTTAACTTCAAAATTGATTGTGACCCTTTAAATCCTAACAGTATCTAAATCATTAAGCAAAAAAATCCTTACTTTGGTTTTTTTTTTAAATCATATGTTTAATGACTTAAGAAGGAAAAATGTTGCTGTATTTATCCAGACCTAAAGAAGTCTTGTGTTAGCACAGATGTATTTTGTCCATCGTCTTTTCATGTCTAATGGAAGGGGCTTTCTAATAAGCAGCTGGCTCTTTTTTGGCTTTCTTAGCTTTCATTTAAGAGAAGAGGTCAACTTTTGAAGTCTTTGTCTGAAAAGTGAGTTAGGATCTGCCCGTATACCGTGCGGAGGTGCCTGGTCTGGCCCAAGTGCAGCCGGTGCAGCTCTCGCTCACCGGCAAGGCTCATCAGGTCTCAGCAGATGCCCTGGCCCCGCAGGTTTGCAGGAGGCTGCTGTGCATGAGGGCAGTTTCCCCAGTAACACATGGGGACTCCGTAAACTGGAACTATGCTGCTCTGGGGTATACGTCACTTATGACTAGTTTATGGGTTTTTTCTAGAGCAGTGTAGACCTACAGTGCACTATAGAAATAGTAAAGAATCATAATACATAGCTATCCCAAAATATAAGCCCTTTAAAATAATGTGATTCAGTGTCTGTTCAGAATAACCGATTTTATTGTAAATATACTAGGTATACAAGGTATATTTCTAAGAATTTTGTTTAGGAAGGAATGGAAGAATTAATTATTCTAAGATTTCCAAGCATTGTAAGCTAATAATTTTTAAGATGCAAGAGAGAATAATATATTAGGTACATTATATTGTCCTAGAAGTGATTTTTCAATGGCATTTTTATTAGCTGTGAAAGCAGTAACTCTGAATGAACGTAGAACATTGCAATGTTTAATACAGTCCTGACTTGATGCATTGATTCGTGATACCTGCGACTTCTAAGTATGGAATTTGTTTGTTTTTTAAATACTGGTAGATCATTAATTACCTAAAAATTAGTTCAAATTTAAAGGAATAAGCCACCCTATTGTCATTTCTTGAGGTATTTTGCAACCTAAGCAAAGGCTCAGGTATTCCAGATATGATAGATGTGCAGATTGCATAAGACGTTAGGCATTGCTCACTCTGAGATACAGAGTCCTGTCTGCCCTTAAACCCTTTGTTCTCTTGGCTGAATGCAGTTAATTAGCAACCGTCTCCATAGCAACTGCCTCATAGGCCAAAAACATTGTCTCGTTTTTGCAGTTTAGCTTATCACACTGTTTACCTGAAGGGCTTTTCACTGCATTGAGTCTCATTTGAGTTGGCTGCATGCCTGCTCACGGAAGTGAATTGTCAAGATAGAAAAACACCATGGCAGCAAGATGCTGAACAGGGCCCTGTGTGTGAAAGCAAAAACATTTTAAAAGTTCTGTGGAAACAAAAGTTGAAGTTTGCAATGATTTACATCCAATTTTAAAGCATGTGACTGCCAGGAATACTGTGCATTTTAAAATACTGCTTTACTTCTGGGCCTGTTTTTACAGCGTCTCGCAGCCTACCCCGTGCGGTGTTTCCTTGCCCGTAACACACTCGCAAGCCCGTGAGCCTCGCAGGAACAGACCTTCATCCAGATCCGTGAGGAAACTTGCCTCCCTCCAAACCTGGGTGGTTTCAGGCAGCTCCAGCTTGTTCATGAAAAGGACGTCACTGTACACTGGGCAGCTGTGTCGAACATTGTAGTCCTGTACGTTTTCCTTTACATTAACACTGTTTTAAGGGAAATCTGTGAATGTTGGTTCCGTATGATAAATTCATTAGGAAGGGAAGGAGAAGAGCTATTATGGTCACAGAAATTGAAGTACGCTGGAGATTTAGGCTTATTTGTATTAGCCATTGAAGTGGTGTTAAAATATCTGCCATGTACTCATATGACTCAGACAGTTACAATACGCATGGATTTGTACTAATACGACTTTGTCGGTTAGGATGGCATACTTAAATCGCATTTGAAGTTTATACAGAGGTGTGTCCACCTACGCACACACCTCTCTAGAGGCTTACTTGAAGGTGTGATTGTGTCATTGAAATGACAGTGAAATCTTACTGGTGTCTTGATCTCACATTTATGTCTGGCCTGAAACCAGGATGTTCCTGGCATGAGAAGTACTGTTACTCTTGTTTGCTGGACATTTTGTTTATAATGCTTAGTTTGTTGGATTTTTGTTGTTTTCTTAGTGGGCAGTGCAATGGATGAGAGGCTGATTTAGACTGGGGTAATTCTCATTTTATCCTAGACAGACCAGAAGCCAGAGCTTGTCATTCAGCTATGCCGGTACACGCTGGCCTCCCTTCCCTTTTCCAGTGATGGTTTCAGCTGGCAAAGGTCGTTCTCTTTTTTAGCCCCAAATGACATGTGAGGCTGCTGTGTCTTGATAAAAATGCTTCATTCAATATGATGTGTTCAAAACAGTCTTTCCATGGGTTTGAGAAGGTGTTTTGGGCTCTTTCAGGATAAAAGCAGGAGGCGTGCAAACCCACCAGTATTGCTGGTGTACTGCATTATTCCTGTAGAGCTTCTGGTTGATAGAGGGTTATTCTCTGTTCATGTTAATGTCTGGCTCATACTAGTCTACATTCGCTATCATTATTAGTAGTATTTGAATTATAGCAGTGCTGAAAGTCTGCAGGCGGGATAAAGGCTCCATTGTAGTAGGTCTTGTGCACACAAGATGAGACAATCTCTGCTCCGGCTGTTTACAGTCTGTTTTAAGACCAGTAGCGTGAGTGGGTTTAACATATGAATAGCAGAGAGGGAAAGAAAATGCCACAAATGATCGGAAATCCGTGGTTACATGGAATAACTGTTCAGTTAGGTATCTCTGAGACATTCGATCTTTGTTACATTTGCAACTGTAGAGTAGAAGGTAATAAAATGCTTTTGTTTTTCCCAGCGGGCAGTTGCTGCTGCGCATTGCCACAGCCAGCATCAGGCTGTAAGGTGCTGGGAGGAGTTGTAGGGCTCGGATAGGAAGGGGTGGTGGGTAGAGCAACTTGTGGAGGAGCCGGACCAAAGGGTGGGCAGGGTTGGCAAAGCGAGGGCTGCTGAAGGGGGGAGCAATTCAACGTGCTAAATAGCCTTGCTGATTATCGGGAGCAAGCTGTCGGCACCCTTCAGTCCACCACGGGGCATGACACAGGTTGGTTTCCCATGCTATCCGACTTAGTGACTGACATGATTGAAACAACAGATAGTTGAAGGCAATCCCCCAGTAACTCCGAGCATGTAAGATTATGTGCTCACATTCACAGATCTTACACAAACTCACTTTGGATGGAAACCACAGAGAGTATCCAAACTGCCAGGATATTTTCTGATATTTAAAAAGGTATTTAGCATTGTCAGCACCTTTGAATCTAAGGCTCCATTCTCCTGAAGCCAGACTTGCTAGGTACCTGTAGGGGTCCAGAAATGGAAAACTCTAATGGCCTGAAAACGCCTGCTAGAACTTGATGTTATTTAATTAGCTTAAAGTAGTGCGTGGCAGATGGCAAAACAGTGGAAAGGACCTCCCTTTTGAAAAATATGGGCCATATCCTCAGCTTGTATAAACTGGCAGAGCTCCACTGAAATAGATGTTCAGCTTCTGTCAATCAGCAGGGAAGAGAAAAACTTCTGAAAGCAGGAAAAACAGTTACAAGGCCACATAAATTATCAACGGGGTTCTGGTACAGAAATTGTTTTTAACATTTTAAAGACTGATCAATTTCCAAAGTAGCTGTACCCTTTGTGGTCTTGCTTTTGTTGGTGTGCAATTCAGAGAAAGAATTCAGCTCACTTTCCCAGAGCTGCATGAAGTCTGCAGAGCTTGCAGCAGTGAAATGTACTGTATGCTGGTTTCTGCAAGTCATTCACTTATGACAGTAAGACATCAATAATTCATTCTAGTAAAGCCAGTGTCTAAAGTTGTGGAAATTCACCTATTATGTGATAACCTTAACTAACCTCAACTAAATTTTTTAGAAGTAGAGAGATCTTTGATTGAAAGTTGTGAGCTCACCTCAGTCTTTTCCAGGGAAAATTCTTGCTCAGATGAAAGCTCCCGTATGTTTAAAAGCTGTTGCATTCTTACATTTTAATGTTTCCAATTAATTGCTTGTTTTTTTTATGTTTTTAATTGGAAACATGCAAATAAAGCCTAAACAACAAAACTGACTGCTCATTTATCCCATTGCATGGTATCAACCTGATTCATTAAATCTATAAAAATATCAGATCAGAATTGGTAGTGAATTGAACTTGCTGAAAGCAACGCAGTGTTTACAACCTGCTTGCAGACTGGCTTTTCTGTACCTGCTCATTTTTCTTTGATTTAAACCTTCCATGTAATTTAAGAAGATACTGCAGGTTAACCCTATACTATAGCATATTGTAAGGCTTCAGAGTTTTCTGGCTCCAAGCTGCGTATTAACCACGGAAATAAAAGCAATAAGAAATAAAGCTCACTTTAAATACAGGAGTAAGAGGGATGTGAGATATTTTTACAGGTTGCTAAACTTGTGCCATGCAAGCAGTTGTGAAGCCACATTTCTCGGGCGGGTGCTGAGCTATGCAGGGGCAGCCTGTCTTGGCTCCCACCTGCCGGGGCATGCGCTGATTTGGGCAGTGGGTGAAGGATGAGAAAGTGGGAGAGAAATTGTGTCTGGTGATGTGGGACAGCCAGCCGTCACTGTGTGGGTGTGGCCAGGCCAGACCATTCTCTGGTCGGCCGGAGCTGGGTGGCTACCTTTTTAATTTTTATTTTTATTTATTATTTATTTTATGATTTC
>Ga0181612_161319_pt1 | contig 10610 bp, 6 predicted proteins | sample HoacroProtozoa21_FD_119630 | JGI IMG/M metagenome (GOLD analysis project Ga0181612, IMG submission 119630) | Hoatzin crop microbial communities from Cojedes, Venezuel. Combined Assembly of Gp0051906, Gp0051904, Gp0051908
CAGGAGCTCAAATTCTCTTTTGTCTGGGAGTTTGAACTTTTCCGGGAGTTTGGTCTTTTTTGGGAGTTTGGTGAAATTTGCCATTTTTCGGGTTCCGCGATCACTCCTCAGGCACTGGCTGCAAATTGGTTGTCAGGTGGTGAGAAAAATTGTATTATATATAGTTTGTTTTGCATTATCATTAGCATCTTCCTTTGTTTTCCTAGTAAACAGTCTTTATCTCAACCCTTGAGTTTTACCTGTTGTCCGTTTGTCCTCCCCATCCCACTGGGGGGTGGGGGGAAGAGGAGGGGTGAGCGAGTGGCTGTCCAATGCTTAGTTGACAGCTGCTGGGTTAAACCATGACAAATATGCAAGCGAATATTTGGGGAACATAAAATTCATATCCCTGGTGATATTAAATAATTACACTGGTGAAATCAAGTGTGTTGAAGTTAGGAAGTTCCAAATGTAAGTTTTTCTCTGGGTTGGTTCAGCAGATCAGTCAGGTGTATCTCAAGAAATCTGAAAGGTCTACTGGTGACATGGATTTCTGTCCCTTCGTAATCACACCAGCTTCTTCCCTGTGACCTCTTGGGGGGCTGGCTTTTATAGTGGTAGGGGATGGCTTGGCACCATCTGATTCCCCATCTCCCTGAGAAGTGTCACCATTAATGAGCGAACAAAAAGGTGGTGGTGGTTCAGATGTTCCTGTGAGCAGCAGAGAACCAGCTCTGCAGGAGATCATTAAGATCTGCTGAGGGTCCCCACAATGTTTGCAAGCAGCTGGAATCAAAAATGATGCTCGCTTGTGCATGGCACCTTGGCAGCTCTTGCGGTCATGGTGTGGAAACCAAATCGTATGACCCAGAGTGCACACTGCGACTGGACTTGGCTCGTGCCTTTCCTCTTGCGTAGACCTTGGGCTGGGCTGGTTACAGAGCCTGCAGCGGGCAGGTAATGGGCAGCTTGCTGTCTCGGTGGGTGGCTGTACGGAGATCCTTGCAGCTTTCCTCCGCGAAGGCAGCAGATGGCAGCATCCCCTTCAGTATCTTCAAGAGCGTGGGGCCAGAGTGCTCTAGGTCCTGGCTTGTGCCTCTGTGCTAGATGTGATGGTCTCTTTTGGGCCCCTTCCTAAGGTGTGCTCCACAAAGAGATTTTCAGATCCTTTGTTTGATAATTCACTGCTACCAACAGTCACTGGAAAGCTGTAGGGGCTCAATTTCTTCAATTCTTTGTTTCCTATTGCTATTTCAGTTGCTGATCTGACTAGCAAAGACCTGGGCTATTCCTGAATTCCTTTGTCATGAAGTTAACCCTTTCTGCTGACAGAGCAGAACTGTTGTGCTCCACAGATACACCTAAGGCCAAAAGCTCCCATCAATCAAGTGCCTGACGCCAGACACTTACACCCACCCATGGGGCTCAGTGGTTCTGGCGCTGTTCTCAGAAAGAAATTTATCTTCATGCCAACAAATAAAAACAACTTGGCAGCTGTCTGCCAACTACTAAAAAAGAAAACAAGCTTTTTTTTTAAAGTGGAGAATGCTCCTGCCTTATTGCAGGAGTTGAGATGAACTGTTGCAAAATATGTGGAATCTTGCTGCAGACCTCCTAGGTTTAATACAGGGCAGTACAAACTAGGCCAGACAATACTAATTTAAATGTACTCTGTTGTATAATGTGTGCTTAAAGCTCTACGTGATTTCTACTCTAGTAGCTACCTGCTTCTGTTCAAAAGAAAGGGGTATAGGTCACCCTCCTGGACCTGTTCTCCAGAAACACAACTCTGAGCCCCATTTCTCTGGCAAAATGGGTTGTGGAAGAGATGAAGATGAGTTTCGCACAGTCCTCTGTGCTTGCTTTGATGGCATCTACAAGAGATGAAGTCTCCACATGTTGTATTTTTCCTTGAGAGCTTGTTCATAGGTGACATCTTGCTCATGGCACTATTGTTTTCTTCCAGGGTTGAGATGCAGAAGATGAGAGTGGTGAGGCCATCTGCTGATGTAGCCAGGTACACAATGATCTTCCACAAACGAGACAATGGTAATGAGGAGAATAGAGAGAGGTGAGTCGAGAATAGTGTTCCACCTTGCATTGTCTTGGCATGTGGCTAGGAGCCAGGCAGCTGGGGGCCAAGTTCTTTGCTCTAGGCCAGACAGGCATTTTGGGGTACGCAGAGGCTCTGGCGGACACCCCTCTTCGCAGCTGGCAGCTATTCTGTACATGAGATCTGCCTAGAATCGACTGGGTGATGTTCCTTAGAAACTTCCGCAGTTACAGTTAGATGGGTATGATTTGAGCGTGTGATTTCAGAGATTAAACCGAAGTTCTTTTTTCCCCATGCCTGGTTGTCCATGCTGAGGACAGGAGGAGCAGGGCTTTTACATTCCCAGTAGATACGGAATGGCAGTAGCTCTGCCTCCAAGTTTACTAGTAGTGACAGAGAATTCAGAACTTCTCTCCTATGCACGTCAGTAAAGATTTTTCTCCTCTTTGTCCTCAGGATGAAGCTTCTACATCAGGTGTCTAGAACGTGGAAAACAGATGGGCTGAACTCTTGTTCATATAAACTGCTCTCAGTGGAACATAACCCTTTATACATCAACGTCACGGTGGATTTCAGCGTGCAGCCCAAGGTCTCATAAGTATGAGCACCACACAGGTCACAGGAAATGGCAACAGGTCGTGTTTGTAGTCGCTGTTACAGCAGATGACTCCTGGCACTCTGCTTGAAGAGTACTTCAGTAGCACAGAAGAAAGTTTTTCTTCACAGCATCTAACTGATTGGTTGAGAATTTCCTTTTCTGAGGAGCAGAGATGTGGACTGACCTGAGGGAACAGGTCCTCATGTTCTTCTGTGCACCTTCCGCTGGGACACCTGCCAAAGTGTCCTTGTCTGGGCTGGTCAGGTGGAAGGACTTGAACTAAGAATTCTTCACCAACTACAAACTTGCTGAGAAAAGCTAATTTTTTCCAGCCTGAGGGAAAACTGCTTATGGGTGAGGGAAGGGCAATAATGGTAATGGGTGAGGAGATGTTAAAAATCTCTCAATAAATACACTCCATTGAATTCAGAAGGCCTCTCTTGTCTTTCATGAGCTCAGCTCACCCTGCTGTGGGACTACTGAAGGGTCCTGTGGCAAAATGAAAGTCTCGGTTCTGCAGTGGGCTGCAGGCTGTGTGCTACTCCGGGGAGATCTGGAAGGAAAGGCAGTGGCCAACTATGTCAGATGGAAAGAAATTCCTGTCCCCATTTTTTAATGCTTTGGGCCACACTGTTAGCAGAGTGCATGTTCATATGCCATACCTAGGCCATTATTATTTGTGATTCGTGTTTTGGAAGACTGGTAAAAGTCTGTGGACAACTCACTGTTCTACTGTGCTACAGATTCCTGCAAAAATCTTGATGAGAGCAGTGTTGTTACAGCCGGTTGTCGGATGTGCATCCCTTGCAGGTAGATGTGAAGCGAGGCTTGGGTGAGTTTTGTTTAGGACACAATATATATGAAGAATTACATGACAAAAAACAACTGCTGCTTACTATAATATTGAATGATTCTCTAGCCAGTTGACACATTATTTCAACTGTAGAGAAGACTGAAGTTTTAAATAAGTTCTTGGGTATTAAGTGGGATAGATGCAGCTTGTCAGTGAACAGGGAATTTTAGTATCTACAAGGAACAATAAAAAAAATACCCTGTGACATGCTTGCAAAACAATTGGACCTGGTGTAGGCAGGGCTACTGCCTGACTTTAATCTTTCTTTCTCTATACAGAAGGGGCAAGGTCTTGGGCAGACTCTATCAGTCTCACAGTCAAGTAAGTACAAATGCGTTCCTGCCAGGGTCACAGCTCCACTGTTGACAAGTTTGACTTAGTTTTTCCACTAGTATTTCATTTCTCAGAAGTATTTTATGTTGAAGACAGATCAACCTTGAAAGATAATTGTTTGAGCAACAGCTGAAATAGTGGATTGATTTCCCTAGTCTGAGCAGGAGGTTAGGCTGGGTGACAGCCTCAGGTTCCATTCAGCCTGAATTATTTACAGCTACAATAAAAACATTTTGAACACTGATGGATCAGGCCATAAAAAAACAAGGACTTAAGCTCTGGTTGTGTCTGGTTTCTCCTTTATTACACTCTTATTAAATATGCTGGAAAATCTTAACCCAAACACATAAACTTATTTTACTCAAATTCACAACCGATATTTACAAAACTGGAACGGGCTTCAACACTTTTGCAAAATACAGCATGTCAGAGGCCTGTCTGACAGAAGAGCTTGCATCCCAATTAATACTTTGGCACAAAGCAGGACAGAGCTACCCAGCTGTGGAACACAGGTTCCAGAAAACTTGGGTCAGCTTTCTGTCAAGGAGACCTTGATGACCCGAGGGCTGGGAGGCAGGTCTGGCTCAGTTTTACAGTGCCTTGACAATTTTTCCAGTAGGCCAGAGCCTGCGTATTAGCTATCATACCTTATTCCTGAAGCCTTTTCTTCTAAATCTTAAACAGGTAGAAGAAAAGTGAAATGCATGAAAGACAAAAGGATTAGTCTCGGGTGACGCCGACCCCACACTGCAACAGGAGGTGGAGGTTGAATGCCCAGATGCATACTGCCATGCTGAGCCCAAACTCTGCTTTTGTTTTCTTAAGAAAATGGAGGAACATATCCAATGTCCACAGTGATGTTGGTATAAAGAGGATGCTTGGTCCTGGAAAGGAGCTTGAACTCTAATGAATTCATTCCATCATCTTTCCATGTTTTTCTGGTGTTGTGTCGGGACGTAGGCCTGAAGAAGGAAGAATACCTGCAGTTAGATAGAAGAACAGAGGTGATGTTTGCAGCTGAAGCTGCAGAAGAAATAGTCTTCCAGAGGGGGTAAGGACTCAGCAGATGAAAGCTGCTTGCAGAAACACGCCAAGAAAATTCTCATCACGTAACACAGACTAGAGAGAGAAGGCATTTTAGAGTGAGTTCACACCGAGTATTCTACAGGAGGACAGTTTGGACTGGAACTGAATCAGACAGGGAGACCAGTGAGGTGGCAACTACAGTCTGCAAAAACCCAAGACACTGGCAGCACCTGGGAGTGCGACACAGAGGCTTGCAGCAAGGGTGTACATAGGCTGCTGCAGGTAGGTTTTAAGGCAGGGTTGTTACGGAAACCTGAGTTCTGAGATGACAGAGGGAAGCCTGCAGTGTTGGTATCAGAAGTTTCCACCATGCTTGACCCAACACCCTCCTCCAGCTCTTTTATATAAAAACTGAGTCTTTGCTAAGGTCTCTCATAGCACCTTCCTCATGTCTTCAAACTGGAGTACTGCTTTCCACTATTTTAATGGCACATTGTAAATCCACACAGATGGAGGAGCAAGGTTTTATTATAGGGAGGTTGTAGCAAAAGTGCCTCTTCAAACTGAACTCTCCCTACTTACAACAGGCAGTATTTTTTTTAAAGTTTTATTCCTTGAATAATTTGATGCTTACATCTGTGTTAGCTTCCTAGTTCCCACGTGTCCTTAACAGTAGGAAGCTAGGAGAAACCCTTCAAATGAAGAGACGGGTGCAGAATCATTCAGTTGAAACTGACTGGGAGCCTTCTTCAAATAGCCACATTAAAGCAAAAAAACAAGCAGTGGCATACTTTCTGCCTGTTCCGAGGAAGATGACGGTAACAATCAACCTGCCACAAGGCAAAGAGCACCCTCCTAACTGCTCCCCCCCACAGTTACCTTCTCCAAGGCTCTTGTGTCTCTGTGCCTTCATTGTAGTCCATCACTTTGTAGCGTCCAAGGTGAGGTGACGTCCGGACTATCTTCATTCCTGCTAACTGAATCCTTTAAAACAACAAACAAAATGTTTGCTTAGGCATAAAGATGTCATTTCTAGGCTTAGTTACAGGGAAATTCAAAGTCAGAGATTATTTTCAGTGTTAATGCAATCAAAGCAAAATGCAGAAGCTGAAGGGAACGAGTTTTACCACCACAGTGCCGCATTGTCTGCTCTAGCAGGTTCTAACCCGGCTGGGGATAGAAAGCTCCCAGCTGCAGTGTGCTTTGGCAGGGTGCAAAGAGGATTAGAGCAAGCAGGGAATGAACAACAGCATACAGAGCATTCAGGAGCAATTTCCATGAATCTGACAATTCAGCATTATTTTCACTTCCTTGTAAGACCAGAGCTCTTACTGCCTAGAGGTCTAGTACCTAAACTTAAGAGGGAAAAAAAATAAAAGGGCAAAACCTCCAACCCGGCAGTTTCTGAAAGGAAGCCAGTCACGCGTTTCAGACTGAGATTAGGCTTCTCCCTGTTCTTTGAGAAGTGCCCTTCATTCAGATGCCCTGATTAGAGGACTGGCTTCATAAAAGATTAGTGATTAACGCAGGCACCAGACAGATGTGAGCTGCTCAGCTGCAGGACAGTTAGACAGGAAAAAAGTGAACCGAAGGCTCAGAATTCCAGAAGAGAGCTCCTAAAAATCACCATTCTGGGTGACTTTCAAGCAACTGATTGCTGATGTCATCTCTGTTAGTTTACCAATGAAAAGTGCCTGTAATAGTGCTGGGGCTAGCAAACCTCTGTTACCACAGAGAAAATTCCTGTGAACATAAGAACGAATGTTTGCTCAGTGGAGGTTATCTAACTGGCATGTTTGCAGCATTTGATTGCCTTCCACTGAGATCTGGTGCAGCAGCAAGCTGCACTGAAACTGGAACGTTAGAAAGCTGGAAGAGGCTACAGAACTGAAAATATTTGTTAGTCTAGAGCCATCAAATGATTACAACGCTTCATTGACAGGAAGACATGCTAGTATTTCAGATTGAGTTTTAGACAAGGTTTCTTGTTTTCTGAACACAAGCTTATTGCACATTCAATCAAGAAGACAGGAAAAAGCAAGAACACTAAACTAGCTTTGCTGTTACAGTTTTTGCATTTCAAGATTCAATGAAGATCGTAATATTGAACTGTTAAGAAGAACCCAACAGACTTCCCTGTAGTTGATAATGTTAACATGCAAGTGGTTCCAGTTAGAGTAGTGTTTTCTTTTAATAAAAGGTAGATCCTGGTGTTTGCTAGGACTCATAGTACAGAGTACTACAGTCTGTCAGCTGTAAGTAGCAGCCTTTTCTTTTTTCCCCCCACTAACTCTGCTTTAATAAGCAGTATCCCAGCATAAAATCTTTACGTGGGACTTTTTTTTTTTCCATTTCAGTGTCCAGTTTCAAATACTAATTAATTTTGTTGTTATGTGGTAAGAAGTGCTTTAGCACCTCCTAAAAATCCAAATCCCAGTAAGTGCATCGAGCTGCCCATTCAAAAACAGCCAGCTCATTCCCAACTTCCGCAGGTTGAGACTCCAGTATGTGAAGAAATCATTAACAGGCACTGTCCACGGCCTCCATGTACCCGCCGGCCAGGACATTGCTAATCGTTAGTATAAATTTTCAGAGAAACAACACACGATTTACTTCCCTTCAAGAAAGGGCCATTTTGGGATGTACGTAACCCACTTGCCTGAAGAGATTTCTGTACAACCGACATGACTCTACCACTGATACTGAAAACCACATTAGATGCCCAAGCTGTACTAAGAACAGCTGAATAGACCCAGCATTGTAGTGTTTGATTTAAAGACCTATTTTCCTGGCACTCCATTCCTTTAGTAAATGCTGAATCTCTAAACAATCATGTACCCTTTTAGTTAGCTTTCTCTGAAAGGAAAAGGAGGAATTCTGTGTTAGAAAATCTGATTTGCAGTTCCCAGAAGAATACTGCTTTGTAAAAACTCCTACAGTCCTCGAACAGAACATTCCACCGAAACCGTGTAACTTGTCACACTGTGCAAGACCAAAAAACACACAAGGCCTTTATTGTCAGTACGGTTTTATAAAGTCCCCATGAGCTTGCCTCAGTGCAGAATGATGAAGGTGCACAGTGCACCTAAAAAGCTGAGTAAAGAAGCTACAGCCATGATTTTTTACTTGAAGAATTCGCATTAGGCAGAGTACCTGGAACTAAAACTCATTGTATTCACTTCTATAGCTTGCTGCTGCCATGGCAACAAAAGTACAAGAAAAAACAGCAGATCTTGCCATCACTGACTCACAATAGTATGCAGGCTCCTCCATCACCCAGCACTGAAGAAAGAAGTTAAAATTCCTTGTGTTCCTTAATTCCAAGTCTTGGTGATTAGATAATACTTGGAGCAACCTAGATGCCCAACATAACTTAAATTCCCAACTGTCCCGAGAATTTAATAAGTACCTTCTCAGTTTTCTTATTCGTCAAGCTTGCAGATGCCTTCCTTCCCTCGGGGTGTGCATATCACTGGAGTCATTTGGCAACTACCGGTGGTTATAACTCCTTGGACATGCTCCAGAGCGACTGAAGGCACAAGGATGAGGAGTAACATTCTGCCCTCCAGAGTCTGAGGAAAGCTTTGTCCTCCCAGAACATAGTGATTGGATTCATAGATTCTGAGCATCTTGTGACATTAACCACCCCCAACACCAAAAGCATTTTAGATTGTAGTGATACTGCAAGCATGTTAAGGAACCCCATCTTAGTTCCTTTCCTGGGGTAATGCTGTATGTTTCACTAGCCACCTTGGTTCCATTTTAAGCCTGTCCCGTGCATTCGTACCTTGTAGCAATGTCATCATTTTCACCACCACTGCCCCAGTATGTGTTCGGAAACCCATTCATCTTCATGTACTGTTCTGGAGTCAGAGCAGATACACCCCCAAAAAAGGACTTATATGGCAGACTAAAAGAGAGAGGAAAAAGAAAAGCATCAATATTGAAGGCTTATACCAGTCCTCCACAAACTTAGTGTGATCCAAGTCATGTATCTATTTATTGCATACCTTACAGACAGTCATGACAGTGACAAAACCCAAAAGAGCACAAACACTGTAGTTTCTATCGTGTGCTGTCCCCCCTCGTCATTCTCCCGGCCCCCAGACCAAAGTAAAACTGGTTTTGAAATTCACATCTTGAGCTAGTTCAAAATACCCTCATACTATCACACATCTTCCACGTAATCCAGTCATTCCCACTCTATACTTTTATTCTGGAAGGAAAAGCAAACAGAAATCTGCCAGTCATTTGCTGAGCTAAGAGTGGAACAGGAAACTGCTGGCAAGGAACTGTTCAAGATTGCTTACTTTGGTCAAGAATAGCCTTTTCTAGGGAAGTCACTACTGCAAAACAAACAAACAAAAAACCCTCTTAAAGGTTGTATCTTTCACTGTCCCCATTCATACTTTCTATGCAGAACATAAACCAACTAGGATACACAGATCCAAAGCTAACGGAGGCACTTACATGTACTGAAACTTATCCATGGCACTAGCCATATGCTTGGGATAGTATTCATCGCAAACATAGAGATTATGATCGTTCTCAGGTACTAGGTCCACATCGTGCAGGAGAAGGCAGTCCCAGTCTTCATCCTTCAGGGCTTCCCGGACACCAACATTAAGCAGCTTTGCTCGGTTAAACGTACCGTTCCCCACCTGGAAAAGAAAACCTACATTTCTTCACCAAAGCAACAAAAGGGGTAAGTCAATTAAAACTGATGTTAGTAAAAAAGCCTTATTCAATTGAATGACACTGGGATGAATCAACACTGGCTGCAAACGTCATGCCCCAGACTATGAAAATTTTACCCATTCTCTTCATGATATTCTCAGCAATTCTAAGCTTTGCTGTGTCAGGGGCTATACCGTGGGCACCTGCAGGCGGCTGACTTAAGAGACCAGTAAGTCAATGCTCAGGTGTACATCTGCACATCAACACTTTCCCCCGACTACTGCTTATTACAGCTTAGAAATGAGAAAACAGATCTTGGTCACAAATACTAAAGCTTCTCCCTCCCAATCATCTATCAGTTTTAATTAATGAATCCCAAACTTGCTCTCTCACCACTGATTTTTTGCAATACCAGCTCAGGTCAGTTAAAAATGGCTGTTTGACCTGCAAAGGTTGGCCCACAGCAGGGTCAAGCCAGATGGTTTTATTTGATGGAGACTAAAAATATCCACTTCAACATTTAGTCTCAAGAGTTTTGGTCAGCAGCCACACTGACAAGGTATCGACAAACCACATTCAACTCCTGAACAGATGGAAATACAAGTTACCACTTAATGACAACTTTATTCCTCTAGAAGAAGAAAAAAACAAAAGAAAAAGCAGAACAAATCAATAGCAGAACGATGATCTTGACAAGTGATATGATATTTCAACCATTAGCAGCCAAGGAGATGGGACAGCATATAACTGACCTGCTCTAAACTCACGCAAAAAATGCTATTTCCACATTAGAAGATTCACGTTTCTTGTTCAGAAGCTAACCCTCAGCCGGGCAGCTCGGTTACACCACCAGGCACATCCAATTCAGAGTTACCTGCTGAATCAAGTAGATGCTGTAACTGAGCTGCTGGCGCTGCAAGAAAGGATGAATATAGTAGAGCAGATGGTGAAGGTGCTTCTCCTGGTTCCTGTAGGCTACAAGGATGGCCGATTTGTAGCGGGCCACGCAGTGAGGTGGTCTGTAGCGGCCACCAGACTGAACAAAAGGATTTTTTTTGATGATTGTTCTTTCACTATGGAGCACCCTGAAG
>Ga0181612_132399_pt1 | contig 10609 bp, 10 predicted proteins | sample HoacroProtozoa21_FD_119630 | JGI IMG/M metagenome (GOLD analysis project Ga0181612, IMG submission 119630) | Hoatzin crop microbial communities from Cojedes, Venezuel. Combined Assembly of Gp0051906, Gp0051904, Gp0051908
TCCCGTTGCACAGGGACCCCATTCTGAGCTGTTGTGTCTGTTAAATTGAGCATGGGGTGCTGCGATTAAATTAAGTTTTGTGGTGCTCTCTCTCCCTCCCTCCTCTTCTCTTTTCTCTCCATTAATAACGATGCCTGACGGAAGATTGCTGGCACTGGAGTAAAGAGGTAATTATGGGCACTAAAAGTGGGGAAGAAAAGTTTCTATGTGGAAGTGTGAATGGGGACATCTTTTCTGGCTAGCCGACGTAGCCCTCAGTGCGAGGTGGGAACCACAGCCCTGTGCGATGTCCAGGGTATGAAGAGGAGAGGAAGGCATGGGGCTGCGCACGGAGGTCGCGCAGAGGCAGAGCAAACCGGCAAAATTTGGATCTGCAAGAGTCTGTACCTGATGGCCTGAATACAGGTTTTCTTCAGCAAGTGACATTCCCACCTTCTGCTGCAGCTGTGTTTGTGCATGTACGTGGCATACACCAGCCAGGCTGCCCTTCTCCCAAGGTACCATAGCCAAACACCCTGGGAGGAACTCCCTGGGCGAACAGGCTAGCAGGTCACCTGCCCACACTGACACGCTCCTGCGCTGGGGAGTAAAACATGGAATGAGAACTGCTCACTGGAGATTAGGAGGAAAACAAGAGAAGACAACAGGAATTTGACCAGTTTTTGCACAACCTCCACGAGGCAGCAGCATTTTTTGCAAAGTGTTTTGCTTGCGCGTGGACAACTGTTTTTTATTACTGGGATGTTTGCGAAGTCAAAGAGCCTTTTTTGCCGAGAACAGAAACCTGCAGCTCTCCGAGCAAGTGGAGCCGGGTGGATTTGTCTTTACGCCTTCCTTCAGCCACTCGCAGGACTGGCTACCGCCATCGGGCTGCAGCCCTCCCGCCCAGCACGTGCAGCATCCCCACGGCAAGAAGGGCAGAGCGCAGCCCCTTCCAGCCAGCAGCCAGGACTAGGGCTATCGCCAAGCTAAAGAGCAGCCTCTGTTTGCTCATGTCAGACAAAAAAAAAAAAAAAGACCTGAGAATCGCCTTAAGTTCTGTGAGGCCCCAATATCCAAGACGCACATTAAACACCACAAAATTCATTGGCTGCAAGCACAGTCTTTTAAAGCTTGCAAAGTAGCAGCCTCTCTGATTTTTCTCCCATGCAAGAAAATTGCCCCTGCAAGAGAAAAATCTTCGCATTGGCAATCAAAAAAGCAGCCTCCTTGTAAATACTGCTGTAAAATATTGTTGCGTGCACATACAAAATGTGCTGGAAAGCACATGCTACATCCCCCTCTAGTGCTGAACTACTACAGAATAACAACCTAACCTGCTACTGCTTGCTTCAGCTGGAGCATAGACTTTTCTGTAGAACTCCATGATTAAGCCCCATAAATGAACCAGGAAGGTGGCTACCACATGTGAAAGCATCTTTACAGGATGACTGCTCTACAGCAGATGGATTCACAAGGACTGCAAAGCCTGAGAGTCCTGTAAATGAGTAAGGTTTTAATACCTCAAAAATACCAATGTGAATCCAGCGCAAATCTGTTTTGTTTTGTAGGTCTCCTTATTCATTCTGCGCTTCCACTTAAAAACTAGGGAGCTGTGCACATCACACACCCGATCAACACCTATTACATTGCATCACAGGTCTTTAGTGCTTCGTACAGAGCAGTACCTGGGGAAAGCAGGACCTACAAGAGCACCAGCTACAGTTATTACCCTCCCAATCATTCTCCATTGCAGCAGCCATGGTTCTGCAGTCCTTACTCAGGGAAGGAGCCTGCCAGAGTTAGACACAGAGCACCAACTTTGAGCAGCTGCCTGTGTCCTACTGCATCAGCCCATCTCACCACCTGCAAGGACCATGAGGCTTGGCAGCGAGGTCATACCAGCCGTACAGGTCTGCAAGGCGCATGGCAGCTCACGCCAAAGCTACTCGGGCTGCAGGTCTCATTTCTCAAGCATGCAGGGCAGCCTGTTGTGTGTCCCAGACTCTCCTATGCTTGGTGAAGCAGAGCTCTTCAGGTAGTCGGTCTGCACTTACCTTGCATCCCACTTAGGGACAGTTTCAGCTCGTTATCAGGAGAGGGAGGAAGCCAGAGAGTGGCCAGGCATCAGGGAAAGGTTGCTGCACAGCGAGCACTGCCTGATTTTGTGCACTCACACTTTATAGTGTCTGGAGAAGGGCCTGGGGGCCAGAGAGAGCAGGGGCAGGCCAGCTTCAGCAGATCACCTGGGTCAGGCTGGGCAGAGACTGGGATTCACAGCCAGTGTGGGCAGCAGATGTGGGTCTCACTGGCATCCTCAACTGGACGTGGGAGCAAGACATCAGGCACAGCACCAGCACCATATTTCTGCTACCACGCTTCCTCAGCCAGCCAGCACAGCCTGCTCATACAGTCATTCTAACACGGTACTACAAGCACAGAGCACACAGAGTTTACCAACAGCCTCCATGGCCTCCTGAAAAAAACGCTATCACTCAGAAGAGGAGCAGCTGAGCCAGAAACCTCCCTGTACCAGCCAGTCATGCTTGCAGCACCAGCTGCAAGCACTCTCCCAGGCCTCCTCTCTTTATCTAACCTCAAGGAGAAGCAAGCCTGACCCTTCTTTCCAGGTGAGTAAAATCTGCCAAAGAACAGCTGAGCATAGGTCTTTATAATGGAAGCATTTGAGCAACCTCAGTGGCAGGTGTTGGGAGCAGCCCTGCCTACAAAAACTTAAAGCGAAGGCTCATTTTTAAATTACTTTCCTGAAGCAGAACTACTAGTACTCTTAGTAATATGATTATCACAAAACCTGCAAGCTGCCTGCCACCCTTTCTTCCCACTGAAACCAATGAGAGTGGAGCAAATTATACTGCTTGCCCAGTTAATAAATAATTTACAGAAGGATGCACAGTTTTGAAGTGCTCTATTAACATATATTAATCAATCATTAAATAATTAAGATAATTCTCTGTTCTTTTTCTCTGGCGCTCCCAAGCTGATAGGCGTTCCTATAGCAACGGAGGAGCAAGACTGATGGCCGGGGGAATGCAGGGCTCGGGGAGGCGATGCTAGCGCGGGACCTTTGCTCTCCAGCCCTCCAAAAGTCACGCAGGGCAAGCGGAAGGGGGCTGCGAGAGGTGACATGCAGGAAGGAGGCTTTCAATTTTAATGGAGATTCTTACGATGACAGTCTATGCAAATAGGTACATGAAAGAGGAGAGGAAACAGACTGGGGGAAGGGGGAAAGAAATTAACCCTGGTTCAGATTTCAAAGCAAAGCCAGGAATAATTTTTGGAGCTAAGAATAGTTGCAATGCACCTTGTTCTGCTTGGGCTCAAGCCCTGCATAAACCTTAGGCTCGGGGTCTGAAGTTACAGCGGGGCGGGGGGAGGCCAGCCTGCACAGTCCAGGAAATGGGGCTGTCCAGGCTGCAGCTCCATCACCTTTATGGTTCCTTTGTATCACCAAAAGCGACTATTTAACAAAGGACTGGGCCCTCTGCTTTGGAAAGGCCCTTGCAGTTGTTTTGCAAATGAGATTTCTTGATTGGTGAGCAAAATCAGAGATCTTTTGAAGCTGTTGCCCAGGAAGGAGGGAGGGAGAAGGGTTCAATTATCCCCCACAGCAAGTAGTAGGATCTGCCTGGTCTTATTGGGAGCTGTTGAGAACAAACCAAAGCAACTTTTGGATTGACTTTTAGGTAAAATTCTTCAGAAATCCCAGGAAGACCCTACAGCCACTTTTATAAAAAGAGTAGGCCGAAGAGAAACTCCTGTTGCTATTGCAGCCCCTTCACCCCTCCTTGGGGACAGCCGAGCCAGAGACTGCCCTGGCTTCAGCCAGCCGCTGAGCAGGCAAGTGGGGGGTCTTCAGCTTGTAGGGGACTCTGCCCAGCCGACACTAGGGGACAGCTTCACTGCTAAGTCCGGAGCACCAGTCTGCAACCCTTGGCGAGCTTATTGGTGTAGATCACATCAACACCTACACAGGCACTCACTGGGAGATCTCCTTCTTTTTTGATCAGAAAACAGCTTCTGCAACACAAAAAGTGCTGGTGGGAAGAGGGGGATGCTGCTGGCAAGAAATGATGTTTTGTTGAAGGTGAACCAGAACGGAGCGCTTTGCTTCAACTGCCCCCAAATTTTTCATTTTAGTTGAGTTCAGCGTCGAAACAAACTTTCCCGAAAAGGCCTCTCTCCTTTCCTGTGCGTGGGGCTTGCGGCTGAGCCGCATTTACTGAGAACAGCGTGGACCTTGCCCAAGCTTTATGGGAGCTGGGCAGAGCTCCCAGGGAGAGAATGGGACCCAAACCCAAGGAAAGGCACTGCCTACTTTAATGTTAAGCAGACTTGAAACAAAACATTTCATGTCAGTTCAACAAATTGAAACAAAACAATCCTACCTCAGAAATCTCAAAATGCTTCACTTTGATCCAAAAAATGTCAAAACAGAACATGGAGACATTTCTGAACATGACTGTTTCAATTCCAGGAAACATTTTTTTCCTATTTTTTTGCCCCGGTTTGTTCTGTTCTAGAAAACAGAAGCAGAAATTCAACATTTCACATAGTTCTACTTAGAGCCATTTATCACGAGAGGGACCAATGTTGCGTATAGACGCATGTGGGCATGGCACAGCCATGACTACCATCACCACAGGGTTCACACACAACCCAGTTCCCTTTAGAGGCCTCCCGCTCTCAGCCAGGGCAGATGCAGGGTTTGGTCTGACCTATGTCAGACCTCATAGCTGGGTGCCCATGTGAAGAGCAAGGAGCTGGTTTGAATAATCTCCTGCTTTGGGAGGCAATGCTAAAAACAGCACTTATTGAAAGAGAAGAGGGAAGGGTCTGGGAATTTCACAACTTTAGTATAATTTGACCAGTCATCTTTATTTATGTTGCTGAGGATTATGGATCCTGTCCCTCATGCACAGTTAAGGGCACACTAATATGGAGAAAGGTGACAGGCTCCTAATCATGTGCTGCATGCCCAAGGTGGATCCACAGGTCTGTTTTCACCTCAGTAGGTGTAATCCTAACACTGCATCTAGTAACAGTTTGATGACTTTCTGTGGACACGACTTACAGTGTTCTTGCCCCCCCAGCAGAAGGCTGCAAACATGGCTGGCTGTGTCACTGACCGCTTGGAGAAAGTGCTCCCCTCCTCTGTGCCAGGTAACAGCCAAACCAGGGCATAAAGTCTTCCTCTGAGCTCCTCCTGCCAAAACATTTTAGCTGTTCTGTGTTTCCCATATGCTTGTGATAGCCCTCTTCTTCACAAAAGCTAAAAGACATCCTAAATCATCTTTGTGCATTTATTTTTCACAGTCTTTCAGTGCTGATTTCCTCTCCACCCTATATCTCCAAACAGGGTCCCTTGATGCCAGGTCCTATCTTGTTTCTACAGGGTGAGATGTCTGCACATGTGTAAGCTATGGCTGTCTCGCACTGGTGGGACAGTCAGTGTGACCAGACTAGCCATATATACCTTAGCCCTCCGGACCAGACTGGCCAGGACCGGGGCTCCACCTTCTTCTCCTGCCAGACTCACCACCCATTGCCTAGGTTTCCTTGCTATGGACTAGCCTTTCCCTGGTGCCTTCATCTGGGTGAGCTTTTCCGTATCTTTGTCTCTTCCCTATTGTTCTTTTAAACATTTCCCTGTAGGCACTGCTGCAAAAGCAGCAGCTCTCAGCCCTGGACGCACACTGTTGCACCAGGAGATGTATTTCTAGCATTTTGTATAAATAACCCCTAATAATAATTCATTCTGCTAATTCTCTGATTCTCTCCGACTCTTCCAAACTCATTCACCCTCTAAGCACGTAAAAATAAACTGCAGGAACAATTCATATTGCATCTACAGCTAAACAAACTCTCTTGGGTTCCACCGTTGTCCAAACAGTACCCTCCGGACTCATTCCCTGTGGGTTGGCAGTAGCTCAGCGCTTGCAGGCTCTCTCAGAGGCTTGGATCTGATGCAAAGTCAGTCTTCTTGCTGAGATCTTGCAGTCTCTTCACGAGGCTCCTGCAAAAACCTAAAAGAACATGCAGCAGGCCCTATCCATCAATGGGCTGTCCTGGGCTGCGAGAGGAGAGTGGATCTGAGATGGGCTGGCTTCCAGGTGATGATTGTTCCCACCTCCTAGGAACAGCTTGCATCAGCCTTGCCAATTGCCAAGATGCATCCCTAAATATAGGGAAGTTTTAGGCTTTAAAATGTGATGCAGGCAATTAAGAGATCTTCCTTTTAGGGATAAAAGTGTAGTGACATTTTGTGGAAGCCGTATATCACCCTTGAGAACCAAGGCATTTGTTGTTTTCAAAATAAATGATAATAAGATAAAATAAAATGTAACATAATATGATAAAATAAAGAATAACCCCAGGAACAGAGGAAATCAGCATGTAGGTTATGTTCCAAAAGTCTCCCCAGTGAAGCTTCAGATGTGCTCTGTTGCCATCATCACCCTTGAAGATCACTTCAAGGCTGTACTAATAAGCAGATCATAAGTGTGGCTGTTACTATGGGCACATACCTAATCAAATGGGGCCTAATTATGTACATTACCCAATTTGGCACTTTGAGAGCACTTCAGTGATGATTCTTCTGCTTGTCTGACAAATAACATGATTATTCAGTAAGCTGCATACATTTTAATGTTGCGGTTTTATTCTTTGATAAGAAACTGTCTAGCTAACCAGAAGTGCTTTTCACTTGCATAGCTAATATTAGCAACCAGATTTAATTAATTATGTTTAATAAGCTAATAAATATATTTAGGACTCTTTGTGCTATGTTCAGTCACCTTTAGAAAACACTTCATCATTAGTCACCAAAAATGAAATAGTCTCTTTTCTTCAAGGATGAGAGCACTTCAAAAACTCCAGTGTAAGATTATAAATTACAATGCAATTCACTTTAAAAATAGATTTTATAATTGATCCTTGTCTTTAGCTTAAAGACTGAAAACAGATTCCTTATATATGTCTCAGATTTATGGGAGTAGCAAGGAATTTTTCAAAAACATGTCAGAAATACGTAGGTGATGCTCATTCTCACGCCCTCACTATATGAAAAAAGTGTAGAAGATTGCTGCTTCTCCCACCCTGCTACAATGCTCCCTGGCACAAGCAGAAAACAAGGCTTTTCCCATGACGCCCATGCAAGCAAGGAGATTGCCAGCAGAAGGACAGTGGGACAGGTAGGCTGCAGAGCTGAGCCATGCTTTAAATCATCTGTGACAACAAGCTGGGAGACAACACGGGAGCCTGTCAGACTTGGGTCAGCAGGAGTCAAGCTTTTGGGGTGATGAGCAATCCTACCTGCATGGGTACCGCTGCATACAGCATCACGCTTTCTCTCTCTGTATTTCTGCTGACTTTTTACTCACACTATTTTCTCCTCAGTATATTCAGGGAAAGGACCCTCTGGATTTTGCCCCCACCCTGTGTTGTTTGACCTTCCATCCCCATCTCACTCACACAGCTGCCAGGAGAAGGACACGTGGTTGGGAGAACCTGCCAGTTTGAGCAGCCTCTTCCCTCCCCTTTTCCATGCACCGACTGGACAACGCGAGGAGAAAGAGAACTTGTAAATCACCAGGTGACCAGAAGCACACCAGCTTCCGTGCTTTTCTTCCTATGGCAAGGATTTCTCAAGTCTGCAAGAAACAAATATGTGAAGCGTGGAGTTAAGGCGTTGGGTGCAGGAATGAAGCGAACTGGTGTAACCGAATAGGAAACCATCCAAACTGCGAGGTGTCTAGTGAAGACTAACAGTAGAAAAGTGCGATCTACCAGCACCAGTGACGACCAGGTAAGATCGTGGCAAGAGGACTGAGGAAGTACCTGACAGGATGACCCATGTGATGTGCAGATGAAAGATCACTGACACAAGCACAAGTCATGGCAGGCTGGCTTCGGGGAAATTCTTTTGGAAACCCATTGGTGAGCCCAGTTGCTGATCAGAGAGAAGAGAAGGACCCTCTGCCTGCCCTTGCAGCCCCAATGAGGATGGGTGAAAGACGTCCAGGTCAGAACCAGTTTCCCACTGTTGTAGCACAGGTACCCTGCCCCAATCATCAACTGGGTGGTCTGGAAGGGCACGACTTACCCGGTGTGGCCATGCCATGTTGAAAGGTGGTGGTCGCACTCCAGATGGTCAGTTAGCATGTGAATGAGCCGGTATGATTGGCATCTGTGTGTCTGCCCCTGTAACGCTTAGGTTTGATGCTATTTGTGTGTAATCGAAGCATTGGTAATAAAACACATAATGGTAGTTGGACTATGGCTATCCTAGTAAAAGAAGAGATCGTATCATTCGATATTCCTTACGTTGGTTGTCATCTGATTTAGCCAGTGGCCTCTGTGCAAATTGATCTTGAAGTTCCCAGCTTCAATTGCTCTGTGACACCAGGCACCATACGGTCTCCTCTCCCTCCCCCAGCCCCCACATCATTAAAAATAATTAAGTTCTTGTCCTGTGGTGTCCAGGTGTCAGAAGACACCTGGTAAGTCTCACCTCTAACTACCCGCTCGGCTGTGCGGGAATAGCAGGGCAGCAGATGCTGCCTGTGGGGCTCAGCCCGCTCCCACTGAAGCACTGGGCAAGCTGCTGGCGGGGTACCCCCAGGTCTCCTCGGCTTCCCAGGGCACAGGAGGAACCCACAAGTTAATAAGCTGAGCCCCACCACTGGTCAGCACACCCAGCTATCTGTATTTTCCCTTGTTTGTCATTTTCCATCAGCCTCCATTTTCCTCCAAATGCCTTTGGTGTACCAATTAATCCAGCGGGTTTTCATTTACTGGGGCCGCCCAAACCAGCAATACGCAAATACCCCCCACAATCACTGCCAACAGCTCATAATACATTTTAACTGCTCCTTGGCCTTTGATGTGTTAGCCTTCTGGGCAACATTATCATTACCCTTTATATACCTCCGTAGGTGAATGCAGCGCTGCACAGCAGCTTGCACAGGCTAAGTGCGAGCTAGGGTTTGCCTGTGTCTGAAATAAAGTGCATTGTCCTAAGAACCGTGCAAGAATTGTGCCCTCTTTGCTAGCAAAACACTGAACAAGCCCAAAATAAACACCAATTGTATCCTGGGCTCTGGAGAGCTTATTTTCAAAGTCCGTGAGCAAACATAGGAAGGAGCAGGACAGCCAGAAGAGGCACTTACCTGGGGAGTAGCCTTAGCAGGAGAAAGGAGACCTGGTGGAGTCTGAAAGCGTGGGCACCACGCCAGGGTAAGCAGATGGTGGGCTCTGCATGCGTGCACGTGCTGGAAGCAAAAATACCGTTCTAGCTGAAGCATCGGATACAGCCAAATTCAGGAAAATGTAGTGGCAGTTTTTAGGGAGCCCGGGGCAATGCAGTTCAAGACTCGGGGATTCTTCACAACTTTGGAGCCATTTATAGTTTTGAGGACTCTCTTAGTGGAAATAGTTACAATTGCATTTCTCAGGGAACATAAATCAGCATGGATGGCGTCAGGCTGACGGTTTGGAAGGGTGCTCAGCCCAGCTAGGAAAATGTGAAAACACTGAAAGCCCTGAAAGTGTAGCTGGAGATGGCACGGTTTAGCCAACGGTGTTCCACAGTGGCCACACAACTCACAGGTACTTACACAAGGAGGGTGGAGAAACAATCTTCTTGTAATAAGCTGGTTTTGTGGGAAATGATGGGTACGTGGTATTAATATGCATGTGCGCAGTGGGGCCAGGGCGAGGCGGAGCAAAGTCATTGCTAAAGAGCGTTGTCAGAGTCCCCAGCAAAGCCCTGGTCATCGTTGCCCTCCTCTATCCAGAGGGCCGATATTTTATTTTTTATAATTCAAAACATCTTTGATTGAGCAGGCCAAAACATCATTTCCATACCACAGGCATCATTATGCAGAGGCTGTGCTGGGCTGTGTCCCTGCAGCACAAAGCCTGGCATAGAGAGCATGGCCAGCCCCGAAACCCTCCAGTTCTGCAAGGGACTGTCTCTGGATTAAACTAGGACTACCCCAAAAATTTGGGAGGGAGGCAGAGAAAGGGGCTGCTTGCAGCATGTTGCTGCACAGGTCCCTGAAAAAAGGAACGAGCCCTTCCCCACTCCCTCTGAAAGCACTGGGGGGTAAACAGAGCACAGCTAGGAGCCATTCAAATGGGTGCCAGGGGGACCTGGTTTCAAGCAGGGCTCGGGACACCGAACAATAGGCTGCCATTTTGAAGCAGCAAGAGCCCAGGGTGCGCATGACAACGTGGCAGAAAACATTGTCGCAGGGTACGACCCTTGCTTGCACAATAAACAGGCCCCCGAGAGTTCATTGTGCTGGGGCTGCTGACGTGCAAAGCTCGCGCTGAAAAACATGAACTGCGCTTTCTAAAAATATAAAAGAGCAGTACCCAAGGGAGGGCTGCCCAGGGTGGAAGAAGCAGAGGGAAGAGACCAGCGTTGTCGCCAAATCCCTGTGGGATTTTTGGGTAGGCACCATGCCTTTCCATGCCCCACTGAAAGCAAGGTCACGCTGGAGGCCCCGCTCGCAGGAGCCACCATGCCATGCAAACCAAGCCTCTGAAGGAAAGATCCCCTTCCCTTCATGAGCTCTCGGGGGAGTTTGCATCCATCCCTCCAGCA
>Ga0181612_143087_pt1 | contig 10609 bp, 6 predicted proteins | sample HoacroProtozoa21_FD_119630 | JGI IMG/M metagenome (GOLD analysis project Ga0181612, IMG submission 119630) | Hoatzin crop microbial communities from Cojedes, Venezuel. Combined Assembly of Gp0051906, Gp0051904, Gp0051908
AGGTTTAGACTGGATATTAGGAAAAATTTCTTCACCAGAAGGGTTATCAAGCATTGCACCAGGCTGCCCAGGGAAGTGGTTGAGTCACCATCCCTGGAGGTATTTAAAAGATGTGGAGATGTGGCACTTTGGGACATGGTTTAGTGGTGGACTGGGCAGTGTTAGGTTTGTGGTTTGACTTGATCTTAAAGGTCTTTTCTAGTCTAAATGATTCTATAATTCTATGATTCTATGAAGTGAATTATTTGTGGCAAGTTTTTTTTACTCTGAATGTCAGCTGGTTCCGTATAAAACTACATTCTGCAAGAATCTTTCTTTGCCTTCATCTGATAGTCTGCCACAGTTGTTCAATCAGGGATTTACACTGCAAGCCAGAAAAGCACATCAGCGCACTCAGAGACATGGTTTGTTATGTGGTTGTCAACGGAAATGACATGTACACGTGTAAAATTAAGTGCCTGCATTTCTGAAGCACAGCCTGAAGAACAACGTGCAGAAAAGCCACTGCTCCATGACTATGCTTTTGTTTGACTTGCAGTAACTTAGTCCAGGCCTCTGAATACCCAGATATTTCACTCCCCCAACAGAGAGCAAGTGTAAGGCCAAATTTATGCTACATAGTGAAGAAGAGCTCCTTTCTGTTTGCTAATTCTACTTATGAAGTATAAAAATCTTTAAAATGTGTGGGTGACAGATTTTGAAATCCTTATGGCTTACAGTGAGAAATATGACCGGAAGGACTGCCTGACTTTCAGCCATACTGCTTCCCCTGAGGAGTCTACTGAGGTGAGCAAGATGCTTATCCTGCTCCTGGGGAAAGTTAGCCAGCTGAGAGCAGGATCCCCAACCTGAGCATGGAGGCATCTAAAGCACCCAGTAGAAAGGGACAATGCCTTAAGATTTGCCTGCCCTGTGGTAGCAGACAGCACTGTCAAGAAAGAGTCAGGAACACAGCTTCTCCTTCTTGTTCTTCCTCAGCTGGTTTCTTTTGCACCCAGCACAGCTGAGACCAGGTGCTGGGACGGGTCGCTTTCTCTGTGTGCTCCAGTGAGACACTGAGCCAGCATTTTAAATGTCTGAATTTTGGATTTAGGAGATTAGAGATGTAGCCTGGGGAGATAATACGAAATCTTGTGAGAATCTCTTTGAAAGCAGGACTAAGCTCAAAGCAGTGATGAGCCAAAGCATCTTATCTGAGGCCTTTCTGTCCTAGCAAAGAATCTCACAGAATCCGAACCTTGCAAGGGAGAGATGCTGTAGATTCAAACGTACTGAAACTTGAAGAGAGGTAATGTTGAAGATCTTACCTCTTTCCCATTGACCTATGACTTAATCCTTTCCAATCTTTGCTTGGAGAATTCCAGCGAAGTTGCTAGCAGTTATGCCTGAGTAAAGAGGAAGCAGTCTGTGTGAGTGTGTATCCGGATCTTTCTTTCTGCTCTCCCTTTCCAGCATTCTTCAACTCAGTATGCAGACTGACTGAGTTTCCTAAAGGCATAGGAATAATTGCCTTATGCCTCATGTGCTTATAATCCCTGATTTAAGATTTCTCCACAGGTACTAATTTTCTAACTGTCAAGGAAAATAAATAAATAAAGCTGTTATTTAATAAACACCTGGCAAGCATGTGGTGAAAGATGATGCATCAAAAAAATAGTTGTTTATTGATATTCAACTAAATAAAACAAAACGAGGTACTCTCCTGGTATAGTACAATATTTCACAAAACCTGCTTCTATCCAAATGTTTATACAGAATAAATTACAAACCCTGTTAATAGACCCAGCTTTCCAGCTTCCACAGAAAATAGTTCATCTCATTATTTCTGTTGAAGTTATTTGAAAAAGGAAAACTTCAAAAAGTTACGTTTTGTCTCGCAGCATAAAACCCACTCTTAAGACTTCAGGGGACTGTATCATTCCACAGCACTTTAGCACCTGTAACATATACTGAAAACATTTCTCTGTGCTTTTCTAACCCTTATGTTTCCTAATCAGGGAAATGTTTCTCCTGAGAATTATGAACTCTCCTGCTGAGCATGTGAGCGTACACAATGGTGCGAAGCAACTGAATACACGTAGAAGTGGTCAAGACAGCATGTAATTGGGAGTGCGTGCATCTCCTTACAACATTTTGCTGCAAGGTACTGTTCTTTAAATTTTCCTGGCACTTAAAGTGTCCATTTATTATAACAAGCTTTTTATAATACAAAATCATTCAATTGTTCGTAAGATTTACTGGGAAAGCTTTAGGGTGCAGCTAATGATTTGGTCCTGGCCCAGAAATCATATTTTTAAATTAGTTGACTGAACTAAGATCTTCACATTGTTGTTTCTGATTTTTTGTGCTGCCTATTTACTGCAAGAAACAAAGTGTTCTCTTGGGTCCAGCAACGCCTTCATACCCTGCTGCTTGCTATCACCAAGCCTAGCTGTGAAGAGGTTAATTATGTCCCTCTTTAGGCCAGTTCTGTGCCTACAGATTGCTGCATCTTCTTATATGTGGAGAGAAGCGTGTAGCTGTTGCCTGGACTGCTCCCTGTCCCAGCCTGTGCCCACTGGGAGGGTTTGAAGTGACTTCTGTGCCACAGCAGCACACGGCAGGGAGGCAGACAGCATTCACACTGAGAAAAAAGTGTCAGATCTTCAGTTTCACCCACGCAAGAGTCAGCCCTGTCTTGTTTTGCCAGTCAACTAACTTCACTGTCTTTTTCTTAGAAGAGAAGTGAACCGTGGAGTTAAGAACCTTTTGCAGATTATAATCTGCCTCCAGGCACAGAGCCTAAGAATTGTCAAGTCAAGCATGTCATCTGGTCTCAGCAGCCTTGGAGAGACATAGGGGAGGAAATCAAGCAATTCAGTGATGTCATTGGTACCCATGATGGATGGCAGTTATAAAATCCGAGGCTTTGGTAAAACCGTACACTGTCAGGTCCACAAGCATCACTGGTATTATGTGTATTTGATACGCAGCGTTCAGTCTGTGGGCATTGTAGAGGATATGATATTTCAAATATCCTATTCAGATTCTCTAGCCATTTTCATAAAGAAACTCTCATAGGCATTTCCCCGTCTTTCTTGTTCCCTTAGTAATATGAACAACTATAGAACAACTGTGAAAGTATGTTGCATTTTTGCATATTTTAGTCATAAACTAGATCAATTATTCCAAATTGTTCTGAGCAGAACCTAATTTTATTACTCACTTCTCAAGTACATCAATCAGATGTGATTTTTTGGGAACGTATTTTCCTTTCTGGTTTGTGGTTTCGCAACTACCCCTACTTTAAAGAACACGTTTCTGTACTGAAGAATGGTTGTGTGTGCTAGTGGCTAAAGCATTTCTGTCAGCAAAGACGAATTATGTTATTTTGGCCCATTATTCAAATTTAACATACAAATTTCTTGGGTTTGAGCATATTGTGTTTAGAAAGGTCACATGGCAATTTACTGTACAAAGCGTTTGTGCCGTTATGCAAAGCTAGGCTGGATTTGTTTCCTTATATTTTTTTAACGCTCAGGAGGGCAGAGACATTTCAAAAACAGAAAACGACAATGGACATTGCATTATATTCCCAAATGAATTTTAAATAAAATTGAAATGCATCTCTTAAGCAAGACATCTACATACATTAAAAAAAAAAATCAGTAGATCATATTTTTCTCCCAACTACTGTAATTATCTAAGACTCTTTATATCATAGGAAACAAATCCATTGCTCCTATTCTGGGTACATGACTTCCAAAATTTTAAATGAGATAACAGGCTTTTAATGCTAGGTCTTTCAGAAAGCCACTCTAATTCAAGTCAGCAGTGGCTGTAAACTGCTTTAGTCTAATAGCCGTTGAGAAATGAAAAATGGCTTTTATTTGCCTGCTTCCCTCTTCTCCTAGGATTTCTGATAGGCAAGCTCTTTACTTTGCAGAGATTGACACAACTGGCAGAAAAGACGAGGTTTTGACTAAATCATAGAGATTTTACGCAATAACTCCAGATTAACAGTAAAACTCCATGTGAGTATCTAAATTTCGGAACCCTTATCCTGGGATAAGTGTCATATGTCTTGGTCTTTGCCATCTTCTGAGAAAATTGGATATGTAAAATTAAAAATTGTAAGCTACCTCAGAATCCTGGTTGAATAATAGAATAAAAAGCATTTCCATGGATGTTCTCCAATCATAGCTTTACCATATTCCTGTAGGAGTTGCACTGATAAGCAGCAAGACTGGGTCAGGCAAATCACATACCAGTTGTGTTGCTGATGATCAGAGTGAGAGGAACTGAATGCCGTTCTCCTACCATCTCTCTGCAGCACCTCTGGGTGCCTCTTGGAAGAAGGGAACATGCTGCAGCTGTGGGGAGCAGATAGCCTGGCACTTGGCACTGGCCCTCCAGCTGATAGTATCTATACTATTGCACAAAAAGCCCAATTTCTCACAAGCAGTTCTAGAAATATCAGTTCTAGATTTGACTGTATGAAGGACCTGAGTGAACTGGCATGCAGAGACACCCATGCTATGGTTGACGGGCTGTTGTCAGTGCATAGGCTGACCGCATTCCTCCCCATCACGTAGAGCGAGCACGCAGGGCACTGTGCTGCACAGTGGACAAAGGTACCAGACACCCGAATTCCCAGATGTACAAGTTGAGGGGCTGAGTTCTGTCTGAGTCACAGCAGAGTTTTGCTTTCAGGTAGTACGACATGCCAGAGTACTGCAGTTAGAAATTTCCTAGCTCCAGATACCAGGCACCTTGGCATGCAGATTATCTTTTGAAAAAGGAATGCAGTGACTGAGAAAATCATGTGAGCCAGCTATGCAGTGAAGGAATGGAGCACCGCCAGTATCCTCCAATACGTGGAGATATGCCTTGAGAAGCTCTTACACTTTCACTCTCCCTTTCTTACCTTCTCTTCCTTATGTTGACTTCTCAGGCTCTTATAGCTTCTTGTGGGTCATATGACACAACACAGCACCTCAGAAGTAGCAGTTAACCACCATATAGAGTGCCTGTATGAGCAGAGAAGGCCCCTGCCCCCCTTGACCATGGGTTTATTTGGGGAAATGCTGAAAATGCTTATTCATAACAAGGGCTGTGCTTTAAAAGTAACAGAGATGGATGCCTGACTTTCACAAATGCATTTTATTGTTTACTGTAATGTTGTCTATCACATTAAATGACTTTCAGAGTTGTTCTGCTGCTAAAGAAACCTTGTGGGACTAACCCCAATAAAAAGAATCGTCCTTAGAAAAACAGCCACCACAGAATCACAGCAAAGATTCCCATCTGATTGAAGTAAACCTCAACTCTTTGTGCTGTCCTTTATCAAATGTAGCTTGTGGTCTGCTGCCTTGAGTCTAGCATCAGCGCTGGAGGACTATTATTTGCCCTGAAAATGTTTGTGCAGGAATAGAAGAATAGTCGAGCCTGAACCTTTTGTCACAGGGATTCTGTTCCTAATTGGGCCTAAATAAATCAGGAAAGTAAATTAATCCAGCTCAGCAGGCTGGAAGGTGATTCTGGTGATCTAGTAACTGCCTGACAGATACACGTCTATCGCTGTAGTAGCAGTATCTGATACTCCTTACAGAAGCAAAGCCAAGAACTTGATGGACTTTATCTGTTTATTTAGGTCTTTGTTTCTGCTGCATGTAATCATGTCTCTCTGTCTCATTCTTAGGAGTCATTCAGGGAAAGCTCTTCCTTTTCATCCAATTCAGAGACACAGTCAAGGCACAGATAAGCTTGAGTCAAAGCAGGGAATGAAATTTATACCCACAGTATAGCTTTAAAAGCCTTCTGCCTCTAGTTACAAATACAACATCTTTACGTAAGACAAAATTATTATATTATCTACCTGACTATATAGTTACAGAAGAGTAATCAGAACCAAAAGTATAATCCGGGGGGGGAAAAATGCCTCTCCTTTACTACAGGATAAATTGGGTTGTTAATCTGATACATATTACTTTTAATTAAACAGATGGAAGAGCAAGCCAAAAAGTTGACATTTTGTGTGCTTACTGCCTTCCATAAAGTTGTACAGTTAAATTTGCATCAGATGACACTTCACCTCTCTCCTTTTGGTAGGGACTGGAGGTCCATACCAAATGAAAAGCATCTATCTGAAAATCCAGTATTTCAAGTTCTGAGTGAAGAATGCAAGTTCACTATCCTCACCTGTTCCACTCGCCTTCACTTTCTTTCGTGGTTGTTTTATCTTTCTTTCGCCTGTCTTTAATTCATAGACTCTGGTGTGAAATATTCCTGCTAAATTCATCAGCTTTGAGTTATCTGTGCTCTTGATGATGTTTTTCCAGTTCAGCTTTCCTGATACCCACCTTCATGTATATGGATTTAAGGGATTTAAAAGCACTTTACAGCCTATCAGCTAAATCCTAGATGACAGAAATCTTTCATCCTGGGAGGGCCTCTCATCATTTGATTTGTATCCCTGCACATGACCCGGAGAGAATGCTGCCACTGTCAGTGGGTGGGTAGGGGTGGGTGGGCAGGAAATCCATGCGCTTTCTGTTCATATCATCGTCAGCTGCAGAGCTGCTGCTTTGCAGCAAAAAATAGTAACTGTCCTGAGAATACATTTAGCTGCTGTCATACATGAGCCATGCCATTCATTCACGTGTGTCACTCTCCTTGTCCCTCTTTCTGTTCTATGAAAAGAAACTATTTCGCTCTTTTTGTACAAGCATGATATAACATGTCCATTTCTTGTGCTGTGGGGGATACCAGGCAGAAAGGAGGTAGAGAATGCCAGAAATTTTTAAGGCCAGGAGCTGACAGAATATCCTCTTGTAACTATATGCCACTATCTGGGCACTCACGCTGGAATCTGCACATGTGACGGAGCTTAGGTTCCAGATGATCTATCTTTCTTATACAATATTGGATGACCTGAAACACGTGCAGAGACATTTTGCAATAAGTAGCTGTGCACATGCAACACAAGCAAATTGCTTGATTTTAATGCAGTTGTAATAAATTTAATAGGAGAAAATTATTCCATTGTATTCCATGTCCACATATCTGGAAAAATGCAACATAATATTTAAGATTCCTGCAAAACCTTTGAAACAATAAATAGCTTCATTGTAAAAACCCAGATAAGCCTCAATTACTAGGAATTTCTCTACCAAAAGCCCTTACTAAACAATAATAATTGGAGCCATCTGAGAGTGCAGCTATGAACCACCTCTCTACTTTCCAAAATATGATGTCGTTTCAGCAGTACCTCAATTTTCACCTCAAATCTTGGCAGCCCAATTTCTCCTTCCACCTTCCCTAAGCAGAGGGCTGAAGTTTGCTTCCAAAGAGATCTTGGAAATGGAAACACTATCACAGTCTGAAGTCTGTGGAATTGCAAGACTGTGCTTTGCTTCACATTTTATGAACAACACATGTATGTAGAGACTTCACCGAGCCAAACTGAACCTGACTAAGCTATTCATAGATGCTGTCACAAATCTGAACATGAACTTCAGCAGATAATGTTTCTAGTGCCTTGTAAAGCTGTGCGAGTAAACCATTTGCTGAGAGGTGATTCTTCAGAGAACCACGAACACATACAGGTGGTGCCGTGGCCTATTTACTTGTGTTATTGTGTAGTTACAGTGACATTTCTGTTATGATTTGAAGCACTGTTGTCAAGCCAGTGAATTAATAGAAAGAACAGCTCTGTGCTTCATTGCTAACAGTTACTGATGGTCTGCCTGACAGCCATCTGTCAGTTTTTGATATTGATACCGAAAAATGATCCTTGGAATTACGTAATAGTTCTTGCTCCTTCAAAGTGCACTTTTATGACTTGGAGTATGCCAGCAAAGTTTGAGGGGATGAAGGGAACAGGAACAGCTAAAGTGAAAAGCTCAGCTAAAGAGAGAGGCTGCCTTTTTCTCGGAATCCACTCTGAATCCATGGCTGAACTGGCAAATGCCAGAGTCCCAGACAATATCAGCCTAGTAAATAACAAGAAGCCCGGAAACATGAGGTCTGGTAAACAGGGAAATGAAAAGCTGAAAAAGGAGGGATATTTATGGGAGGAGAAAAAATAAGGCCTTTGTGGACAGCTTTGGCTCTATTATTATAAGACATACTCTTTATCTGCTGTAAAATAGATCTGGGTGGTGAAGGGGTGCTGGTATGCAGCTGCGCTGCAATTAGCTCACTTCTCCCCGTGGAAAGGATGGGGAGAACAGGCCACAGGGCAGAAACTGAGTCTGTGAAATGCTGAAGGTGGCTGCTGGGCTGTGTGAAGCTCGGCGGAGGCTGTGGAGGGAGAAGGGCAGCACTGGTGGGAGTAAGCCCTGGGAGTCAGTAGTCTATAAGAAACAAAAAGCAGCTAGTACTGTGGAGAGGCTCAAAGGGCAGAGCACTGCGGATTCAGCTTCTGGGGACAGGATGGTACAGTTTTTAAGACTTCTAGAGCTGAAGGCCTACAGGAGAATCCTGTGAGGTGTTACCTTTTAAAATGAGAGGAAAAAGTAGCTAGTACTGTCTTAAGAGGTTGCCTTCAGAGGAGAAAGTAGGCTAGTGCCGTCTTAGGAGGTTGCCTTCAAATTTGAGAGGGTGTTTTTAGCAGATTATCTGATTTGTGTTCTGGGAGGAGGGAATTTTTGTTAACTCTGCATTTGCTTTTCTTCCAGACAGGCAGCAAGGAGGGGTGATGCAGTGCTGAGCTGTCGGCCTAAGTGAGAAAGAAATACTTACAAGGTCTATTTTCTATTATTTAACTCCTTGTAGATATATCTTTTGTCTTTCCTCAAACTAGTTGGATTTCCTCTGTAGTACATGGTAAGTCTCGTTGCTATTGAACTTAAGAGTTCTCCTGCAGCCAATTTGGTCCTCCACCTTTGCTGTCCTACCAATTCTGGTTTTTCTCATTGAAAGAGATTTTTATAAATTTACTTTCCTTAGGTTTTTTTTTTACTGTTCTTTCTGTTTTTCTTTTTTATTCCTGAAGCCCTGTTTCTGATATTCTGACCTGCCCAGCAAACATGAGGGTGAGCTGGCAGGGGTAGAAAGCTCTGGATGTCCGAGGTCTTGTTTCTGGTCTTGAGATCTAATGCAAGATCAAGATAGCTGCTTCACCCCTGCTTTTCCACCAGGCTGTGGGGAGGGAGGGAAGAGAGAGACTTCTAAGGCTAACTAGTCCTGCACTGGGCTGTAGGTAGGGGTTGATATAGGAGGATGGTTGGAAATTCGGTGCACTAACTTTAGTGGCCTGAAACCTGCTAATGAGTGCCATTAGCATAAGATAATTGGTGCTTCTCTACTGGGAAAAATAGCTTCAGTCCTTCCCAAGAAACTTGGTCTATACTCCACCAGCAATTTGAGTCTATGAATACCAGGTATGTGAAGCTGGCTTATCAGCATAACGCTATGACACTCTCTTAACCAGATTATACCTGCCTGCAGGGTTTCACAAATTAAAATCCATCCCTGTTTTATGAAGAAAGACCTGCTTATTTAGACCAGGAAATGAAAATATGAAACATGATTGTCTAATATGACTAGGAGCTAAAGCATGACATAGGCCAGGTTTGTGTCCCACCAGGAAGACGACTAGCATTAATTCACTGTCTTGGTGGCTTTCTTCCAGACAAAAGGTACAGCAAGAGATGCTGTAGCAACCAGAGGTAGAGAATGAAAACTGTGGCTTTGCAGTCTAATTGTAACCTCATCAAATAATTTAAGATGTGGAGCTGAATAGTTTGGTATTGTTTTTAGCTGGAGGAAAAGTAGTATTTTGACCTATAACTTTCAGAAGGGCAGGGAAACAGCAGAGGAAAAAAATAAGGAAATATATTCTCTCCTTATCTTTACCAGTCCACCGCTACTATTTCTTAAAATGGGTGTGCAATGTACATATCATACAATGATCTCTGAGTGCCCGAGTCTGCTGGCACACCTAGAAATCAGATCCATGATTTACATATGCTTGCTGTCTTCTAAGACTTCATTTTGCCAGCCAGTCCAGAATGGAGCAACAAAGGCAGTATTACAAAACAAACAAAAAAACCCAATAGAATATCACAGGCTGTTTCTGGTAATCTCGGCAGGACTTGGAAAGTCGCAAGATTTGAGACAACTATTATTAAATTAATATTGTCAACGTTTGACCTTGGTGTAATATTAATGGCTTCAGACTTTTGTGCTTCCTCTCACTGCGAGAACAGTCTGCAGTTAAACCTCTGTGAAGTAATAACAAAGTTGAGACTTGTGCCTGCTTTTGTGTGAAAAAAGGAAAGGAAATGAGAGCACTTACTGAGATGTAGTTTTGAGATTCGCAAAGCATATTTGTCATCAGAAGAAGAGGGGAGAGACTGAGGAAACTCAGTCAGACTCATGGGGAGGAGTACACAGTGCCAGGCCTGCTGGCGAGAGATGGAGTCCAGCTGTCTCAAAGAGCAAAAAGGATTCTTGGTCACGAGCTGGCAGGACTCATTGAGAGGGCTTTAAACTAGGTTTGAAGGAGGAAGGGGACATCGCCCAGCTCACTAGGGACGAGCCCAGAGACTAAATCAGGCAGACTTACAGAAGTAACCGACGGATTGGGTACGGCCACTGGGAATGTGAGTGCTATGAGTATCGC
>Ga0181612_161624_pt1 | contig 10609 bp, 9 predicted proteins | sample HoacroProtozoa21_FD_119630 | JGI IMG/M metagenome (GOLD analysis project Ga0181612, IMG submission 119630) | Hoatzin crop microbial communities from Cojedes, Venezuel. Combined Assembly of Gp0051906, Gp0051904, Gp0051908
AATGGGATATAATTATAACGGAAAATTAAAATCAAAAGAGCTTTTATTAAAGGAAAACGGAGAAGTTCAGCTTATCAGAAGAGCAGAAACACCGAAGGATTACTTTGCAACCTTCGACTTCACAGATATATTTAAGTCGTAAGTCGTAAGGGGGACCGCGAAGCGGTGGATTCCTTACGATATGTCGTAAGGGGAACCGCAAAGCGGTGGATTCCTTACGACTCAGCCACACGGCTCCGCCGTCGAAAATTAAAAAAATATAAAAGCATAAAAATATAAAACATGTATAAAAAAAAGAACTGATTTGAAATCAGTTCTTTTTTATTGCTAGATATATATCTAAATTAAAAAATCCGGATTTTATTTTTTACATTTTGATATATTTTAATTATGCTCTTTCAACTAAGCCGCTTCTTAAGCAAGAAGTACATACGTACATCTTCTTTGTGTTGCCGTTAGTCTTTACTCTTACGGATTTGATGTTAGATTTCCACATTTTACTTGATCTTCTGTGTGAGTGGCTGACATTACATCCGAAGTGAGCACCTTTGTTGCATATTTCGCACTTTGCCATTCTAAGCACCTCCTTAGGCATACTTTTGGTCAATTAGCCTGACACGATGAATATTTTAGCAGATATAGAAATAATATGCAAGGCTTTTTTCTTTTGTGCTTTATTTTTTTTCAAAATAATGATATTATAAAAAAGATGACGTGAAATATGTAATGGTATACATTTTGAATACAATTATCGCATATAAGCGAAGAAAGGTTGAAAGTATGAGAGGAAAGATTGATTCAGATTTAGGAGATGTTTATGTAGACGAATCTGTAATTGCACAGACAGCAGGTAATATTGCAATCGAATGTTTTGGTATTGTGGGAATGGCTGCTGTAAGCATGACAGACGGAATCGTTAAACTTGTTAAAAGAGAACATCTTTCAAAGGGCGTTAATGTGGAGTTGGATGAGGATGGTAATCTTATTCTTAATTTCCATGTCATTGTAGCGTATGGAGTAAGCATTTCTGCTGTTGCCGATAATCTGGTATCCAATGTTAAATTCCAGGTTGAAGACATAACGGGTATGACTGTTAAGAAGATAAATATATTTATTGAAGGCGTAAGAGTTATTGATTAACTAAGGAGGAATATAGACGTGGTTACGAGTATTGATGTAAAAACATTACAGAAGATGTTTTTGGCAGGTGCAAAAAATCTTGAAGCCAACAAGGCTTGGATAAATGAATTAAATGTTTTCCCTGTACCGGATGGTGATACAGGAACAAACATGACACTTACAATTATGTCGGCAGCAAAGGAAGTTGCCGCTATAAGTGAACCTGATATGAAAAGCCTATGCAAGGCTATGTCTTCAGGATCTTTAAGAGGTGCCAGAGGTAACTCAGGTGTTATTTTATCCCAGTTATTCAGAGGATTTACCAAAGAAATTAAACAATATGATTCAATAGATGCAGTTGTTATAAGTAATGCTTGTGAAAGAGCGGTTGAGTCTGCTTATAAGGCTGTTATGAAACCGAAGGAAGGTACAATTTTAACCGTAGCAAAGGGTGTTGCCGATAAGGTTAAAAATGTTGTCCTTGAAACAGATGATATCGATATTCTTTTAAAAGAAGCAATTAAAGAAGGTAATTATGTATTAAGTCAGACTCCTGAGATGCTTCCTGTTCTTAAGCAGGCAGGTGTTGTAGATTCCGGCGGACAGGGACTTATGTCGGTTCTTGAAGGCGCATATGATGCTTTCTGCGGAAAAGATGTAGATGTTGAGTCTTTCGGTGAGGAAACAGCAGAGAAGAAGGCTCCTAAGTATAAATATGAGGTTTCATATATCGTAAAGCTTTCAAAGGTATTCGATGCAGCAAAGGAAAACGAACTTAAGAATGTTCTTTCTGCAATGGGTGAAAACGTAAGAGTGGCAGCTAATTCAGAAGCTGTTAAGGTCGAAATGAAAACCGATGAACCGGGACAGATACTTTCAAAAGGAATCGCTTTCGGTGAACTTGTTAATGTAAGTGTTAACAATACCTTTGATACTATTGAAGCAGATAAGCTTAACTTTGATTCGTCAAACGATAATAGTAAGGGAAATAATTCAACAGACGCAAGTTCAAATTCAGGTTCAAATTCAGGTTCAAATTCTGCAAGCAGTAATACAAATTCTGATTCCGCTGACAATGCACAAACAGATTCAGCTGCAACTGCACCGGCTGCCAAATCCGAAGAAATGAAGGAATACGGGTTTATTACAGTTTCCATAGGTGAAGGAATTAATGAAATCTTTAAAGGTCTCGGGGTTGATGAGATTATCGAAGGCGGTCAGACAATGAATCCAAGTACAGAAGATGTTCTGAATGCCATAGATAAGGTTAACGCAAAGGTTATTTATATAATGCCTAACAACAAGAATATTATTCTTGCTGCAAATCAGGCTGCAAGCCTTACAGAAGATAAGGAGATAGTTGTAGTTCCTTCAAAGAATGTTCCTCAGGGAATTACTGCAATTATAAGCTTTGTTGCAGGAAATACTTCTGAAGAAAATCTTAAGATTATGACAGATGAAATGAACCGCGTTAAAACCGGTCAGATCACATATGCGGTAAGAGATACCGTTATTGATGATAAAGTAATCAAAGAAAATGATATTATGGGTATCGGTGATTCGGGAATCGTTTCCGTAGGTCAGGATATAAAAGATACAACAGTTGATATGCTTGATAATATTATTGACGAAGATTCAGAACTTGTATGTATATATTTCGGTCAGGACGTTACAGAAGATGATGCAAAAGAAGTTGCAAAAATTGTAGGAGAGAAACATCCTGATGTAGAGATAGAAGTAAACTACGGAGGACAACCAATTTACTATTACGTAGTTTCGGTTGAGTAAATTCCGGATGGATGTATAAAAGTAATTGTAAGGATCTTTTGAAGGATATGATTAGATATTCTTCAAAAGGTCCTTTTAAAAATTGTGTAGAATTATGTATAATTATAAAGAAAACAGCATAATAATACGGAATTATGCGGAATTATTCAGAATTATGCGGAATTATGCAGAATTATGCAGAATTATGCAGTATAGAACTTATTTATATTATACAGAAAGAAAATATAGAATATGGAAATCACAGCGGTTAAAGGCATAGGAACAAAAAGTGCCGAATTATTAAAAAAACTTAATATATATACAGTTGAGGATTTAATCAAGTATTATCCCGTTAATTATGATTTATATGAAGAACCGGTGTATTTGGATGAGATTGATAACCGTTTGGTTATATCTGTATATGCTACCGTTATGGATAATTTACTGGTCAGACATGTAAGAAATATGGATATTGCTACTGTTATGGCAGAGGATATGCGAGGAGAAAAGATTAAACTTATCTGGTTTAATATGCCTTATTTGCGCAGCTCCATAAAGAAGGGTATGCGTTTTATATTCAGAGGACGGATAAAATATTCGGGACTTTTAAAGGAATTTGACCAACCTGAGGTATATACTCCTTCAAAATATCAGGAAAAACTTAATTCATTACAGCCGCTGTATTCTCTGACAAAAGGAATTTCCAATAATTTCCTTGTAAAATCTATAACCAATGCATTGGGAATTATAAAAATACCGGAGTATCTTCCTGAAGAATTCAGAAGGAAATATGATCTTGCAGATATTAATTATGCCCTTAAGAAGATACATTTTCCCGGTAATATGGAAGAGCTTGCTTATGCAAGAAAAAGACTGGTGTTTGACGAGTTTTTCATGTTTATATATAATATGCAAAAGCTTAAAGAAAATGAAAAACTTATCGAGAACAGTTTTGTTTTAGATAATTTTTCTCTTTCTGACTCTATAATAAAGAAACTTCCATATGAGCTTACCGGAGCACAGAAACGAACTCTTGAGGATATAAGAAAAGATGTTTCCGGAGCATTTGTTATGCAGCGATTAATACAAGGAGATGTCGGTTCCGGAAAAACCATCATCGCCTTTCTGTCCATGATTGATTATGCAAGCAAAGGGATTCAATGCGCTCTTATGGCTCCTACCGAAGTTTTGGCTGAACAGCATTATGGTGATTTTAAAAGACTTATTGATGAAAATAATCTTGATATAAATGTATATCTTCTCACAGGTTCCTTGTCAGTCAGAAAAAAGAAGGAAATATACGCGGAAATAGAAGAGAAGACAAATGCTGTGGTTATTGGAACTCATGCCTTGATTCAAGATAAGGTTAATTATAAAAATCTTGGATTGGTTGTTATTGACGAGCAGCATAGATTCGGTGTTAATCAAAGAGAAACGTTGATGAATAAGGGAATTATGCCTCATGTTATATCCATGAGTGCAACACCTATTCCAAGAACTTTGGCAATTATTCTTTACAGCGATATGGATATATCTGTTATTGATGAACTGCCAAGTAACAGAAAAAGTATAAAAAACTGTGTAGTTGGCAAGGACTTCAGACCGAATGCCTATAGATTCATTGCAGGACAGGTAAAGCAGGGAAGACAAGCTTATATTATATGTCCGATGGTTGAAGAAAATGATACATTAGAGGCTGAAAATGTAATAGATTATTCAGAGATGCTTAAGAAAACAATGCCTTCAAATATAAGGATTGCTTATCTTCACGGAAAAATGAAGGCGGATGAAAAAAATAATATCATAAGAGAGTTTTCGACAGGAAATATTGATGTGTTGGTTTCAACCACTGTAATTGAAGTAGGAATCAATGTTCCTAATGCAACTGTAATGATGGTTGAAAACTCTGAAAGATTCGGGCTTTCTGCACTTCATCAGTTAAGAGGACGCGTGGGAAGAGGAGAACATCAGTCGTATTGTATATTTATTGCCACAACAAACAATAAAGATAAACTTAATAAACTGAATATTTTAAATAATTCCAATGACGGATTCTATGTCGCTTCGGAGGATCTTAAATTGAGAGGTCCCGGAGACTTTTTCGGTATAAGACAAAGCGGAGAAATGGGCTTTCAGATGGCGGATATATATACCGACGGTAACGTACTTAAGGAAGCCAAGAATGCTGTGGATGAATATATGGAAAAGGGCTATGAAGAGTTGATGGAGAATTATCGGAAGAGGGTTATTTACTAGTAAAAGAGTTGTTTATTTGAACAACTCTTTTATTATATTTGATGTATATTCAGTAGGATTCAATGTTTCAAAAGGTTTATCATCAAGAGAAACATAAACATTTTTATCTTTGTAGTCTCTTTTAAAAATATGAATTTTTTCATTTTTTTCCTGAACAGAATTTATATATTGTTTTCCAAATAGTGGTATAAATGATCCTGTTTTTTCTGTAAAGCATTCATCAGCCTTAACTTTCCTTTTATATTCCTTATCTACAAATGCAGCCAGAGATTTATGAATGATTCTGTTTTCTCCGGTAACATAATAATAATTCTTATAATCTTTAAAATATAATTTTAAAGTATCATTTATTATATCGATGCAGAGAGTAACAACAGACCGGGAACCGTTGTTTTCTGCTGTAATTACTATACCTTTATTGGATTCATATTTGAAATTTTTAGGAATGTCCGTCGGAAGCAGGGCTTTTATAATTAATGTTGAATCATCTTTCGGAATTGTCTCCGGAATTGTCTCCGAACTTGACTCCGAAATTTTCTCTGAAATTGACTCCGAAATTATCTCTGGAATTGTCTCCGGAACAAATTCACCGTTAAATAAGCAAGTATAATTGAATATGTATAACAGCCTGATCATTCCGATTATATCATCGTAGTTATGATGAATAAGCATTTCAAGAATGTCAGGAGATTTGCTGACAGTATATTCCTTGTATTTGGCTATGAGTTCATAACCTGAGGTTGCATCGGTTCTTTCGTCATTTAAAAAGTGCTCGAGTGTCTGCTGCTTTGTATCCGGAAGCCCCAGATATTTAACAAATTTGCGTACATTCTTGTATATATCAAATGATTTAACGGCTGAAAATATATTCAATCTCTCATCTGAAAGTTTATGAAATATAATCTTTTCGGTTACGAAGGGTATATCAAAGGTATTACCGTTAAAATCAATAAAATGAGTGATATTTTCTCTCTTTAACAAATCAGTAAAAGTTTCAAGCATATTTTTTTCTGAAACAACATCATCATTGAACAACAAAAAAAGAGTAAAATCATCGGATGCATCTCTGTAAACACATAAACCCAAAAGGTATATCATATCACGCATTCTGTTGAGACCTGTGGTTTCAATATCAAAAAATCCGCAATGGTTTATATCGATATCTTTATGAGTTTCAAAAAAATAATTTATGTAATTTTTTTTTATTTTAATATTGTTATACTCCTTAATAATCATGTTAACCTCTTTAATCAGATAAATTTTGAAATAAATTGAATTCAATTAAAATAAATTCAATTCAATTAAAACAAAATTCAATTCATTAAAACAAAATTCAATTCAATTAAAACAAAATTCAATTTAAATAAACCATTACATTAATATAGTATTTTTGAAAATAAAATAAGTCAAGAAATTATTTATAGGAATTAACCGTTGGTAACCTTGTATTTAGTTTTGTATTTAGTATTGCGTTTAGTCTTGTATTTAGTCTTGTATTTAGCCTCGTATTTAGCCTTGTATTTAGCCTTGTTTTTTTAGCCATTTTTAGCCTTAATTCAGTTGTATTTTATCTGTAAAAGTATTAAAATTACCAATGGAAAATATATTAAGAAATTGGAAGGTAAAGGAAAGATATGCTATCATTTTTAGGCGGAATACATCCTTATGACGGAAAGAATTTGTCAAAGGATGAGCATATAAAAGAATTTTTTCCTGAAGGCGAGATTGTAATTCCGGTTTCTCAACATATAGGAGCTCCTGCAGTACCTATTGTACAAAAGGGAGACGAAGTAATGGTTGGAGATCTTATTGCAAAGGCCGGCGGTTATGTCAGTGCCAATATCCACAGCTCGGTTTCGGGAACCGTTAAAGGTATTGAAAAAAGAATGCTTTTAAGCGGTGTTAAAGGTGACTGTATTATTATCGACAATGATAAGCAATTCAGTAAACGTCAAGAATATACCAAAGAAGATGTATCCGGATTATCATCCGATGAGATCAAGAATAGGATTCAGGATGCAGGAATTGTCGGAATGGGAGGAGCAGGTTTTCCTACCCATGTAAAATTATCCCCTAAAGAACCGGATAAAATAGATTATATAATAGTAAACGGTGCGGAATGTGAACCTTATTTAACTTCGGATTATCGCAGAATGCTTGAAAGCCCGGATGAGATTATCGAGGGGCTTAATATTATGATGAAACTTTTTGATAATTGTAAGGGAGTTATAGCGGTTGAAGATAATAAGTCCGATGCAATAAAGCTTCTTAAAGAAAAGATTAAAGCATATGAAAATATAAGCGTGGCTACGTTGAAAACAAAGTATCCTCAAGGTGCAGAGAGAATGCTGGTTTATGCGGTTACAGGCAGAAAGCTTAACTCTTCAATGCTTCCTGCAGACAAGGGATGTATTGTAGATAATATTGATACTGTACATGCTATATACAGGGCAGTGTGTTATAAAGAGCCTCTTACGAGAAGAATTGTAACTCTAACGGGAGACGGCATTGCAGCTCCTTGTAATTACAGCGTGCCTATAGGTACTAATCACAGAGAATTGATTGAAAGAAACGGCGGATTTAACGGGGAACCGGAGAAAATAATATCCGGCGGACCTATGATGGGAGTTGCCATGCATACTCTTGATGTGCCGATTGTAAAAACAAGCTCAGCAGTCCTTGCTTTTATGGAGGACGAGCTTAAATCAACCAAACAAACCAATTGTATTAATTGCGGAAGATGTCTTCAGGTATGTCCGGGAAGGGTTATGCCTACCAGACTTGCAGAATTTTCCGACAGAAATGATATGGAGAATTTCTTAAAGTATGATGGCCTTGAATGCTGTGAATGCGGCTGCTGTTCATATATTTGTCCTGCAAAAAGGGATCTTACTCAGAGTATAAAGTCAATGAGAAAGATAGCTTTAAGTATGAGAAAGAAGTAAATTGATTAAATAAATAATCGATTATATTATAAATAAATTATTATCTTATAAAAAAATAGTTTATAAGAAAATATATTATAAATCAATATCGCAATAAAGAGGAAGTAGTAATGAGTGATTTATTAAGGGTTTCTTCAAATCCCCATATAAGAGACAATAAAACCACTGCAGGAATTATGATGGATGTGATCATTTCTTTGATTCCGGCATCTGTATTCGGAGTATATAATTTCGGTCCGAGAGCTCTCGCGGTAATTATTGTAACTGTTTTATCAACAGTTTTAACGGAATATCTCTATGAAAAGATATTTCATAAAGATATAACCGTTGGTGATTTCAGTGCCGTGGTTACGGGACTTTTACTTGCACTTAACCTTCCGGTATCCATTCCTTTATGGATAGCCGTAATCGGAGGGGTATTTGCCATACTTATTGTTAAAATGGCCTTCGGAGGTCTTGGATGTAATTTTATGAATCCGGCTTTGGCTGCCAGGTGTTTTTTATTACTGTCATTTACATCTCAGATGACAAATTTTACATATGACGCCGTAACGACAGCTACTCCGTTATATAATTTAAAACACGGGGGAGATGTTAATCTTTATTCTATGATTATCGGAACAGAGCCCGGAACTATAGGAGAAACATCTGTTATAGCCATACTTATCGGAGCAGCATACCTTCTTGTAAGAAGAATTATAGATTATAGAATACCGGTGTTTTATCTGGGAACTTTTGCAATATTTGCAGCAATATATTCCGCTGCAACAACAGGCTTTAATTTTAATTATGTATTAATGCAGCTTGCCGGAGGCGGAATAATGTTCGGAGCCGTATTTATGGCAACGGATTATGTTACATCTCCTATAACTTCAAAGGGAAGAATAGTATACGGAATAATTCTTGGTCTGCTTACGGGAACATTTAGAATGCTTTCTTCGGAAACAGCCGCTGCTGAATTCGTATCATATTCTATAATATTTGCTAATCTTCTTGTACCGATAATAGACGCGTTTACAACAACCAAACCTTTTGGATACGTTAAACCGGGCAAGGATTCACAGGGAAAGGAGATTAAGGAATGAAAAAGATCATTAAAGATACTGCAATTTTATTCATAATCACCTTGGTTACCGGTTTTTTAATCGGTCTTGTGTATCAGGTTACAAAAGAAGCAAGGGCAGAACAGGATATAAAGGCCAAAGAAAAAGCCTATAAAGAAGTATATGTGGGCGACGAATATAAGACTGTGGATTTCGATAGTGATGAAATGAACACGGTACTTAAAGATAACGGACTAGATAAGGCTCTTATAGATGAGATAGTTGAGGTTGTGGACAACAATGAAACTGTGGGATATATAATTACTGTCACCGATAAAGAAGGATATGGCGGAGACATTCAGTTTGCAATGGGTGTAAGTAATGAAGGCGAGATAACCGGAATATCATACTTAAGCATATCGGAAACTGCAGGTGTGGGAATGAAGGTTACTGAGGATTCCTTTACATCCCGGTTTAAGGGAAAGGTTTCAGAAAAAATAAGTTATACAAAAAACGGTGCGGCCGGAGATGATGAAATAGATGCCATAAGCGGTGCTACGGTTTCTACATCTGCTGTTACAAACGGTGTTAATGCCGGATTGTGCGCATACAGATATGTAAGCGTTGAGTCGGATTCAGATGAATCAAATACCAATACGGATTCAAGTGTAAAGAATGATACAGATGTCGGAGGTGAGGAAAATGAATAAATATTTTGAACGTTTATATAACGGAATAATAAAAGAAAATCCAACATTTGTTTTAATCCTCGGAATGTGTCCGACACTTGCGGTTACATCATCTTTGTCAAATGCAATAGGAATGGGACTTTCCACGACTGTGGTTCTTGCAATGTCGAATTTTATTATCTCTTCATTGAGAAATATAATTCCCGACAGAGTAAGAATGCCGGCTTTTATAGTAATTGTCGCGGGATTTGTAACAATAGTTCAGTTTCTTCTTGAGGCGTATTTTCCATCAGTTAATGATGCATTAGGAATATATATTCCTCTTATAGTTGTAAACTGTATAATTCTCGGTAGAGCAGAAGCATATGCGTCTAAAAACGGAATGATTTTATCATTAATGGACGGAATCGGAATGGGGCTTGGATTTACCGTAGGATTATCTTTTCTGGGTTTTTTCAGAGAACTTATCGGAGCAGGTAAGATTCTTGGACACAGCGTTATTCCCGATGAGTATACAATTAAAATAATTTCTCTTGCTCCGGGAGCTTTCTTTGTACTTGCTGCATTGATTGCTATAAGAAATAAGATTATCCTTATAAATAATGAAAAGAAGCAGGGATGTCCGGGAGGATCAAAGAATAAAGCTGATAAGGACAGCGAAATGTGTGCTGCTTGCGGCAGATGTAATATTGAAAATGCATAATATATATAAAGCAGAACAGTAAATAAAGAAACTAATAAAGAAATTAATAAAGGAATTAATAAATAAATTAATAAAGGAATTAATAAA
>Ga0181612_149046_pt1 | contig 10608 bp, 4 predicted proteins | sample HoacroProtozoa21_FD_119630 | JGI IMG/M metagenome (GOLD analysis project Ga0181612, IMG submission 119630) | Hoatzin crop microbial communities from Cojedes, Venezuel. Combined Assembly of Gp0051906, Gp0051904, Gp0051908
CGTATGCAAGTAGAGCCGCACTTTAAAAGGAACTGTTGTCAGAGTAATTCCAAATCCAGTCGCGTTAGCAAATAGCACAGAAGACTGCAGTTCGATTGCTTGACCCAATGGCAGAATTGCAGAGTGACCCTTTCACAACCCTGCTACGTTGCCTTATGCTATAGCCACACTCCTTTCATGAATATAAGGAATCCTATCAATTTTCCTGTGTAATTAAGCAATTTTTTTACAATTTGGCATCATCTCGACCTAGTGGGGAGGAATTTTTTGGGACTGAGAAAGTATGATGATAAAAAATAAACTTTTTAAAAACCCACTGTCGTCCCAGCGCCCTGTTCCCAGTTAGAGCTTTTCCTATCTACATTTTCTTATGTCATCTGTAAACACGACAGACCTGGATTTTCTGTCTGTTGTGTCAGTGCTACAACTTCTGTAGGAAATTCTATAAATGTTTGTTATGGAAACATTTGCCTAATCATCCCTGTAAAATTTTTGAAAAGCTAAGAAAACAGCCTGCCACTTAATGCATGCATGGCAATACAGCGAGCACACCAGGAGAAGAGATCCTGTTCTCGATAATTGAATTTGTTACAAAACACGTGGTTACTAGAAAACAAACGGAAGGATTATGTCCTTGTTGAGTCTTAGTGAGCTTGGTGTAAAATTAACCCTTTGTGATGATTTGTGGGGTACTTTGGAACACCCGGGGAAAAAAATTTCCTACATCGACAACCTTTTCTCAATTGTACCACCCTGAATTCCAGAGTAACTCCATTGACTGTTGGGCTGTCATTTAGTATCGGTGAGCACAGTCCAGAGCTGTAAGAAATCTTTTCCACTACTGTAAAGGAAAATTGCATATAGAACAACTCCCTGGGATTCAGCAGAATAATTACAAAAAAAAAAGCCCTCCTTGCAAGCTGCCAGTTGCTGGGTGCTCAGAGTAGGGCTGGAGTGATAAGGTAAGGCTGGAGAGATCTTTGCGTTCCTATAGGAGCAGTAACTGCACAGTGTATTGGCTGCCTTACTGTTACAAAATAGAATACAAGTACCAAGTTAAGGAAAATGGAGCTGTGTGGGATTCCTGGGGACCTTGCTGAGGGGAAAGGGTGAGAGAATTACCAGCTAAATCAGAAAAACCTTGCTGAGGCCAGAGCAGCACAGATCCAAAAAGGTTCTGAAGCATCGTCAGCACTCACTTTCTGGCCTAGTGAAATCTTCTAGTGATACTTCTCATGCTGCAAACTTGCCTGTAGGGAGAGGAATTTTTACACTTCATTGTAACGGCGGATAGTTTACTAACTGAGAAATGAAGATGGAGGGACGGATTAATGCCTTACAGAAATAGGCACGTAGGCCTGACCTTGTTAGCAGCTTTGCCGTTGTATGCTGTGGCAGTGGTGTGTGTAAGATAATGATCCCCAAGCAGTAATCATTCTCATTTTTCTCTTTGGTGCTGTGTATATCAATGAGGTAAATGACTTTTTCTGTTTGTCAAAGTATTTGGTATTGTTTCCCACACTACGTTCAGACTATTGCTTTACTAATTTCCTTGGCTTCCTTTCAATTTATTTCAAAATAAACCAAAATCAAGTGAAACTTTTGGTATTTATAGCAATACAGAAAATGAATCATCATTTTTCAACTATATGGACTTAGCCTGGAAAAGCTGAAAGCAGAGGAAACAATTGCAATATGAATGCACACATCTGTTCACAAAAACTGTCTTAATTGCTTGTGGGTTTGTAATTGCAGGAGTGCTCAGCAGTGTTACACGATGCACGCGCTTGCGTAATGCAGGAGTGACAGCTCTGGGTGGTGTTTGATGAGATACTTCAGGAGCAGAAGCAGAACAAACTTGTCATTTCCACCTTGGAAAGTTCACTTTGCTTTTGCTGTTGAGATTGCTAGCCGGCCTGCTTACCAGTGCCAGTGTGGTATAAACACCTCTTAATTAGCAGCTGGGCTGAGTTTTCCAAATCGCTGTAAACAATGCACTGAATATCCGGCAGAAGCCAATGCATTTCGGTAGCTACTGACTCTTTGGTTAGCTAGCAGCAGTACCCATTGCACAATTCTTTGTCCTCTGGCTAGCAGGATCCAAGTCAGCCTTCTGTCTCCTGTAATTCTGTGGCTATCAACAGCAGACCCCTTTCTAATGCAGGTGGGAGGATTCCGTAGGAATTACAGTTCTAGGAGCTGCAGAATCTCGAACCATCGTCCTTCTGCCAGTTGTTACTCTGGCCCATGTCCCCCTTTTTTGTCACACAGAAAGAGCAAGTATATCGTGTAGAACACGCTGCGGCTGAAGGCTTTCTGGTTTAGAATGAGATTTACGTACCTCTCTTAGTATTAAGCTAGGGAATGAAGAGAAGGGTTGGGAAACGTTACAACAGTGATTCTAGTATTTTGAGAAGTGCAATGAAAGCTTTATCCATAACACTTCAAATATTGCCATTATTAATATATTCTGAGGGAGAACAGAAAGCAGATAGAAAAGGTTTCTTGGGAGCACAGCAGTGGAAGTGCTGTGTCTGTCTGTTTTTCATTCTTTGCAGACAGGACGAGCTGTTGCTAAAGCAGTTGCTCTAAAAAAGAAGTTACCGGTCATCGTATCTGGAATATATTTTTCAAAAGTTTGGAGTGTTTCCATTAGTATCTAAGTACCAAGAAATATATCATAAAAGCCAGTTGGCCTCACAAACTTTGAATCTAATACCAGTTAATTGTATCAAGTTACAGTTGTTTTAATGTTTTCTATGTAAGGGGTCAGCGTTCCAGCAAACATGTTTCTGGAGTTGTTGGCAGCTAAAAGAGAAAGGCTGCTTTATTGCTCTTTCATAACTGTTCTGATTTCCATAGCCAAGAAAGCGCCATTAGAGTTTTTATTGTTTTTAATTTTAAAAATGCTTTAGAAAATATATTACACAAAGACACCTGCAGGAGCAGAAAAGTTCTGAAATTTTGGAAGCTACTTCTGCTTTGGAAGGAGATGTTTTCTATTAGATGCTAAAGAAAACACAGCATTATAAAACCTTTATTTGTGGTGTTGTAGCAGTGATAAACTTCACTTAATAAGCCATCTTTCTGCTTAATATGATCTGGTCACATCTTCACTGTGCTTTCAAGACCAATCTTTGCTTTCATTGCGTTTCCATTCCTGTTTATGACTTTTAAGGAGTATTATTAACCCAAATTTGATACACACCCTGAATTCCTGAGACACATGTGATGTTTTTCCCCTTAGATTTTTGATCTATTCCGTGGGTAGAGTCAGTAACTTTTAAGAGAGACTGCAGATGTAACTGTCAACTCCTCTGGTCCCATATCAAGATGGAATTATGTAATTGCAGAAGTCAGAGATGGAAAAAAACTGTTAGGTCATCTTGTCCATCCCTTCTGCCAGTTCGTAACGATTCCCCGCAGAATGTTCTCCAATGAGTTGTTAGCTGAGGTCTGGGCAGTGCTTTTGAAAGGACTGCAAAGCCTTTCTGATGATTCTCAGTAAGTAGCTTTCACTTGTCTGTTTTTACTTTTATATGACAGGACCAGGCTGTATCCATATTACTCCTGTAATGCAAATATTAATAACAACAATAAGAACAACTGGCATTTTTGTTGAATAAATTATTTTGGTTTTTGGACCAAGCCTGCATCTTCTGGTTTTGGTAACTTGCTGAGGAAGTAAATGGCAGCGAAGAATTTCTGCAGTAAATTTCACCTGTTTTTCTATCTTCTACAAATAGTTCACGATTCTTACTCACAATTTGGTGAGTTGTTTCTGGGAGTAGTTCTTGGTCTGTGGTTCTTTCACAAGCAGCTTTGAGTGACCCAGGACTGGAATGACAACTGGTTTGTTGAAATACTGGGCATGAGACATTTTATATGCTCTGAGAGGTTAGAATTAACCCAGTTTAAGTGACAAACATGGCAGCAAGGGAAGAGTATGTCTGGCAACTAATGCAGGAGGCAAGTCTCATTTTTAACCCTGGCCACACTATTGAGTTGTAAGCCATTTCATGTCTCTGTGCCTCAGCTTGCAATATGGATGTCAGAGGATGAAATGACACTGAAGTTACCTTTCTCCGTAAGCCTGTGTGAAGGTGTAGGAGGCTTTGAAATTCCTGGGTAGATGATGAGGAGCAACAGTGATCATCACCACTGTCTGTAAGGATTATTTAGTAACTTAAACTCAGTTGGATTTGAAAACTTCATCTCCACATTCCGCTCTGCTGCTTATGTGCCAAAGGAAAGATTTTACAGTTGGTTGCATGAGTACTGCTGCTCCCCAGACTGACAAGCGATAGTTTCCCATGATTCAGATATTCCCTTGTATTGAACTGCCTCTCTTTGCCGTCGCACTAAGCAAGGTGTTTGCGTTATTGTATGGTGTTGGCCATGTGGAGACCAGAGAGCAGAGTATAGAACTGCACAGTCCCTCCCACCCACAGGCAGGGAAAGCGAGAGTGTGCGAGGAGGCCAGCAAAGACCACACTGCAAACAGCTGGACATCGCTGTTAAATCTGACTTCGCAATACTTGACAGCTCTCCATACAAATACGTAGGGCACTGTGCTCGAACAAGAACTGATAAAATTTTGTAGAGCTTGGTTCCAGTGTAGCAATTGTGTATTAGAAACAAGCGGAATGTGAGAAGACTCAAAGGTAGCAGATTTCTGGAAGACATGGAGGAGTTGGGGTTTGTGACTTGGTGAAAACGGGCCTATGAATTCCCTTGTTTCGCTCTGCAGCCATATGTTAGGTTTCACATGTTCTGTGAGTAGGGCAGCAATGCCTTCTTCACAGGCTATGCTAATTTCTTTCCTAGGGATCTTTATGCATCAGTTCTGTGAATGTGGGGCTCATCTGTCAGAATTTTTCAGACAGGAAAAAAAAAATATAGCTTATGCTTTTGGAAGGCAATGGACACAACTGAAATACTAGATAATAGTATAATAACAATAGAATATAATAATAGATAATAATAGAATTTCCTCTATTTTTCCTGTGAGCGTCATGGAACAGTGAACGGTTTGCCCAGGGAGCTTACTTATAAAGTCCCTGTCCTTGGAGGTACTGAAAATACGACTGGACAAGGCCCTGGGCAAGCTCCGCTGTTTGATCCTGCTGTGAGCAGGGCGGTTGGGCTGGCATGCCAGAGGTCATTTCCAACCACAATGTGCCTATGATTTTGTTATTATCAGGAAGGCCCCAAGCTTGGAGAAACAGGGGGTTTTCTCTTGGAAAGGGACAGAATTATCCAGATTTAAGACAGCTAACTTCGATGTTTGGATCCTCTATATCTGTCTTTCTGAAAAACATTCTGGCTAAGGCCTAGATTAAAATTTGGGGTTTCAAATAGGTCACTCTCATTACATTGTTTTCACTCTTCAGTCTTGTCATGAAACCTAGTCATTACCACTCCTGATCTTAATTTCATAAGCTTCCTTTACATTTCTAGACAGAAGAAAGAACCACTGCCCACACAGGGCTGCAGTGAACCTCAGTTATCCCTGCATCAGCCGCTCATTGCTCAGGACGGCCCTCGGGATTGCTGAGGAATGGTTGATCTGCAGGAGCCTGCTCTCCCCTCAGCAGCACCACCAGTCCCCAGAGACCATAATCAGCAGTGCCTTTCCTGCTGTGAAACCACCCATGCGGTCTCTGATGAATCCAAACCCATGCTGCTGCTCAGCAGCAACTGAGTTTTCGTAAGCCTTGTGTGTCTGTTATAGGATATCTGCAAGGCAATATATAAGAGGATTTTTAATGAAATAAATATTTACGTATGTTCTCATTAAGCGGTCTTTTTGAAGTAGCAAATTATCAGATTTTAAAAGTTTTGAGGCACTTATAATAATATCATACCATCTTCATGGTCTGTTAGAAAGAGGAGAATTTCACTGTTGTTTTTTTTTTTTTAAAAAGTTCTCCTGTAAGGCATTGTGAAATGATAAATAATGAAGTAGGTGAGAGCTTGCCCCAGGAGCTTAGCTTCTGGTTGGGCTTAGCATCAGTGCAGTAGTCTGCAACAGGAAACAGTTTTTTTCCATAATAAACATTTTTCCAGTAGGAAGAAAATAAGTCTCAATCTTATGAACACATGTAGACTTCTATGGCCAGTGTGCTTTAATTTTTTTCACTTTCCTTTCCCTAAATATCTAATTTAAGTAGCATTATTCTGATAGGTAGTGAAGTGCAGATGTGATGAATAGAAGAACTCTAAATGAGCACTGGTAGTTCACCCCCAGAGAAATGAAGAGCTGGTTTACTTTGGCCATTTTCCAAAACCCACAAAGAGTTAAATCCCGTTAACTAATTTACAAAGAACTAAAACATTTGTCTTCTATGACTGCAGTGTCTCTCTTGAAGAGCTTACTGTTTTAACCCTAGGTATGCCTTTTGAAAACCCTCTGGGTTTCGGTCAGGGATGCTACACTAGTGAAGGTGTAAGGAAGAAATTGCATGGGAATTCTGGAGAAAAATAGGTGGTTCTGCTTCTGGAAGGAGAAAAAAGAACAAACCCCCACTTCCTACTATAACTTTAATTCTGATTTATTCGTATGTTTACCCAATAATGCAAATCAAAAAGGCTATGAAGAATTGATGGGATTAAACCGGAGGCTCAGATTGCTGCCTGGAGGGGGAAGGAGAACCCAGTGAGTGTGGGCTAGAGCTCTCCAGTGTGTAGCTGCATCCCAGCACCGAGGGGTACAGGGCTCTTGCTGGGGTTCTGCCTTGGGTTCGCTGGGGTTCTGCCTTGGGTTCTGCTGGGGTGCTGCCTTCCCTCTTCCACTTTCTCTTCATCTTGAAATTGCTCTCGGTTAACAGCTGGAACTTTTATTTTATAATGAACATCATTTCCTTAGCTAGAGCAGAGCGTGTTCGTGATTGGGGAATTCCTGTGGATTGAGATCAGCCAGAAAAAAGTCAGAGAGGTTTTGGCTTCACCTCCCTTCTCTTTTTTTTCTATTATGCAAAGAAGTGTGTTTGAAATTTGGGTAATGCTTAGTCTTGGTCTACTGAAAAAAAAAATTTAAATTCCTTAAAAAGAATACAGCAAGTTCAAGCTTTTACTAGGAACCTTTATTTGTCTTTGGGATTCTGTTACACTGTACAGTCTTAGGGACACAGTAATAAGTTTAGTGCCTGTAGCAATTTAGATTTGAAAATGTGAAGCACGTTGTGAACCCTACAAGTCACACCTCCTCTAGGAAAGTGTATGAGAGGTATGCAGGGATCATCCACCACTGAAGGGGACGGCAAACGCTTTTTAACTTCAAACATAAATGTTTAAAACAGTGAAGTGTCTGGGTTTTGGAATTTCCGTGGGAATATAGGAAATGGAGTATGTTTGTTACATTTGGAATTGAGTACTAACCTGGAAACCCAAACTGTTTCTGCTGTCACTTCTTTAATAACATCGAGTGGTAATGAATTTTTTGTTCTTGTTGCACCCAGAAGGAAGCCTTTCCTAACCTAAGTTCCTATGAGTATGACATACCACAGCAAGAAAGAGCAGCCTCTATTTAATAATACAGTGTCTTGTTCAGTCTAAACACGCTTTCAGTGCCTGCTCTGCTAGATAGAAGCCAGTGTTCCATTAGTCGTGGTTACTCAGTTGTTATTTTCAGAGTGCAACATATGGTACTAATTCTTGATGACAGTCTTTCTCATGCTACCTTTTGGTGCAGTGCTCAAGTGTCTGTTCTTTCCACACAGAGAATTTTTGCTACCCGAGACTCAATTTTGTTGCAATTTTGTCGTCTTCGTGGTTGGCGTATGAAGTTGTTGGAGTGTAGATGGCACAGAACTCTGAATAATTCCGAAAATTATGTTTGGGGATTCTCAGCCATCATGTATTCCCAGAAAGAGAGAATGTTCTGAGGCATGTAATTGGGTTTCCCTGATAAGGAAGGGATGGCTTTATTGGAAATGTCTGAAGTAGAGAAAAGACCTCAGCAACTGCTCATCTCCCTCAAAAGTGTATTTTTAAAAATGTCTTTTTGCTCACCCAAATTTCCCTCTGCTGCTTTAGGTAGTAATTTTCTTTGTAGCTGTGCTGATTTAAAGTTCTGCAGCTGTGAGATGCTGAGAGGTTTACACTGTTACTTGGCTTGTTCTGGGAGCAGGAGATGGTAGTCTGCAGTTGCTTAATAAAAATCAATTAAAATAGATATGCAGTGGTACTCCATCCCACAGTACCTTTTCTTCAGCTTTGAGATAGCAGCTATGTAGAAGTATTGAGATATAGACCAGTTTTATATGGAATCTGTTTTCTTCTGTGAGCTCTGTTGAAGTCATTACATGGCTTTTAACTAATTCTATTGCTAGTACCTTGAAAAATCTATTGCTCTGATTTTCTCCTTCACCTGTGCGCATGTACACTTTTAAAGTGTTGTTCACAATTATAGCAACCTGCAAAAATCAAGGTATGTACAGTCAGCTTGGAAACAGAGTTAAATACCAGTAGGGAAGTGCCCCACATAGTATTCCACTCCAAACCAAATAGTACTCTAGCCTTGAAGTTGCACTTATCATCAGTGTGCTAGCGATGCACTAAGCTATGGAGTCCATTTAAAGGAATATTGTGTAGCTTTTAGAAACCTGAAAGCGGCACAGCAGATGCAGCGTGGTATGGGCAAGGTCACAGAGGGAGTCGGTCGCAGGGCTGGTGCTGGAGTTCAGAGATTATTTCAACTGTTAGGAACTTAGTATGGATTGGCCAGATCATCAGAGGAGGTTGGAAACGTCAGTCAGGCATTCCATTTTGGTGACACTTCTAGAAACCATCCTGTGGCTTTGTGCTGTCGGTGAATAACACTGGCGGCGGTGCCAGTGGGAGTGCTGGTATGCCCGTTCCTGTTTCTGAGTGGCCCTGGTCTGTTTGTCGGAGTCTTGACGCTGTTAGTACGTTGATGCTCCCTCTAAATCTTACAAGTAACTTAATAGATACCTGCACACTTCCAAAAGGAATTGAAATTCCTCTTGCTTCAATGATCGATTTCTTTAGAGTGAAATGATTTTAACATTTTGTTCCAAGTGCTTTTTAGACTATCTTCCTCCTTGGCTCTCCTTCGTTGTGAAGAGCTGTTTTTGGTTTCTTGGCCTGATTTTTCACTCACATAGTTAATCTTCCTCTGGCTTCTGATACACCGCCAAATGTTTAAAATCTGCTTTGGTATTCCCTAGTAAAAGAGATTGGATGTACCAGAGTTCATCACTGTAAGCTATTTCTCAATTTTCAGTGTTTATTTTGCTATAAGAGCTTTCTAGCGAACAAATGAACAAACAGAATCCTCATTTTACTGGTTACTCATTGTCAGGAATATGAACTGTCATTGCACTTCAAATGAATTCCATCCTTTCCTCCAGCACAAACATTGCTCTCCTCATTTGTAAAGATTTCGTCCAGACTCAGCAGGACTCCTGTCTCTGAGCTGTTGCAGCCATTGGTTGGTTTTGTAGCTCTTCTCTACATACTTTATGTAGATCATTCTGGAAATAGTTCAAATGAGCTTGCTTTGTGTCCCAGGCAGCAAACTCTGCTCCTAACTTCAGGCTAATATTCAGAATTTCTTCACGGGAAGGGGTGGTTTCTACTTGTTCTACTGTACTGTTGCAGTACTCATACGTTGCAGACATAGTTTACCCACTGTGTGCATTAATTAGTACCTTACCTTTTGCTGTAGTAAATGTGGCTCTGAAACTAAGAATTATAGATCTGTACCTACAGGACCCATCTGTCGTCATCTGTTCTGACTTGCTGCAAAGCACAGACCAGAGATTTATACCTAGGCACAGAATCAGCTGGGAAGGTATTTGATGAACAGGCAACTGGGCAAGACAGGTAGATCCTTTCGTCAGGTTGCGTGAACACGCTGGTCGTTTGTCACTTTGCAATAGTACTGATTTATAGTTGGAAAGTACTGATATTGGGACGATAGATTTTTGGGTTGTCTTTGTGAATGGTAAGACTTCCCTAAAGGATATTCGTCAATATGCTAGGTGAATATAGAGTATTGTGAGAGTGGTGATGCCCATGGTACTTCCTGCATTTTTCTTATGTAGACTAAAAGATTTGACTGCTGAGTCAGGATCTGGTCGTTCTTATCCTGTATTTGAATACTCCTATGATCGTCTTATTTCATTCTGTAGTTCTTTATGAAAAGCTTTCTTACTGTGTTCACATGCATGGTCTTGCACTTGCACAAAAAGGTCTTGTTGCTGTTGGTTAATTTTTCTTGCATTATGTATGGGTTTGTGCAAATGGGAATTTGCTCACCCTCTGTGTCTGCCAGCGTGCCGTGCCTCCTGTGGTGGTGACCATCTCTAACAGCCCATAGCACGCACGTGTGTGTAATCTGCCTGGACAGCGATTTGGCAATGCAACACTACGGTCCTTCTGTACACCTACAAAATCTTTTGTAGCTGGCATCAGGAATCACACAGAATCACAGAATGTTCAGGGTTGGCTGGGACCTCTGTGGGTCATCTAGTCCAACCCTCCTGCCGAAGCAGGGTCACCCACAGCAGGCTGCACAGGACCGTGTCCAGGCGGGTCTTGAATATCTCCAGAGAAGGAGACTCCACAACCTCCCTGGGCAGC
>Ga0181612_153626_pt1 | contig 10608 bp, 4 predicted proteins | sample HoacroProtozoa21_FD_119630 | JGI IMG/M metagenome (GOLD analysis project Ga0181612, IMG submission 119630) | Hoatzin crop microbial communities from Cojedes, Venezuel. Combined Assembly of Gp0051906, Gp0051904, Gp0051908
CAGGAATTGACCACAACAATTTGGATTTTTGGATGGTGGCATTAACACTTTATGTTCCCGGTTTTTTTTTTTGAGGTGTGGGGTGGGTTTTTTTTTATTGGGGGTTTTTGGGGTTTTTTTTTTCTTTTTTTTTTTTTTTTTTTTTCTCCTTAAAGTGAGATGTGATCAGTGTGTGGATCGAAAGGCAGAAGTAAAATAGTATTTGTAAAACAGATGTGCAGAAGTGTTTTGTAAGCCAAGGCATGGCTTTGTGCATACACTGTTGAATGTCTTTCTATCTTTGAGTTTACTGCATCTGTGGTGAACGTGCGTAATTCAACAAACAAGTAGACAGAAAGTCTTGATAATGGTTGAGTCTCCCCTCATTGTCCTTTGCTTGTTCCATGTGCTCCTATCCAATAACCATATCACTCTGTGCTGTAAGGAAGATGTCTACCTGAAGGAGCACATTTGTTGTGCCACAAAACTTCTTTTTTTCCTTAGTGCGGCCCATTTGCAAGAACTCTTGAAAAATAAAATACCCTTTGGTGGTTATTATCCAAGACATGATCACATTTATTTTGTGTTGAGGATTGAAAATAATGTGCTAGCAAACTTTAATGGCATGATCAGAACTAGTTATTTCTACTAGTGTAAACAAAATATTTTATAGGAAATAAATTACATGTCTATATATTGTTAATACTTTTTTCCAATCTGTTTATATAGTTTAAAATCCCAGCAAGGTCTCTTGGTAGACTTCTCTGCTTTCCCGCAAAAATTTATAGATCTACTTCAGCAGTGCATTCAGGAACAGAACAAAGATATCCCAAGGTAGGTAATAAGTTAGTGCCATGTTACTCTGTGTGTGTACCTGTTCAGTTCTTAAAATACTTGTCAGCCACTCAGTCTGAGAAGAGTCAGTAGACTTAGCCTTTCCCTGGATGTATCTGAATACGAGTCAGTGGATGTTACTGATAAAACCTAAGTCCTGGGAGGGCTAAGCAGTGGAATTGATGTCTAGTAATAGTCTCCCTGTCTGAGTTGAAGCTGGTAAGCTTCACAAGGTGGCAGATATGTGATGTAGGATACCTACAAGTCAGGAGTCTGTTTTCCTGTTGAATTTAATTACAAAGGCCATACTTGGTTTTGGACTTCTAAGTCTAAGATGGTTTTCTAGAAATTTTACAAATAAACAAACTGGTTAGTTTTGTACATTTCTTCTTATAAGGTGCAAGTATTTTAGCTGATATTGTTACTGGTATTAACTACAACATAGGGATTGAATTTCATAGTTCTTTTTCAAACAAAAACTGGACAGCCTTTTACTGCACATATAAAAATATATTTTATTTGAAAATAGCTTGTAGGATCTACAGTAGTTTCAAGAAAAGATACTAAACATTTGATTATTTTTTATTTTCCCTAGGTTTTTGCTGCAGTTAGTTTCTTCAGCATCTGTTCTAGATCACACACCTGTCTCTTTAAATGTAGTGGAGACCAACCCTTTTAAACATCTTACCCATCTCTCTCTAAAATTCCTACCAGGAAATGATGCAGAAATAAAGAAGTTCTTAGCCAGCTGTTTGAAATGCCTTAAGGTAAAATGAAGGCTTGTCATAGCTGCAACTAGGACTTGAGGCTATGTGTACTTAAGCATTTTTTTCAGTCTTAATACTTCAGATGTATGTACCAAATTGTATGCTCATGCATGCCATTGCATGCAGTTATTTGGGTGCATGTTACAAGGCTAAATTGTTACTGTCACTCTAGCAATGAAAATATTACATGTATATTCAACCAAGGCTGTAATTTGAACTGGCAGAAAATCAGGTATTTTACATATGTGGTGCATGTAGTATGCAGCTGTTGAATGCTTCTGAATGCTTCAGTGTCTTGTGCTTCATAGCCTTGTGCTGATTGCCAGATCAACTGCAAAAGGAAAATACTGCAAACTTTCAGTGTCTTTCCTAAATCCAACTTCAGAATAAAGTGTCTGTGTGTATATAATTCCAAGGCTTTATGGACTTCAAAGGGCTAGTAGCTATAAATAGCAAATTGAAACTGTAATGTTGCAGTTGGTAGCATGCTAGATTTTATTTAATGAGAAATTAATGGTCTCATAGTTGTCTATTTCAGTTTCATAGCCTGGGTTTTGTGTATCTCCTACTACGCTGTTATGTTTATAGCCACCTAATAAGCCATTTTAATAACATACATTTATAGTATTTCAGTTAATTTGTCGTACATGCAACTCCTTTGTAAACAAGTCTTTATGATAAGATACTGTTTCCTTATAGAAACCTCGTAATAATTTAATTCAGGGTTTTTACCTTGTGAGCTAATGCCTTTTCTTTTAAATTTATTAATTATATCTTATTCAATATGAAGTTTATTAAATAAGATTATTTTTCCACAAATATAACGGGTATGTGGTTGCTTAGGCAGGGTACACTGATAAAATGGAAGCTAAATACTACTTGTATTTTGGGACCTAAGGATTTGACTCAATGTTTATTTGTACACAGGAAGACAAAATTATGTTGGAAGAAAAGCTTAGAAAAACTGAAGAGGATCTTACCAGACAACTGGGCTACACTCAACAGGTTGTGTAAATTTTTAACTTTCCTTTTGTAGGTTGCACTTCTCTTAATCTGTGGAAAATGTACCTTCTTGTGCGCTGGTTTGTTAGCCACTACTTAGCCAAGATAATTGACTTGGGAGTGAGTGACAAGAAGTAGTCTACTGCAGCTTTTCTCAAGAATGAGTAAAGCGTGCAACTGAAGAATAAAATTTAGTTCTTGCAATAGTAAAACAGAATTTTAATTAATTTCGTACAGTATTTTTGTATTCTGTATATGCATACACAAAGTATGTACTAAATATATAGTAGTGTGAAGATAAATGTGCTCTACATATTCCATGAGTGGTTGGAAATCCTTATACTTGGAAAAATTGTGAAACCACGATAAGTAAGTTGGAAGTCTTGGACTTCATGTTACTCTACTGCTTTTTGATTTTTTGCAGTCAGTAATGACTTTGCATTTGTGTTTCAAGAGGATGACTTGGGTCAAATTCTAGAATTATCAAGCTGATTTTTTTTGACTGAATCAGAAAAAATCCATTAAATCTCCTGTTATGGAGCTTTTTTGGAATTGAGTACTTGTTTACCTCATCTTTGCAATTTCAGCTGGAGTTGCTGGAATGTGTTTGCTGAATTGGAATGCAGCATTACAAATCAAAAAGAGGAAAAGATTCTGCAGAAGAACTTCCTTTTTTTCCTTCCTAGTAGAGCACTTTGCTATAAGCATAAGGAACATCAGCAGGCTGTTTTTTCACTTTGAAACAGTGGTTGGAACAAAATACAATTGGAAATGAAGATTATTTTATCCAGTGTCAGAAAGGTGCTTTTCAGCTTCTCGGTGCCTTACTTTCCTGTTTACAGAACGAATTTCTGGTGCTGAAATTTAGACTTTTCTTAATAATTCTGTGTCCTTTTTAAGAAGTAACAGTAAAGAATCATGCAGTATTGACTGAAATGCTTACATTTGTAAAACTCTTTATGCTTTGTCAAACTTAAACAGAGCTTGTCAGAGAAGAGCCGAGAACTAGACAAACTGAAAAATGAATGGACATCATACACTACAGCTCTAACAAACAAACACACACAGGAGCTGGCAAATGAAAAGGAAAGAGCTCTTCAGGTATGACAACAGAAGAGAATTAACAATATTCTTATATGTGAATAGTTTCTTGGCTTAATTTTCAGATTTGTTGAGTAACTGCTTAGTTTATTTGCTTCTTATAGGCACAAGCTCAGTACCAACAACAGCATGAACAACAGAAAAAGGAATTAGAAAATTTGCATCAGAAAAGTATTCAACAGTTGCAGAACAGACTCTCGGAACTTGAGGTCATCAATAAAGATCTGACAGAAAGGAGATACAAAGGAGACTCAACAGTCAGAGAACTGAAAGCCAAACTTTCTGGAATAGAAGATGTATGGCTTATTGATTTCCGTAACTAAACTTGCTATTTTTAGAGCATTAACACTGCCTGCCCATGATTAATGGAAAACACAGCATACTAAGTTTGTTCAGCTCCTTGTCATTCCACATTATGCTTACTGTTTAGATGTATGTGTTTAAATTACTATTGCAAATTTTCTTAAAAAAACCCCAAAATTCCTTCCCAACATTCTAGGAATGTCAAAGAGCAAAGCAGGAGGTGCTGTCACTGCGTCGGGAGAATGCTACTCTGGATGCTGAATGTCATGAAAAAGAGAAAGTCATTAATCAGCTACAGACCCGGGTTGCTGTTTTGGAACAAGAAATCAAAGATAAAGATCAGCTAATTATTAGAACAAAAGAAGTATTAGATGCAACACAAGAACAAAAGGTTCCTTCAAGTTTGAAAATAATTTTCTCTAAAGCTCTGTAGAACCTTCTTAATTGCAGTCTCTAGAGATTAGCAGCTGACTAGTCTTTATGAATACAGCAAGTGAGTTTTTAAATGTAGCTAAAGGTTCTAAATTAGGGCATCAAAAGCATACTGGATTGAGTTTTACAATGGTTGCTCTGGTTTTAATGATGTGGTACTGGATTAAAGTTAGTGGTACTTTTTGTAAACAAAAAAATGGATGAATTTGGATTAGCTCAGAATTATTGAGGTTCTACTTGAAATCATAAGTGATGTCTGTCACATATAATTGTAATATTTTTAATGTTCTTTTAAAGGTGATACTGGAAGAGATTACAGAGAAAAAACAAATTCATGTTGAAAAACTAGAGACAACAATTAAGTCACTGTCAGCTGAACTTCTTAAGGTTTGTTTGAACATGCCATTATCCTTATGAAATGTCTTCCTTATTTTTAGGGGTTTCTTTATTTTGAGAATATCTGAGTATTTTTTTTAATAGGCTAATGACATTATCAAGAAGTTACAAGGAGATTTGAAAACTCTAATGAGTAAACTAAAATTGAAAAATACAGTAACAATTCAACAGGAAAAACTTCTGGCTGAAAAAGAAGAGAGGCTTCAAAAAGAGCAGAGAGAATTGCAGGAGATGGGACAATCTCTTCGAATGAAAGAGCAGGAGGTATTGTGATAGGTTAACACTGTCCTCTAAATGTTATTGTATGTAGTGTGTTGGGTTTTTGTGTTTTTTAACTTACTTACTTACAGCAATAAGGTCTTAAACCTTTCCATGGAATAGAATGTACTCTTCTACTTAGTTAATATTAAGTGTATTTAAATGTGTAATCGACTTTTCATTTTTTTCTTATTAAACTGAATTGTGCGAGCCATCCATCCATATGGAGGAAAACTTTAAAATTGTATTGTTGAGTGCAAAGCTATATAATGGATGAATCAATTTGCCTTAGAGGGCATATTCATATGAAAGTTGGTGAATGAGGCAAGAACAGTAGCAGAGTGAACTTTTTCTTCCATTAAGTAGATTCCCTTGCTCAGAGTCCTTGCATTATTTAATCATAGAAGAATTAAGGTTGGAAAGGTTTCTGGCTGTCATCTTGTTGAAATCTTAGCTAGAAGCAGGGCATATTTTAAAAGAATTACTGTATTGCTTTTGTAAAAAACTGAGTTCAGACTTCTGTAGTTTTAGAACAACTTCATAGATCCTATTTATTTATTTATATTATAATTTTTGTTCAGTTTGTAATTAGTAGTAGCTCCTGATGGTGGTGTTGTTATGGGAATACTGCAGGTTTGCAAGCTACAGGAACAGCTGGAAACTACAGTACAAAAACTAGAGGAAAGTAAGCAGTTACTGAAAACCAATGAAAATGGTAGGTTTATACAATGTCATTTCTCCCTCTGTAAAAATGACATAGATATCTAACTCCTCCTGAAAACTGACTGAAGCAACCATATTGCTGTACTTGTGTTCTTTTTTTGTAAAGAGCTGTGATTATTGTCACTTATGGAGAAGAAGCTTCTGTCTGTAGTGGGTGTGCAACAACCTAGAGCTGCAAGTAGAGAATATTTCCTTTGCAGTCAGTGCTCGTGGTTGCTTGGGGCAGTGTGCATGTGGGATGCTAGCTCTCGAAGAAGAACAGAATGTTCATAGGGGTGGAGGAAGCTTGAACAAAAAGGCTTTTCGTGAGAGTAGGACTTCTAGCGATGCTCGAGCTGGAGGGGGAAAAATAGCCCACTGAGCTGTCACTTTTTGAGGAAGGGCTACTTGCTGTTTTCAACAGCTTGTAAGAGGTAGGAAGTGGCTTGACCTCTTTCTTCTCTCCAGTAATCACATGGTTAAACAAACAGCTGAATGAAGTTCAGATGGCCAAGAAGCTAGAGACTTCTGGCAGCACACACGGTGGTGGTAGGACTGCCATTTCAGCTCATGGCATGGTAAGATACAACTATAATGGTTACAATGTAGTCATTATTTCCTGAAATGTATGGCCTTAAGGGGGGCCGGGGAAGTGCTTTCATCTTCCTTGGGCCCTATATAGTTTTGGCTGGGTATGGGGTTTGTTGTGGCTGGTTGGTTTGTTTAATACACAGTTGGGTGCTACTTGATGCCCTGGCTTTCTAAGTGAGAATTTCTATGCTTTCATTTATTAAAATACACGCAACAATGCTAAAATTAGCTTGGAAAAGATGAAGTGAAGGGGGGGGGGAAGTGGCATTTTTGTGTTTGTTTGAGGTCAGCTTACATGCTACTTACCTTTGTGTGGGTTGAAAATGTACTATTTGAATATTCTTATTAGTGAAAATGTGATAATAAGGTCTAAGAAATATTATCTACTGTGTTAAATACCATAGCTTATTGGTTCTTACTCTTAGTTATCCCCGTGTCTACAGATGTCTGTTGTCACCTAGCAACTGATGAGCTGCTTATTCAGTAGTGGAAGGGCATATTCATGCAAAGAGGTCTCTGATTTCTAGCTAGATACATTTAATATATTAATCAATTACAAGGTCTGTAGCTTATGATCAGCTTGTAATTATTAGCTAAAAGAATGCTCAGCTTGCTAACTTATAAAAAGTTACAAGTTTTCCTTAAGAATATGAATCTAGGAAAAGTGATGTTTACTACTCATCAGGAAGACTCAAATGAGTGTTAGCTTTGTAAGTGTGGTTACTTGTTAATTTTGGAATTTTGAATCTCTGCAAATAATTACTTCAAGAATTGTTTTTCTCCTTTATGGACGTATTCTGTTTCTCGTATAGCCTGACCGACCATCCTTTCCCAGCTCAGGACTCAATTATCCCATTTCTCCTCTGTATGCCTTCCAGAACTTTCCGGAACCAGGACACACCAAAACTGTCAGTCCACAATGTCCAGTACCAAAGGCAAGCACTCTGACTTTTCTCTTTGGTGAAGAATGTGATAGTGCAAACCATCAAAGCTTAATGTTTTGAATTTTTCTCAAAATGCATAAATATTGACTGTATATCCTAGTACTCTTAAACACTCCCTCTTTTGAACATTATCACTATTCATAGCTAATGCTTGTTTTTAGGTTGCTTGTTCTAGCATGCTTTGCTGCACAGAAGTATTGTGCAAGATATAGAAACATTAGTCCCTCAAAAGTTCACTCTCTGAGTACACTTACTGGTGGACCATCCTAGCTGGAGTAACTCTTCTGTTTCTGCAGGTTCAGTTTAACACACAGCTTTCTAAAGTGAATCGATGTTCAGATATTCAGATAGTGACTGCTGCAACTAGTCTTCCAGCAAATAAGGAGAAGTAAGTGTAATCTATTGTATTTTTAGTGGGTTTTCTTTATTTTTATTTTTATGAAACCATTTGTCTTCCATGTGTGTCTGGAACTGAGCAAAACATTTCTAGTACCAAGCTAGTTCTGTGAGCTGCCTTCCTCCATCAGCATGTTAATGAATTTTAAGCTGTGGCAGACTTAGGGGGTCACTAAACATGGTTTGTAGGTAACAAATGAAGAGCTGTGCTGTCAGGGGATGGGTCAGTCAAAAAAATTGGTTCTAGACTGTTCTTAATCTGCTTGGTGGTAGTTTGCCTTTAAATGATAAAGTTCACAGGAACACAGTAGTTCCACTGCAGTTATTATTTTTCTGAATGAGTCTGTATCCACACTTGTTCATGCATTGCTAATTACATTTGTTTTAAATTTTAATTAGCCTTTTTATTTCTAGTGGTGAAAATTTGGGACTGGAATCAAAGTATTTTAAGAAAAAAGATGACAGCATTCCTTTACGAGGGCTTAGTCAAAATACACTTAACTTGGGTACGTATGGAAATAGTAAAACAAGACCCAATTTGAAATGTACTTTAAGAGTAGTTACGGTTCTATGAACAGTATTTTGTTTCTGCTGTTCTACAGAGTATCTGAAACCACACTTTCCAACAAAAGCCCAGTCGTCACCAAAAACTGCAGTAACACCAGCCTCAGCTTACTTTCCTGGATAGTAGACAGGGTTCTTAAAGTATGAGTCCTCTTTTAACCATTTGGGGATTTTTGTATGTCCTGTAATAACGTATTAGTAATGTATCAATGTGAACTGACGTAATTTTGTAAGTCTGAATCTATTTTCTTTGAGAAAGAGATCTTGACTGACTTGGATGATTCTTCAGGATACTTGAGCTAATTCAGAGAAGATAAAGCTTTAAGCAGGCTCAGCCATAGTGGGAACAATGCTGTAGTTAAGTCACTGGGCCTATGCATAATTTTCTCTTAGTATACTGGAGACCTTGTAGTCTTCATAAAAACCCACCTAAGTGCACTGACTCTTTTGTTAGAGGAATTGACAAGTGTGGCTCTAACAGCTGACGTACCCCCCCAGCACTCCCTCAGAGACAACATTTCTCTATGTATACTTCTCTTGACTCCTTTCAGAGAAAGGATGATGCAAATTAAAAGTGCTGGGCAACTGGGTGATGCTATTCATTTTAATAATGGTCAAGCTCCTAAGCATGAGTGCTTACAGTTTTAATTTTTAAAAGTTGCTTAATTTTGGAACCAGCTAATCTGAATTGCATATATCTAAAGATGCTAAATTATTTCATTGAAGGTATGAAGTTGTAATTTAGAATTCTCATTTTTGGTTACCCTAACTGTTCTATTCTACACGCCCCTGTGCATAAATTATAAGTTGAAGTATCTGAACAGCTAACTATGAGAAGTATCACAACACCTAAAGGCTACTTTACTAATCATATTTTACAACTATAAGACTGTACAGAAATTTAAGATACTGTAACACTCAAGTTTAGGTGTACTGAGTCTATTCAGCTTGTTCTGCTACCTGGGTTCAAATGCTAGAATTGTGTAACAACTTCATTCTGTGCCATCTTTTATCTGGTGTCCCAATAAAGAACTAGCACACAAGTATCTGTAACATACAAAATACACTTTTAAAAATTACTATTTACACATCTTTCAGCTTAAAAATTTTTAACTGGTTTGTTTTGCAGTGCAAAATGTTTATATTTCTTTATAAATCAGCACCATGTCAATGTATATTTGCTTGTTTTGTCATGTGTAAGTTTCAATTGAAATATTAAATGTTTTTATCAAGAATTGATTAATGTTATGAGAGTACTAAATCACCATCATCCCCACTGTACTGAAATGCCAAGATGAGGGTCTATGCTTATGCTACTTTTTCCAGTTAAATGTTAGTAAGTGTAATTTAATGTGAGTTTGGTCTTTTTCTCTTGAAGTGTATATAAGCTGCTACCAACCACGAAGCTGGTAGTTAATAAAAGGTGGCTGCTTTCCATATCTCCCAGCCCTGTGCAAATCTAAAATGAAGCAAAACTGCAGTGGGCCAGGGACGACCCACAGCATTGTAGCACAGAGGGGCACAAGGTACAGGGCACTGACCAGTCTGCCACAGCCTGTCTCTGTCCCATCCCCGAGGGAATAAAGCAGGCAGCCACAGCCAGCTGGCCGAACAAAAGGGAGACCAGCAACGTGCTCAAGGCAAACATAGCTGACAGATAAAACACAGTGCTGGACCTGTGCTCCACACTGCTGGAATATAACATGCATGCACTCTAGAACTTAAATTTAGGTTCTAAGAGACATTAACAATTATTTAAAAATTCATTAAAATATTCAACTTTATTAACAGTATATTTACATAATTTTTTTCCTGCTCTTTGTCAACCATGGTGAATGTTCAAAGGTAAAAAAAGCATTAAGCAATAACCACAAGATGAAAACATTTGAAACCTATACAATACCTTATACACAAATTTATACAAAGGAACACTTAAATAATACAACTAGACACAAAAATATACACTTTTAGAGAAATTCACATCAGTAATTGTATAAAGCTCTTTTCTGTACTAAGGGTCCTGAAAATTTAGGACTAAAACATCAGTTCTGTAATGCAAAAGGGTTATTGTGACAGTCTTCAAAGGCCACTATATATAGCACACTGACATATTCAAGGCTATCAGCTTATATTTCAGTCTGTGTATTCAAGTTTTGAGGTCCGTTCTGATCACGCAAATGTCAGAAATATAGTGGTATAATAAACAGTACTTAGGAAAGCAGAGTTTTAGAGCCAATTTTAAAATTTGTAAGGCTCAAAACACTAACTGGATATTTAAACAAGTGTTTGCTACTACTGTTTATTCAAAAATAGAAAGAGTAAATGCACTTACTTACATA
>Ga0181612_178461_pt1 | contig 10608 bp, 4 predicted proteins | sample HoacroProtozoa21_FD_119630 | JGI IMG/M metagenome (GOLD analysis project Ga0181612, IMG submission 119630) | Hoatzin crop microbial communities from Cojedes, Venezuel. Combined Assembly of Gp0051906, Gp0051904, Gp0051908
CAGGAAGGGGGCATCCACAGGTTCTCTGGGCAACCTGTTCCAGTGCCTCACCACCCTCATAGTAAAGAATTTCTTTCTTATATCTAATCTAAATCTACCCTCTTTCAGTTTAAAGCCATTGCCCCTTCTCCTATCACTACGTGTCCTTGTAAAAACTCCCTCTCCAGCTTTCATGTAGGCCCCCTTCACATACTGGAAGGCTGCTCTAAGGTCTCCCCAGAGCCTCCTCTTCTCCAGGCTGAACAACCTCAACATGATACAACTCAGACCTGTCCTCTAGTTCATTGCTGCAACATACGAATTTTCAGCTTTAATGCTTATGTGGGATGAGAGGCAACACAGTGAGACTGCAGAACCTCCCTCTGTTTTTTTTCTGAAAACTAGTTCCTGAGGCAGGCTAGTGGTTGCCTTTACTTTCTTTATATGTTGTTACTAATGCGACAGGATTGCAGCTTTAAGTTGGAAGACTTGATGAAACACTAGCGCCTGTAATTTTTGAGTGCCAGCACTGAAAGAAAAATGCTGGGAGACAACACAAAGGTCATAAGAGAGACTCCGGCATAACTGCTTTCATATTTACTTCCAGTTCGAGTCATAGGCTAGAAGCCTGTGCTAAAACCCATTAAAGGTATTGAAAATGTTCTCATCAACTTCAGTAGATCTTGGGATATTAGGTTGGATATTACTCACCTGATCACTTCTAGTTCCTTGTCACACATGGCAGAAGTGTGTGACTGTGTGGCAATTCATGGTCTGGGAATTCACAATGAGAAACAGTAAAATGTGTTAAAATGCTTTCAGGATTATTTTTTAAGTTTGGCATTTTTTTTCATTTTACTTGAAGGAATCAACTCCCGCCCAAACATGTGTAGTCTAATAAGCCTCTGAGGCAGTAATAGTACAAGAAGCCAATGGCATAAAAATGGTAAAAACAACCACTTTTTTTCTTTTCTTTTTTTTTTTAAATCATAGAAGTCAGAATCCTAGACTACTGATTACTTGCATAGTTTCCAGAAGAGCTATGTAGGCTCTTCTTCCTTCAGTGTCTTCCTTAGTTGCTCTGGCATGAGAGAAATGCGGAGGAGCTGTGGCACATAAGTTCCACACAAAAATTCTTCAAATATGGAAAGGTGGGTTGGTTTCATAAGCATTCACTTTTTAGCAGTGCTGATTGAGCAAGTGTGGGGCTTTGGTTACTTAACAACAATAACAAAAATTTATATCTACTTGTTTCAATGTTTATTTATTATCTATCGCGCAGATAGTATGCAAAGTGCTTTGAATGACTTGTAACCAATACTCCCGTTCAAAATATACTGTCTCAGTTTTTTGGTACATGGCTCTTCCAGTGAGGCAGGAATCCAAGGGAGTCTATTGAAGTGGTTTTTGCAGGAGGTGTTAATCCAGCCAAATTCTGTGTTTTGTAACTAGAATTGGCACATTAAAACAATGTGTTCCAAATTTCAGTTGGTTATGGGTCCTGTCTGAAAGTCATGGAAAATGCAGGTCTAAGCACCGGTGTGGGAAATTATTTCTGCAAACTGATGCACATATTTCGTTGGCTTGATTGCACAGTCATTTGGTAAAAGCGCCTCCTCTTTTGCTGTAAAAGTTCTTGGAGGAATTTAAAAACTGCAAAACAAATCACTCCTCAAAGACCGCACTTCCTTTTCATCCAGTAATTTAAGGTTCTGAAGAGCTGTCCTAGCACTGGGCGCAAAGGATGAACTACAGCTGATGTTTTTCAGCTTTATGTCGGAGACCTCCAATAGGGCAGAACTTTCCTGTATCATCAGGCTTGAGGAAGCTGCTTTCTCTGGCAAAACTCACGGGCCCACCTCTGCTGTTGCTCACAGTTACTTCAGATTTAAATTAGGCTTCAATAGAGTGGCTTTGGATTCACTGAGAATCTCTCTCTAACTTCTGTGAGCTCTGATTCATGCCTTTTGTTTAAAATAAGGGCAGAATTGAACATTAAAGTGCAGTGTTTTATTGTATTAGTTATTGGTTAATAAAGTTAATGAATGGACTCCTTAATTCTATTCTAGATTTGCTCCTTATCCATTCATGTTCTCCAACAGAGACCAGCACTAGAGTTGGTTGAGAAATGGAGTCTGTTCAAATAAAAATACGCCTTCATATTACAACATTTCAGAACTGCTTTAATACTGAATTTGAGCTTTACTATTTTGACTGATTTTATTTAAGTTTCAGTACCATATTGAAGCATCTGTTTCTATACGTTATCTCCATAAAATAATGTATCGAGTTATAACAGTTTCTCCTTATCAGCAACATTGGAATGGAACATTTTAATAGGCCTGAATCAGACGCTCGCAATCTGCTCTTCTGTTGAAAATTTAAAAACTAAAGTAGTTTTTTAAACAAAAACAAACTGTAAAATGAATGCTGCGGTTTCTCATAGAAAGGAGACTCTAGCTTCTGATCTACTTTAACAAATCTTTATCGGAGCTTCTGCAACAATATGATTAAGTGTAACTTTCCTATGTAGCAGCTGGAGTGTTTGCATCGATTGCAACAAGATCCGGACCACACTTCACAGTTGGCGTGCTGTTTCTCCAGCCTATGCGTACGGTTAGCTATTCTACCTGCTCTAAGTAATTTCTGTTTCACAGAATACAAACATTAAGTTTATGCTTGACACACTATTTCTCCTCTGGGATTTATTTTCCTTTTCTAGTATATTCTTGCTCTTTAGAAATAATTATACAAAAAGATCAAAGGATTGTTTCCCATTTCTCAAAACAAAGAGGTGAACTAGAGATAATTACTTAAGCTACAATACAGTTTATCAAAAGTAAATCACTTTCTTTTTCTTGCCAGCCAAACAGATGTTTGCTTTTTAATTGTTGCTTTGGGGTACTTTCTGTTGTGTAAAGCTGTTTCCCCAATTTCTATAATTATGTTGTGAAAGTAGTATGTTGTAGAAACTAAAATGCAATATTAACTCATTGTTTTGCTTTCGTAATCAACTGTACAAGTCCACTGAATATCATGTAGTTAAATATAACTGTAAACCTACTGGACAAATATGCTCTGTATTGCTTGGCCTGTGTAGAAGCACTGGCTCTTCCAAGAACGCTGAGAGGCAATGAATCATTTAAACATGTAATAATGCACTCTCATTATACCTGTACATACATCTGTTAGAGTCTGTCCTGTGACATCACATCCAGTATTGTGGACTTCTGGGACAAAATCTATTACTCCACAAAATTATCAGCTCTGTCCTTCAACAAGTCAAGCACTTCATGTGGGATAGGATGATATGTTCATTTGCTTCATTACTTACCGTTTCCTTACTCAGCTAACGCTTTGTCCTTCCATGTCCTTTTGTCCTTTCATACTACATACCATCTTCTGTAATTCTTCATCTTCATTTTCCAAGAACAGGATAGCTATGGTTATGTTTTCTAATCGTCCTTAGAGTTCGAGTTTCCTTTCTTTATGACTTTGGAATGAATAAGTACTGCGTGACAGACCTTTCCTAGAAGCCAGTGGACCCACTAGAGCAGAGAGTCACTCTGTTGATGGGGTCCTGAAACTTTTACAATTTTAAAGCTTACAACAGCAAAATTTATTTTTTAAATAAACTCTGTGGATTCTGTAAAGGCCGTAGTCCTGCTGGGTACATCCCTCTGTGCCCAGGTGTAGAATCAGAGCTTTAACTTTCTCTGTTATGCCTTGCTTCTAGAGCTTGTGTGTCTCTCCTGTCTCACTCTGAAATACTGTATGAGTAAACAGGTCTGCTTACAAAGTGGCTTTGATGTTACTGTATGATGAAGTTTTTCTTAAAGACTAAAAATGAGTGATCTGTGGCAGACAAAGGGGTTGGTTCTTGCATGGATGTTTCAGTCAGATATTCTTTGTGATTTGTACATGAAAATGTTATCAAAATACTTAAAATTTGGAAGGGTGTTAAGAAGACAAATAGTTATCAAAGCTTGATCAGTTTGGATGTGTGGTGTAACTGTGAACTTGGTTATTGCTCTGCTCTGTTTTTTATGGTGGAGGAGGACTTGCCAAGGCTGAAGAAATAAATTAATCCAACTTTCACATAAAAACATACTTTGAAAAGGATCATTGACTGTGCACTGACCATTGATTGATATACCAATGCCTTTCTCATAATTTTTCTTAACATTAACAAAATGAAGGTGTTTAAAGACCCACATGAATGTTCACAATGCACTTGTTGCTAGGCTGGCTATTGGGGATGTTACTGTCATTTCTGAAAATGATGAGAAGAAGAGATTAAACTCTTCCTGACATGCTGAAAAATATTCTGTCTTCAAAAATATTCACAGTGAAAGCAGTTAAAATGCATAAATATGTTCTTGTTATTACTTTCTTATGTATGTAATTCTTGCCATTGCTGGACAGATGATGGTATATGACTGTGAGTCGGAAGATGTGGAGGACAAGCTTTACACTGTAACTCATGACAGAAAAAGTTTCAGAGCACCTGAAATAATGAAAAAGATTCACTGAATGCAAATGACAGCTTTCATCTTCCTTTATGAAGCACATGCTCATGAATATATACATTTTTGCATATGTAGAAGCTCAAGTGTATCTGCCTTCTGATAAATGAAAGAATAAGGAAACTATGCATTCAGAACTAGCTAGAAGTTTGCTTTTTTGGTTGAATTCTCTGATTTAATTGAAGTTGCTTTGCTGAGATGGAACATTTCTAAGAGGCTGTCAGATTTGAGAAGGGGGCACTGTTATCCCCATCTCCTTCCATCTAAAGGTTTTGTCCTATTTTAAATGCCACTGTTGCTTTTGGTGATAGAACAGCCTTTGGCAGTTCAGTGCTGTCTGTCTGCACAGTCTGTCCATCTAAAGTCGCGGAGCATGAGAAGCTGATCTCCTAAGGGAACACCAACAATATCGACAGGTTTGATTGACATAAAACCAGTCTCTCTCTTTCACCTCCACTGAACTTTTAGAGTAAATTCAGGGCCTGATTGAAGAGAGATAGGGCTTTAGCCATTGACTTCCATGGGAACAGAATTTGAACACTAGCAACTACTGCCCTCTTCTAAAGCAGCCCTGAATATCTTGGCAAATGCTGTTTAGAAGCACTATCAGTTTGATCCCACTTCCTTCTCAGGACTGAAAGCCAAGTTCAGGGCTGTTTATGTCTTATTAACTAGAGCAGGATTTGGATGGGAACTACAGCAAGCATTTAAATCTTCTCCTTGAAAAACAGGTTATGGCTTAATGAACCTTGTTCAAGTTAAAGCTGTTATTTATTCTGGATATTTCTATTTGTTGCTGTCAAATAGAAGTCAAAGAAAGAGCAGTGCCTTCCATCGTGAAGAGTTTATCAGGATGGAATAGCCTGAAATTTGTCTCAAGTGAATAAATTCTCACTTTTCTGACAGGAAAATACCAACAGTAGATTTTCCAGATAGGCTTTAAAATACCACACATGCTTGAAACTTTGAGGATGTCAAAAACCATACAAAAAGATGTGTTTATCGGTTCAAAATATGAACATCTACAGATACCCAAATTGCATTTTCTATTAAATCAGCAGTACAAAAGGTGAGAGAAGAGGCAGGGACACAGGCATTTATTTTCAGTGTATTCATGTAGAGGAAAAGGAGAAAAGTAAAAATTCACTACATAAATTTAAGTGTGTCTATTCGGAGTGGAAGCGACCAAAAGCAAAAAAAGTTTAAAAGATTCCCCTTTTTCCTTCCTCCCCTTATGAAATGTATTGGGGGCAAAATATCCCACTGCTGCCGCAGTCATTCAGTATAATTCACAAATGTTGATATTGTTTCAATAGTTCCTAAATATTTTCTTTTTGAATTGATAACCATAGTACCTAATTATCACTTTTTTTCTTGTCTGAAGTAAATTTATTATTTTTAAAGCACTTCTGACGCTTCATGAATCCAGTAAAAAAGAATGCTACTTAGAAATAGTTTTCCTGATATAGTTATCTCCTGTTATTTATTTGATTAGTAAATGTACTAATGTCAAATATTCATGTGCATCTGATCTTGCAAAGCCTGGAGTCCCTTTCTTACAAGGGATTTCTAGAGGGCTGAAGTAAACCAGAGATTTGAGTTCTGTGTACTTAGAGCAACATGTTTGAACTCCTAAGACTCTGTTCAATGTTCTACCTTATGTCCTGAAAGAAGAAAGATTATTAATTTGATTTCTTTTTATATTGAGGTTGGTTACCATAGTTGTTTCCAGGTGTAAATCATTAAGACCTACTTCACTTCAGAGCTAATAAGATAATTTTCTATCTATGTAATATGCTATGTGCCTCTGTTTTTCAAAAAAAACCAAACCAAACCCAAACCATCTTATCTGGCCTCTGTCGTTCTGTAAGAACATTTTCCTTTCATCTTTTTGCTTGTGATAATGTTGATCAACACAGATCAACTTTTTCCCCAGAATTCCACTCAGCTGTAGAGGGACATAACCTTCCATGCAGAAACCTGCCTGTGAAGGGCATGGTACCATTGTGCTTTTCCTTCTTCCCTGCCTTCTGATAAGTCTGTACAATGTTTTTCACGTGTTTTTCTAGGGAAGGGAGGTGGGTGTAAGGTTGATGGACAGTTCTGTTCAATCTCAGTCAGCTTTAGGAGGCCCCAAGTTGACAAATAAAGGTTGTCAGATGGTAATGCTGGATATTGGGAAGTCCAGAAAAGCAACAGCTTCCTATTTGTGGTTGGCTAATGTATAGAGAGGATATGTAGTAAACCATATGATTTCCTAGCTTGCTCAACCACATCACAGTATATGGGCTAATACCACATGTGTACTTTAGCCGATGATCCTGGCATGTGTAAATATCCAACGTGCAGATTGTTTTTGCATGCTCCTTCTACTGGTATCCTATGTTGCTTGATAGTTGTTCAGTGCTTAAAATAAAAAGCTTTTGAAGCTTCAGATGTGACGTCTAATAGGTCTTTCTCTAAGGCTGGCTTAGCACCTGCTCCTCCCTCACAGTCACATCAAAGTCAATTGTAAGTAACCACTCTGAAATCATGCAGCATCGCGCTGTGGAGTAGAACTGGTGAAAGTGCAGGGCAATCAGCCCTGTAAAATCTCTCCATCTGCAGAAAGAATCTCCACAGCCACCTGGATGCTTTTAAAACTTCATTATTTTAGATTTAAAATGGTTGGCTGAGCATTGCTTCTACCAAAATCTGATACAATAATCGAAGGCAGAGGTGGGGAAGGACCTCTGGGGTCACACAGTCGAGCTTTCTGCCAATAATGGATTGTTCCCTGCAGTTCAGTTTCCAGTGACCTTGGAAATTACTAGCCTGGTAAAATGATAATGAAAAAACAAAGCTGTTAAAGCTTCAGAAGTAGCCAAAGTGATGCTGTCCCAATGAGAAATTGTTGTTTTGATGTGAGATTCTCTGTGTGCCTTGCTCCGTGGTTGCAGTGTTGAAGTGGTCACTGTTTTAATCTACGCTTTCTGACACATTTTGAGCTGGCTGTAACTGAGAAATTGGGAGAGGTGAGCTTGTTTTAATATTATATGAACTTACCTTATCCTTTCACCAAATCATAGTTTTCGTTACAAGTAATTCAGCAACTTGACTAACCCCCTTACTCCAACATTTCCTTCACGTCACTGTGCTTTTAGTCTTTCAACATTTCTATTCTCTCAGACTCAGAAAATTAGGAGAAAAAAAACAGAGGTTTTGCCTGTTTCCATCAAAACTCCTGGTTAATTAGTTAGAGCCTCTACTCGTCATGCCTGGGAACCCATAAATTCCTGAAAAGATTCAAATGTGACACATCATTTTAAACTTTCTTTCAACTAAGCCAATATTGGTTTACTTATCTGTTGATATAGGCAGTAAAGGACGGTCTGGACATACACCTAATGAAGTGGGTAGAATTTGGCCCCACTTTTAAGAAGGAGGCAGCAAAGGCAAGCTCCCACCAGCAAGCTAATTACAGTTTTGGCTGAAAATGGTTTAGGAGGCTGTTAAAAGCTGGGTGGATGGGCAAAGATCCCAAGACACAAAGTTCCCTTCCTGTTGTACCTATTTGATGTGGAGTAGTGTCTTCACTAGGGGGCTCGATTGTGAGCTGCCTTTTGGGGTGTGCAGCGCTCGGAACATCCTTTCTTCCCAGGGCTCCGGCCCCCGTGACTATTGTATTTACACACACCAGATCTCAGCTGGAGAGGAAAGGGGGTTTCTCAGCTACCAACTTGCTTATAAGAGGAGTTAAGAGCAAAAAAAAGCTAATTGGACTGTGCTTGGCAAAAGTCTATTTTATTCCGTTTATTCAGATTTTTAGAGGATTGGGTGCTGAGAAACACAAAAATAGTGAGAACAGTTATTCCTTAAGCAAATTCTTGCAAAGTTTTTGTAATAAAAACAGAAAGCTGCTTTAGTAAAGCAGTGTTTATCCTTACACTAATGCTGGTCATGAATACATGTCTAACTTTGCTGGAACTAATGTCTGACTCTACTGTTCCACTACAGCAACTTAACATTCTGCGTAGGCTGATTATTTTTTCAACAATTTTTGCTAAATTCTTTTAAGGGCTGCCAGTATATACTTTTTTGAAGCTTAGTAAGAACAGCTGCCAGTGGAGTCAGGACTAAAAGAGGCAAAAAATATCTGCAGAAGGCAAGATTTTACTTCAAAAGATCAGTATTACAAAGCACTACTGTTGCTGGTATAATCACTTTCTTTGGGGGGGATGCTAATATAGACTGGGTTTCTTGTCTTCACAGCCCCCACTGAGCCTTTGCTGTGCAAATTTGCTGATGGAGGGCAAAAGAAGCGCCAGAATCAAAGCAAATACACACAGAATGGAAGGCCGTGGCCCAGAGAAGGAGAGGTAAGTGCCACGCGGCAATTATTTTCCCCGGGTTTGGCAGAAGTCAGCTGCAGACCTGGAGGTCTACCTTTCAGGGCTACGAAGAAGTCAGATTGCACATAAAATACAATAGTTTCTCACAGAAAAAGGTATAGAAGTAGGGGAGAGAGGGAGGCTTATAATAATGTGCAGAGTGTAAAGTTACAGGAAAAGACAATTTCAGAGCTTGGTGTTGAACTGTGCGCAGCCTTATTCCACCCTGAGCCCTCTGTCTGCAGCCAGACCTGAGCACGGTGTCTCTCAGTGGCGTGCCATCAGCACCCTTGGTGTACCTTTTGTAAACCCCAAATCAATTTAAAATTAAGCAACTAAAAAATGTTATTTCTTCTGTATAGTTCCTGAAGATAAAACATCGTCAGGGAATAGGTGGGCTGTTAGGAAAGGGAAAGATGTACTTGCACATCCATGTAAAACTTTCCCAAAAGCTTATGCGAGCTGGACTCTGCATTCTGTCCAAAACAGTTTACAGTAGCCTCAGCTCCATCATCTGTACAAAGTTAAAAAAAAAAAAATCTCTAACAGTCGTCTTCTGCTCTGCTGCACATAGTGTGTTACTAGAATTTCCTTTCTGTATACTTGTACATGAAGTGACTCCAAATGTGCGTGAAATAAGAAAGGATTTTATTTGATTCTTCAATAATTTGTTTACTCTTCTTGAATGTTATTATAGGATAAAGACACTTGAATAAATGAGGTAGATCTGGTCATAGTACCTTCTTATGCATGATTATAGCAGTGAAGGCTGAAGGACGTACAAGTATTTCTATTCTAAATATCTATTCTTTGTTTTTACGATTTAGACTTCAAGGCAAAAAAACCTATGTTGCTCAATTGTGACCCACTAGAATACAAGTTGATTTTTTTTTCTTTTTTTGTTTGTTTGGGTTTTTTTTTGGTGGGTTTTGCTATATTTACTTCAATTTTACAAAGCAAATAAACAAGAAAAGTATTTGGTATTTCTAAATTACATGTTTCTAGAGGGTTTCTGCTTTTTTGTAGCTACTTGATTTTGCTAGCTGATACTTTTCAGACCATTAGCTTATGGCATATATAGTCTAGTATGACTGGTGAGCTCCTAAAACAAACAGAAAGGCCTCTTGAAAGCATAGAAATTTCTTCCTCCAGCAAGGTGGTTATTGTATGCTGTTCCAACAGCAATGCTCCAAAATATTTTTAGCTTTGTGGGCTGAAAGTGCCAGTGTGCTATAAGAGCTTGCAGAAGTCTCCAAGGGTTCATGGCAGTCTCTTATGTCATATGTCTCAAAAAATGGAGACATCTTCTTAGAAGCCATTATGGTTTGTCATGTTAAGAATCTACTAAGGAACAAGTGCCCAAGTAGTACTTCAAGTGGTGGACTCAGGTCATCATATACAGAGCTTGAAAAACAAAGATCTATATACAGGAGACAATAATAAACCCTCAATAAGGTCAACAATCCATATTTTAAAGACCTCTAAATCCCTGTTTAAATAGTAAATACCATCATAGCTATTATCTCCACTATACTTCTATACTTGCTTCAGTTCAAATCAATAAACAAGCGAATATAAAGTTAAAGCCAACAAGCTACCATTATGCCTATGGCCTCAGGGCATTTGCTTATTACATTGTACGTAGTTCATTTGCTGCTAGTGGAGTGGCTTGTAGTAAGCACAGTGATATCCCTGTGACCTAGAGGCAGGGTGTGGCTGGTCTGGTTATAGTA
>Ga0181612_111308_pt1 | contig 10607 bp, 7 predicted proteins | sample HoacroProtozoa21_FD_119630 | JGI IMG/M metagenome (GOLD analysis project Ga0181612, IMG submission 119630) | Hoatzin crop microbial communities from Cojedes, Venezuel. Combined Assembly of Gp0051906, Gp0051904, Gp0051908
AGCTATTTGTGAAGGACAGACTCACATTCTTTTTGGTCGATTCCAAACTGAAAAAAACCCCAAAACTGGCTACAGAGAGTTTATTCCAAGGCCAGGTTTGTGTTCAGGCAGAGAGGTGAAGAAAATGCAGGCAGTTAGGAGCAGGGGGTGTTATAAAGAAAGGTGAGCCAGCAAGGGCTCAACTGTGTTGCCACCGCTCCGGCGGACAGCAGCTGCGATCCCCTGCTCTACAACTTCCTCTACCAGTCCAGACTGCCCCTAAATTTGGTTTTTTTTTTTTAATTTTATGCTCATTGGGCAGTTTTTAATCTAGCTACTTCATATTTAAATTGAACTAGTTCATTTTTAGCTCTAGCAAGTACAACACACAAAAGTCCAGCATTAAGCATCATCATCCTGGAAAAACAAATACAGATTTAAAACACAAGAGAGCTTAAAAATAATAATAATATTTACTGCAGCCCATCAACTGCAATTACATATTTTTGACGTTAATAAGCTACAACCACAGCAACTGTAACACACTAATTCCTTACAAGTCAATGAAAGAACCAAGTTGTAAGAAATGTTAACCTGGTAATGGGAGGCTGAAAACTGCGCTATGCTGAGGATTCAGTGATGGATAATGGTTTTGTTTCTACTCTAAACTACATTTTAAAGGCTACACGATTCAAGTCAATAAAATTTATACTTCATCTATGAAATTCTACCATCTTAATTGTGCAAAATGGATTTTTTCTTCAAATAATGTGTACATAGTGTGAAGTGTTTACACTTAATAACCAGAATATTATTTAATCATTTTATAGAACCTGTACACAATTATAAACAATTTCTTGTGAAATATTTACTTTGATTTTTATTCTGTCCACCTGTGAAACATCTCAGTTTTGTTCATTAAAGATAAGCTAAAATATAATTAGCAATGCTGCAAAGCAGTATTTTTTTCGTCAGGTATTTTGGAACTGGGCAATTATCAAACACAGCACAGTTCAGTTTTAAATGATAAAAAATCTTTACAAGATAATCAGCAATTCCCATGCTTGTAGGATTCTTCACATTCACAGAAACTTCAAGATTTATTTCATTTTATGAGAGTAAACAGAAAACAAATAAAAATACATCTTCAGGAAGACCACTAACATTTAGTCAAGACATTATTTGTAAAGCAGAGTGGACAAAATATGCACACTGTGTTAATATAACAATGTTCAGTTTAGTTTGTCATGGAACGTATCTGTGATACGAACCTACACTTTTTTTTAATCTAAGGAGTCATTACCATCCTGACAGATAAAACAAAGCAAAAAAAAAGAAAAACACAAAGAAACCAGATGTTAAATCCTTCACTGCTGCAAGCAGATTTAGTCTAATAAAATGAGCAAAGCTACATTTGTTCACCAAAGTAAAAATTTAGGCCAAAAATATACTTTTAAAATGATAGATTGCACTGTGTAAACCTGATAGTCAGAATTCTACAATTAAAAAGTATGGAGATGGGGAAGAATTCATTAAGATTGAAAAAACCCCAACAAACCCAGTTCTAAATCACACGTGAGTACACCATGGGAAAAAGGTCACTGACCCTAATTTTAATAGAAAAAATATTTTAGAAAGCTTGAATCTCATGCTCAGATAAGGTCTGCTGGAGATTTCTTCGCTTCTCCCTGTATGAAATTCATGCCCATGGAAAACAGTATCAAGTTACCAAGAGTTTATTTACTGATTAAAACAGCTTGTTTTTATGAGATGTTACTGCCTAGTATGTGACATATTATTGCAAAATAATGGTGGGATTCAAAAGATGACTATGTCCATATTAGAAATAAACTTCACTTTGGGAAAATAAAAACATGCATAGTAAAAAGAAAAAAAGCTTCTGCAAGAAACGAATAGTTTTGGTTTTTTTTCCCTAAATGAAATGACAATTAGGTTTCCAGTTTCTGTACTTTCTCACTCCTAAGAAAATCCAGCCAGTGTTTATTTAAATAGCTATAATTGACCATTCTCTGGAAATATTAAGTCACAGTTATATCACACTATTTCTGTTTCTGCGCAAAAGGTTCAGGGCTTTTATACCAGAAATGGAACACAACACTACCTTCGGGGATTTTAATAAATGTAGGGAACACTGCTAGCAAAAGAGTTGCTGTCCAAATAGACTGACATACACAGGCCAATGTAGCCTCTAATGACAGAGTAAGATAATGACAGGCCCCACTCAAAATCAGCAGGAAGAGGAAGATCAATCTTGGCAGAGTGAAGGAAAAATGCTGGCTTTCTTCATGTTAGCTCATCTCATACATATCTATCTTCAGCTGCTGCCCAGTACTGTGGTGCTCTGCATTAACTACACAGTGGATCAATAACAATTACACCTTCTCAAAAACATGACACATAGCAGGATTGGGTTGACATTTCACTTAGGCCAACATTGATCTCAGTGCATCTGATTCCAGTCCTAAATTCAAGTCAGGCCTGGGTCTAGCTGGAATAAACACACAGTTAAAAACAAAAAAGGAAACCAGCTGCTTGTGCCTTGGCTCAGAAGTAAACAGCACATCCATCTGTGCATCCCCCATCTCCAATCCACTATTCTTCCTGTTGCTACTAGTGATTCTAAAGTTGATCAAAGACTATTTTTTATATGAATTACTCACCGTGACATCAATGTTGATAATATCTCCATCCTGAAGAGGTCGACTGAAACATAAACAGAAAAAAAAAAAGTAACGGTGACAGACAGTTCCCAACAAAGGGAATATAAGAATAAACACCTAATGACACATACATAAAAATCAGGGGGTAGATATTTTGCGATGGAGGAAGGCAGAGGCAAACAGAATAACCATTTTTAATGTTCAGCTCTCACTACTTAGAGAACAAGTGTAGCTGAATATAAAATAATGAGAAACAACTACCAGAAAAACCATTATATTTATTCTTTTTCTCTCCGTAGGGTTCATATTTTACTTTGTGAGTAGCTGAATGTATTGCAAATAAAAAAAAACAACCCACCACATAAATTCAAATATATTTATTCTTTATCCTATACTTATTTTGCTGGAGGGAAAAAATAATCAGACTGTATTTTTTTTTCTCCGCACACTAAACTCTAAAGGCATTATGGTATTTTTTTAAAGTGTCTGAACAAACAGGATACTATTTTTTTTTCCATTTCACATACATTTCTATACCATCTATTATCACCGTGTGGTAACATGATATGCATCTGCAATACATTTACATACAACATTTAGTTAAGCTGAAGTATGTTCAATATTAAACACAATTTTATTAATTTCAGTTTAACATTTTCATTCCTGCTGGTAAAATGTGTATTACTGGGGAAATACCTGTCAGGAATACCATGACATACCACGTTGTTTACAGAAGTACAAACAGATTTTGGAAAACCTCCATAGCCCAGAGGTGACGGATAGGCATTCTGTCTGATTATTTCATGATGAACAATGGAATCTATTTCTTCAGTTGTCATGCCAACCTAAAATATCAAACATAACATCCTGTTAAAAAAGCAAAGATAGTTTCTCATATTTACTGAATACGATTGCAGCCAAGCATTTCAATGAAATCTTGGACGTTTCAAATACACTGCTTTGATAACAAAACACTAAACTGTCTGACATACTTTATAGATATATTGAACCCTTTTTTTAAAGAGAAAAAGGTTTTAAATAAAGCATGCAGTAGAAATGAACACTCAAAGGTTCCTAGAAAACCTAAAGTACTGCCTACTTCCTTTCTGTTCTATTTTCCACACTTGCTTTCTCAAAGACACCGATCTTCCATGGCATCTTGTTTCAGTAGCTGCTACAGAAATGTCTGGCTTCAATGCTTTCAGTCCTTTAAAACACAACATTACTTTCCCTTTTTGTTTGTAAAAGAAAGGATCCAAATTCTTGTAACTGCCCAGTACATTTATCATAATGTACTTGTGCATTTTATGAACTAGTTTTCCAACCATTCTTTCATTTTATAAAACATTTAAATATTTGGCTTCGTATCTTGAGGATATTTTACTTAAAGTTGCCATAGCCTGGATGATCACAGTGAATCTACAAATGCTTATCCATCATTTTTAGAAATCTTCATTTTAATGCTTGATGTTTTGTAGATTTATCTTTTTCTCATGATTTTACATATTAAAAAGAAAAAACCTCTCATAAATCATTCAGCCGTTTTCTGAGTATCCATGGAGTGGGAAATGCACATGCTTAAAATAACATTCTTCTCGCTTTTCATTTGGATCAACTCTGTCTCTGGAATGGTTAGAGCTGAAATCTGAAATTTGGTAGGGAAACCTCCCTCATTGACAAGAAGTGCCTTTGAGGGTTCCTCTGCAAATTGATTTTGATTTGAATGAGTTTTGAGCCTTTGAAAATCATACTTCGTACACATACACTACAGTGGCTGTGATTTTGGAGGACTTTTTAGCAACACGTGGAATATAGGTAGGCTGTAGCGCAGGAGGCATATTTCTCCATATATTGAAATATTCAGTGATCACGCAGTGAATACAGCGGAGCGCACTTGTGTACTGTGCTGAGGATAAAACCAGGTCTATTTGCTCAGCTTGCATCTTGTTCAGCACGAAAACATGGCTGGGCAGATGAGGAGCAATGAACCCACTCAAGACCAGGATTTGGGGTTACTGCACAACCCTCCTGCTTTGCAGCAGCCGTTGCAGCCTCTGAGCTGGGATGGCAGCCACAGCCCCAGCGCGCTGTCTGTGTTGGAGACTGCAGCAATCGGTTCTGGATAAATACAGGTTTGTTGTTCCTGCCTTTGCTCACCCATCCTTCATCTTCAGCCTATAGACAAACTGAACCGCTATGTACCAGATCGGGTGCCGTCTGCTGCTGCCCTGCTCACGGAATTCGACGTGGCTTTTGGATACTCAGCAGACAGATCTGTGCCCTCTGCATGGCAAGCTTACACACTGAAAAGTTCTGCTTTTAGCAGCATCTGCTTTACTTTTAAAAGAACTTTTGCTAGCTGGGCAATGGTGGGGAGGCACCTATTGCGCACCTCATCCCTTACTTGGGATGGGGTAATCTGATGGTATCTAATAAAATACTTCAGTCTCATAGAAATTGCTGCTTTATTCCCAAATCTTTAACTCAAAACCATGAAATGCTATTATATATAAAACCATATTGTATTTTTAAGTCCCACAGGCGGTAAAAGGTAATATCAAAACCACACTCTGCCCAAACTTTGCCTCTCTGCATCCATGCATTATAATGCACCTTTTTTACACTGGGGGATGTTACTGCCATTAGCTAAAGCACAGGCAAGCGCTGGTTTGCAGGGCTGCATGCAGAGCGCATTCAGCAAGACAAGAGGAACAGGTGGAGGGATGGGGCTCTTCAGATAAAATAGGAATGCAGAGTTTACCTTATGTGAATAGCCTAAAAGAGCTCGGTTTGTTTAGTCTGGCACACTGAAAGCTGTAATAGCTTTATTACTGTGTGAAGGGGACAGACTCAAGGAAAGGAAGGAAGCTGTTTAAATTAAAAGAGTGGTGTTGGCACAGGAACAAACGGTATAAACTGGCCACGCACAGCGTCAGGCTGGAAAGCAGAAGATGCTCCCTGTCGATGAGGGAGTGTTTTGGAGCATCCTCCCAGTCAGAGGAGTCTTGGCTGAACACTTACTGGTGCAAGAGGGAGCTCATCCCTTGTCTGTGGCTGAACTGGGCAGCGGTCCCGGCACTGCAACTCCAAGTGCCACCACCCTCCCAGTCTCACAGCTCCCAGTCACGTAATTCGTACCTTATACACTCTTCTCCAAAATGTTCATTACACACATGTAGCATTTCTCTATTATGTATGACTTGGCACATACTATGAACGGCATCACAAGGTACGCTGTGATGCGTATGTATGCATTTTGCACGATAACAACCAAAGATTATTAGTGAAAAACTACTCTAATTCATAACCCACGTTGCACCCTGATCATTCAGAAATGTGTATATGCCCTTAACTTTACACGAATAAGTTTTAGTGTACTGGGAACTAATTGCATGTAAAGAAATTGAGCATGCACAAGCATACATAAGAGAAAAGCTTCAGGCGGTTTTGTCATGGGCCGCCCCAGCACTGGAATGAAACCTCTAGGAAAGTGTGATGATAGCCGAGAGAAAAATGCACGGTAAACTGATTAATTTTTTCCCCTTTTAAGTCAATGGCATTGACCTACAGTCCCCATCTATCTCTGCATCTCATAGCTACTCAACCCATTTTACCCCATCCAGCATGCTATTACATGAAATACCAAGGCAAGGCTAAAAATGCACTCCTTCATCTGCAAAACCTGGTAGTAGGCTCCTCCCAGTACATTTTAACTTGGGAGGTATCCCAAAAAGCATACTGTAGAAACATTACTGGAAACCATGAGACTTTATTATCAATGCACTCTGGAAAATTGTGTGGAATTTGGCAGCTGTTTTTTCCAACAGCAGCTCTATGACTAGTGTTGCACCAGACACCCCAGGACAGCAAGGGCGGATAGGAACAGAGGAGGCAGCCAAGCCTTTCGGACTTGCACACATGCCGAGCCAGAAAGCAGGATGTATGAGGAAGATGGGCCAAGAAATGAAAGGAAAAAATGTAGTGTGGGCCTTCTGAGAAACTCACATGTGATTTGGCATGATCCGAACAGAGGGAGGTTACAGAGAGATATCATGCCTGAGCCAGCAACTCACTCAAGTACTACAAAGGTCCGAAATACAAAAATAATTAAACAGGCATATCACTGACTGATTCAAAAGTTAAATTCGTCTTTTTTCAGGATCTAACTTAAAGTTGGTTGCACATTAAGGGCAAGTAAAAAAAAAAGAAAAGTAGAAAAAAAACCCCAAATAAGTGAAAGCATAAAAGACATCCAAGCTGTTATGGGACTTCTGTAATTGTTACCTTTAAGGCCCTTCCAGCCAGAAGCAGAACATGACGGGCCAATTGACAAGCTTGACGAAGCCCCTGAATCTGATCTTCATTCTTAATTTCTATGTCGTCTCCCCAGTCTGGTACAATGCCTGTCGTCACATAGTCTGGCTTCTTTATGTGCTTGGAGAAAAAGGATTGAAAATGAAGATCAGAAAACTGAGCATGACAATGGGATCATTTTCTCAGATACTGCCTCCTGCTTCATGGCAGCTTGCCCTTTCTGTCGTAGTATCGACCTTCCTAAGCCATCAGGGCAAACCCTCAAGGCTGCCTCAGTATTTCTTCCACTGCCCTTTTGAACTTAACATTGCCTGTTACTACTGACTTATACAGTCTGTTAACCTTCCAGTGCTGAAACCCCAGATATTGCAGCTGATTTCCAGCACAGACAGTCGCAAGTTGTAAAACTGTGAGAGAAAGACTTAAAAACTCTTCATTGTCTTTTGCAAAGAGCAGCGCATTTTCTACAAAAGGCATCTGAACACTGGGACTGATGGGACAAACATACAGAACTAGGCTCAAATATAAAACTGATCAAATCCTCAGTTTCTTGCTCAGATGAAACTCCTGTTAACTTCTATGCAATTTTTTTGTTACTAAGAACCTTAGGATTTAACTTCTTCTAATTTAGCTTTTACTTATTAATCTAGTTCACATGCTTCCCATCTACAACACTATGCAAGGGTATCCCAATTTGCTGTGTCAAGCAAAGTGTCATAAACTTTCTCTTTTTTTCACACAGAAAGTTCTCAGCCTTCATGTAGAGGGGAAATTTCACTTCCAGTTTTTTTAAACGCACAACAACTTCTTGATATGTGTACGAACACAACAAACTAATAATAACGGTAACATCTTGTACAGAGGTGGAAATGCACTTTCTCTCGGAGGGTCCTGGGCTGTTTCACTGGCTGGAGAAGAGTCCCTTTGCTTGCCACAGACAGCCTGACTCTTTGCCACGCCGGCCATGGGGTAAGTTTTGCACTGACTTCACAAAATACAGAATCAAGCTCGCAGCCAAAAAACAAAGAGAGCACCTTGCGCTGTACACAACAAGACCATACAATGTCAGGGTGTAGGAGTAAAGAGGAGCGGTGCAACCAGTTAGCTCTAGCGGGACTTTAAACAGAAAGACTACTGTTACTCCTACGGATATTTCATTTCTACTCTGACAAAAAGTGAAACTATCTCTAGTGGATTCACATCAACAGAATTTCAGATTTCCATTTCGTTCAAATTAATGGCATATCAACCCTAACAACATCCTATTGCAGTAGTTTGGGACTTAATTTAGAAGATAAAAAATACATTTGCTGTATTAGCAACTCCATAAACAGCAGCACCCTTGCTTTCCCCTTGGAGGGCACTTAACTACTAACTGCTGAAACCTGACCCTGCTGACCTGTAAGATCTGTTAAGGGAGAAGCCCAAAGCAGCGTACATACAAATGCCTATGTATACAGTTTCACATCAATATCTTGAAAAAACCCCATGTTCCTTCAATGTGATTTCTGGCATACTCTGTATAAAGCAGTAACTTTGCCCTCAAGTTTTCAGAGTTGAAGAATTGGACTGATTTTTAGACAGTCTGAGAACTCCGATCTGTGAAGACAGCTTTTCATTATGACAATATATTTCTCCCTCTTTACCCTAAAAGAAGCATCTACATATAGAAAAAGTTTGTAAGTTCTACAATTTTTAAACCTTTGAAAATACATAAAGTTTGTAACTCTATGTTCTCCCTGCACACAGAGCTTTCACAGCCTCTTAGGTGTAAGAGTCCTACATCCAGCATCCTCATCTGCTTTCCTATTTAACAACTTTCTAGTATTTCTGACCCATGGGAATATCCTAAATTTTGCGTAAGAAATCTATGATAAAATGAAAAGTAAAATTTCAAAAAGTACTAATATATATTCCGAAAGGCACTGTTCAGAAAAGTACTAATATATATCCTGAAAAGCACTGTTTACAAAGGTGCTGGTTTTCTTTTGGCTAAAGGAAAGATACTAAACAGTTAATCTGTATGCTGTAATTAAATGGAAAAAAAAAGAAAAAAAAAAAAAGAAAGAAAAAAGGAAACCAGAAGTGGAACATGTGTTAAAATTGCATGGAAAAATTCATTTTGGCTCTAAGTAAATAAAACCAAAAGTATATGTTGCAAGAAAAAAACCCCACTCAGACACAGTAGAGATGAGTCTAGAATGTGCAGTGGGGTTGTAGGGCAGCTACCAGCAAGTATTATACGTTCTCTTCCTAAATCTGACATTACCAATTAACAAAACCTTCAGCAAAATATAAACATTTTTATAATTAGCTTACTAGAGATTTATACAGAAAAGGACTCAGATGATCATGAATGATTCTGACTGATTTTTGGTAGGACCATCTATAATTGTCCAAAATGAGAATCTGGACCCAGAAGTGTTAAGTGTTGACAGATGATCATAATATTCCACGTTTATACTACCATAACTGAATAAGCCCCAGGTTTAAACTCCCTAATAACCAGATACACCACCGTGTTTAACATCGCAGGCAGCTGAACAGTTCTCTCACCAGCGCTCCTGTTTCAAACACCAGACCAAGCAACAGGACAGTGATCCCAACCCCCAGCTGTCGGACAACGAATAGACTTGATCACACCTGCAGTCGAACTCTATATTGACTGAAGAACAGATTAGATAACAGAAATTGCTGTACCTTAGGAACTGGGTGAGCTGGAGAAACCGTGGCTGGCCAAACTATATTATAAGCAGTATTTCTTTGTCCTTGAAAAAAGAAGCATCTTCGCTGTTGATTGCTTGACTGCCTGTGCAGGTAGATACGATCGCACAAAGAAAAGATTACGTGACAGCCAGTCATAGAACCTGTTAACAGAGAAGTTAAAAATGGTTAACATTTTTTTCTACTACCACATTACAAAATGGAAAGTATGCAAAAAGAAGGGCATCATGTCAAACAAACCACAGAAATGATGTAGTAGCCAAGGGTAGTTCAGATTGTTCAAATCTTCCACCGTTAAGGAAAGAGCGTTAACACTGACAAGCAATGAGAACAAAAAAACTCTCCAAACCACACTCTGAAGCTTTATAAAATACCAGATCTGTTTTGGTTTGACGCATTAAAAAGTAGCATGGGTAAATTCCCCAAAGCTTGCAGCCAGGAGTGATGCTCCAACTGGCCCCTGCTTGGAGCAATTTGCACGGCCAGAAGCTGCACTGTTCATGGCCTGTGGAAATGGTGAAGAAGGGACAACAGTAGGAAAAGAGGAGAGAAAAAAATTCTTTAATGTTGATTTCAGACAATATTTCCAGCTGTATTTTTGCAGAATTGGTCACAGATTTGAGCACAACCAAGTTAATGTTGATGTCATTTTTGCCAAGACCCAAGGAACATGGTTCAATTTGTCCTGCCTAGCAGGGCAACAGAACAAACGTCGAGAGATAGTTTTAATCATGGACAAAGGCAACTCAGGGATTCAAATGTGTAATTGACTCGGAATATTCGAATCAGGTTCCCATTTAGATCACATAGGAATTCGGGATGACAGTTCGTTGAAGTATTCATTGCTCAAACTTGGTTGTCAGGCAACGACACATTTTGCCCCCCCGAAGAAAAAAAAAGTAAAAAGGG
>Ga0181612_119737_pt1 | contig 10607 bp, 2 predicted proteins | sample HoacroProtozoa21_FD_119630 | JGI IMG/M metagenome (GOLD analysis project Ga0181612, IMG submission 119630) | Hoatzin crop microbial communities from Cojedes, Venezuel. Combined Assembly of Gp0051906, Gp0051904, Gp0051908
AGAATTAATGATGATACACTGTTCCTGTTCTTATAAGAAAAGCCATATACCCTAGATTATATAATACTGAGCAAAAAAATCTCTTGAGAAGCTAATGAGAATAAAGAAATTGCATTCTATAAATACTTTTCAAAGGACTGTTATCTAACTTAATAAAACACATTTCTGGTTTGGCATTAAAATGCTATTTTGACATTGCTTTACCAGTGTCCCCACAAACATAGAATTTGAAGAAAGTCCTTCAACATCCACCATTTACAAAAGATTATAAGAGAAATTAATAATGCTATAATCTCACTGATATCAACTGGCAATTACTGGACTAAAAACTAATCACAGTAGCATTTTGCATAGAAAATGGTTTATTTTAAAGTTTCAGATTCCGGATGGTCATCTGCAACATTGAGTGCAAATTTGTTATCTTTTGAATAAGCCAATCCAAACTCACCACTAAACTCTAACTTGATGCATTCTTCACACACGTATTGAATCAAGCCTACTACAACTGCTGTTTTTGCATAGTTTTAATGTAGTAGGAAAAAGTAAAAACCCTCAAAATCCACTTTCACCCAGATCAGTGTCTTCAGTCCTGAATAATTTTGCTTGTCAGGAAGCATGAGGTTATTTATCTGTGATGTAATAGTACATTTTAGACGCTCTTTTGAACCTGGTCACTGGGGATTCAAGGGCCCACATTCCCAAGCCTGAAAGGTAGTCCAATTTGCCTCTGTGAAGCAGACAACAGCCATTTATACTTTTAATGGTATACGGAGAAAAGAATGCTAATTCTCTGCAATTAAATCAAAAATGGAACACAGCATGTTGATTTCAGCAGGTGACAGAACTGCTCACTGCTTAAAGCGGGTCTGCAGTGATGTCTTAAAAAAGATAAAACTTTACAAGAAGCTTCTCACCTGCTAACAAGAATTTAAATATGCTTTTGAATTGCTCTGCTCTGAGGTTACTCAGATTTCTTTTGCTTCAGTCCTTTCTGTAGCTATTTCTATGTTAACTAGTTCAGTTAATGAGGGGTTACATACCACCAAATTGCATCTAATACGCTAATGGGGAGCTGAAATCATACATCCAACTGTGCCTCTCAGTAAAAACCCAGCAAAGATGCTGAGAAAAAGAAAGGCCCTTGACAATTCATATACAAAGTGAAGAGTTTTACTTGAGAAAAAAACGGATATTTTTCTTAAAAGCAGCATGCAAGGAAGGAAGAGGTTAGGAAACACAATTAAGGCCCAGAAGTAGAAACTAGAGTGGGTGCAATTCCTCCTCTGATGCACACCTTGTTGAGATAAACTTTTTCTTTAGTTTTTCATTCAAGTCACAAATCTCCCTGGAAAAATTTAAAACTGTGACTTAATGACCCAATGAAATCATCAGACATGTCCAAGTGGAAACCTACTGATACTATGGAGCAGCAGAAGAATCAGCCAATTTTAGTCTAAGAATGTGCAATTCATACATGCTCATTTTTCCTTTTGTTACATTAAGGAATGAGTAATTGTATCTTAGGATAGAGCTGGGAAGTCACCTTGCTCTCTGGCAAGTCAATGGGCTCATGTCAGCAAAATCACAGAATGACAAAGACTGAAAAACTTAGTGCAAAGGCAATACTTCTTACAATCATGAAGCAGTTAAGTGAACCTTTTTTTTCTGTAAGGAATGAGATATGGGGATAAACGCCCTAAAAATTAGCAGGAAAAAAGGGAGGCTTAAAAGCACACATAGAGTTTCTTGCTGTTATGGTACAGAGGTGAGACATAGGAGCATTAACTGTACATCAAGTCTCTTTGTAATGTGATTTTAGGCCACAGCAAAATTTACACTTGCACAGTCAGGGTTATTAACTGCCCCAGAAGATACTAGCACACTTCGAACAAAACAAATTCCCCAAGGAAAACCCAAACCACTTCACGCCCAATCCATCTCAATGGCTACCAGATAAGAAAATCCTTTCCTCTCTTCAGTTCACTGGTATTCTTCGCCACTCACAGCCCACTCTCTGCTCTCCTAATCAGATGGAGCTGCTTCTGCCTATTCCTGCACTCATACACAGCTCTTCAACTCACACTTGGAATCAAACTAAAGCACGTTAACCACTGCATACACTCAGGCTGCAGGAATACATATTCACTTGCTTCGAAGTATCTACTATGCTGCCTAAGAGAAGGAAGGGGGTATTGAATCTGATTTCTACGCTGTCTCTTTCCACGCTAGGCTTTTGGCTAAGAAAGATCTCTCAGTGCTGTGGGTGGTATGAAGACAGTGGGGCTCTTAAGAATTACTCTGATCTAGCTGAAGAAACATCTGCTTTCTCCTAGCAGAGAGAGCACAGATAGCAGCAAGAGGTAGTGGAAATTGTTGCATTTCACCTTCTACTACATAATTAATGGCAGTTTGCAGTGCTGTTGATCTTAGAAGATCAAAAAGCAGCTATTTGTAAATTAACTGCCAAACTGGTGCAAGCGTTAGATGAAACTTCAGGAAAGCGGAAATGTTTTGTTACTTTCCTACAGCCACATCTAAAATTATCTTCTAAAATAATAGAAGAGAATTAATGATGGAATTAATTTTACCCAGTCAAAAGCAGAATCTTCTCCCACATTTACAGCATAAATGTAATTAAACAGAACTTTAAAAATTAATTTTTAGGAAATCATACAGTAAGAATGATGTTGGCTTTTGTGAAGATTTGGGATATACGTGTTCCTGCTTTGTACTAGCAAAGTCAGTCTAGATTCTATCAGAAATTTACATGTTAAAGTGTGTAAATATTAAGAAACAAAACATTCTCAGAAGTTGCATTTGATCCTTCTGATAAAAATCACAGGATAATCAAGGTTGGAAGGGACCTCAAGAAGCATCTAGTCCAACCTCCTGCTCAAAGCTAGGCCAGCTACAAGATTAGGCCATGGTGCTCAGGGACTGACCCACTTGCATTGTGAAAACTTCCCAGGACGGAGACTGCACCTCGCTGGGCAGCCAGTCCCACTACTCAGTTGTCTTTGTAAAAGGTCAGAACCTCTCTTTTTTCAATTTGTGACTATTATCTCTTGTCCTTCTGCCATGGGACCTATGAAGGTGTTGGCTGTCTTCTCCATGACCTTCTTTTAGGTGCCGACGTGCTTCTGTTAGGTGCCCCTGAAGCTGTCTCTTCTCCAGCCTGAAGCAGCTCAGCTCCCTGAGTCTCTCCTCAGTGGGCACATGCTCCAGCCCCTCACCAGCTTAAGGGCCTCCACTGAACTCGCTTCTGTTTATCAGTACCTTATTAGAGGTCCCAAAACTGGATGCAGCAGTCTAGATGAGTCTAATTAGGGTAATAATCACTTTCCTCCATCTACTGGCTGTGAGCCTTCCTGTCAATACAGCCTGGGATGCTCCTAGCCCAGGCTTGCTTGAGACAGCAACATGGCAGGCAGCATGTTCAGCTTGCTACCTACCAAGACCTCCCAACGCTTTCCAGCAGAGCTGCTCCCCAGTGCTCACTCCTTCCCAGGTGCAGGATTTGGCATTTGTCCTTGTTCCTTTCATGAGATTTCTGCCGCCCATTCCTCTAATCTGTCCAGGTCCCTCTGACTAGTGGCTTACCCAGTCGTGGCATCACCTGCTAATCTGTTGACAGCATGCTTCATTGTTCTTTCTGTGTTATTGATAAAGCTGTGAAACAGGACAGGTCTCAAGCTAGATCTTTGTGGTATTCCACTTATTATCAGTTTCCCAGTAGAGTACGACTCACTATCCACTAAGCCTAGTCATACAAACAGGCCTTTTATTTTTTTTTGTCCTCTAAACCAAACTATAATTTCCTTGATATAAGACTTCAAGCACATGCACACTTTCAGATGGCTTTCACCATAGACAAAAGAGAACACAACTACAGAGCTGCAGGCTGAATCCTATGTCTGGCTGCACTGCTCGATCTTTAAGCGCAGCTTGGAGCATACAACAGAGATGTACCACTGCCTGAACTAAAGAGCTACAGGATCAAGGGTCTATGTGAATAATTTGACAGAATACTTCAGTACAAAGTGTGGTCTTCTGAAGTGAAGTTTTAAATCTCCATTTCAGCAGTCTACAAAAGGGGATAGGTCGTAGTCCAACATACACATTTTGTTGAAGAGAACTTCTGATTTTCAAAGAAAATCACAATCACTGTTCTGTTTTTCTTACAGCTGTCTTATTGACATGTCTTACAATGATCTTTAGAGATCATCTAGATTACAGGATTAAAACAGAGTAGCAGCACCAAATGTTTATTTGTATTTAAAGTACTTGCAGAAGCTCAAGACGGGCATGCAGGATAATTTTTATTCCAGAAAGCAGCTGGTAATTGTTGGTAAAAAAGTTGATAAAAAGTAATTAAATCAGTGTTAGAAAATGAAAACAGCTACAGGAAAGTACATATTTTCACTTGTTAAAGACATTACTTAAATGTAATTTTATTTTCTAAGTTGTTTTGAACAGTGTTTGCCATTCAGTGGGGAAAAAAGGAAGAATGGAAGCTCTCCTATTTACTGCCTTCAAAGATTCTGTTGGTACCTCATAAACTCTTTCTTGTTGCCTCTCTAGTGTGATAAAAAATGAAATTAAAAAAGAGTGTTTCTTCTACAGTTTTTTTTTCAATCTTATTCCCTTCTCTGCACTCAAAAGTACTGAAATACTCCATGCCTACCAATTTTTAACACAAGAATCTGCTAACCCAATAGCATTTTTTTCTGCTCTTGCTTTCAGTTTATTGACAATTCTCAGCATCTCCAGAACAGTATCTGGAGGACAGATAGTCTTGGACTGGTAGCTTCCTGTTCCACATTCTATTTTTTTCCTACAAACTTCCACATTATTTTTATATAGCCTGCTTAACACTATATTGCTTATCTATTAATTGCAGGCTGCATGAGTGTGTATGCACACTTCTAACCAGTGATATAGAAGTACTTGATTTTTCTATTGCTAAGCAAAAAGTAAGAGTGCAGTGCATGGTTATTTACTTTGTATTAGGTTCCTCCAAAAACATGTGCCTTCAGAGAAATAACCAAGTCAACTTTTAGGCTGTACAAGGGTTTCTGCCAAGACTAGGAAAAACAAAAAAAAAAAACCACTCCAAACATCTTAGATGTGTTGTTCTGCTCTTTGAATTCTTAGTGCATTCCTAATGTCACATAACTAAAAAAAAATGGACACAGACTCCATAAAACCGATGAACTGAACAAATTAAGTCGTTTATTGATATATGGAGATTCATTGATTGTCACTGTGATATCCAAGAGAAGATTATGGCTTTGTCTTTTCCTCATTCTTAACTTTTCTGGTGAATACACAGCAAAACAGAGACAAGCATGGGGTACAGACTCAAATTCAAAAGCATTATTTGCTTTTTTAAGTGGCTCGGCTGGTCATAGCTTTTGAAGCTATAAATAACACCATAAAAGGATCTGATCTATAGATTCCAAAAGGCCACTTACATGTGAGCATTACTCATACAATGGGACACTCGCACTCTATTTAAGTGGCTTTTTTCCCTTAAGTCTGCAAGATACATGATGCAAGATGCAATTAAGACTAAAAAAAGAAACAAAACCAAAAACATTTTATATTTAAACACTACAAAATCTTAATGCAATTGATCCAAATTTTGAGCTAAGAAAAAAATTGCAGAAGTCATAGGACAAATGCACTTACATAAAAATTCTCATCTTGCACAGGCTGAAGGGTTTTTAAATAGCAGTATCAAGTAACTGCACTCCTTGCTTGCTTGTCTTATATTGTCACTAAAAATAGACATTTTCTTACTCAAAAGATAATCCAAAGGACATAATAGTAGTAATACTTCGCAATCACTGTTTCAGAATGTACTCCAGTGCACTTCCGTTCAGATCCACAGAATATCACCTATAACATTCATTCATTACTTGTAAAATCCTGTTCCTAGCTCTACCACAAAAAAGTGATCTTTCCCTTAATGCCAGGAAACTTTTACCATTTACAAGCTTAGAAAAAGAGTGTAGCTGATGCTGCAGCTTTGTAATTTATCTCATGTTGAATTAACTGTACAGTAGATAAATAGTAAGAAATACATTATTCAGGAAAAATTAGTCCCAACTGACTCAAACCCTACAGAACACTGAAAAAATGAATTAAAGTACAATATTCACTTTTCAACAATCAAAGAGTCTCCAACTTCTTTATCAATTTATTTTAGCTAATTCTGAAGTTCCGCTTAAGTGTTTTCTTGGGTCAGGAACAGATTATTTAGAAGTCTCTAGAATTAGACTCCAAGCTCCTTGGTATTTACAAGCTGATACATACATCTAAAATTGTGTGTTCTTTATTTAGGTGTAAAACTGGAAGGAGTTCATGATCAAACATTGTAAAGTACACTTTTTATGAAGTTAGATCTTGCGTATAAAAAGAACCTTCAAAAAAAAAAAAAAAGCACCACCAAACAAAAAGCACTTCACATGTCAAGTTTGGAATGGAGGGGATTTGTTTGTGTTGTTTTGTGAAAAGTCTCAGTGAACACTGGTTAAAGCACCAAGTGACGAACTACTGACAAATTTCTCTACCGAAGTAACACTGCAGGAAATACGCTGTGGAAAAATCACTGACTTCTATGACTGGATCTTGTGAAGTGGCACAACAAATTACTACTATCTCCTCTAAGATCCAGACTCCTTGAAAAAAAGGGCTAGATCAAAAAAAGTCATCTCAGTCCCTCTGTAGCTGCCAAAGTTTTGACTTTCCTGGCCACCACAGTTCACTCTAAGGATAGATTTAGAACGATTAAGGTGAAGGATCGCTATTTTACAAATGAGTTAAATGAATAACACTTCCTTCTTCTCAGATTTCCCTAATTTCTAAATAATAACACTAAAATAAAATAACACTAAAAAAGACAGCTAATTGTGCTTCCTTTTTCTATTTTATACATGAGAAAATATAGGCAAAAATGAAGAGATCATCTCATCTTCAGGTACACAGACAACAGTCTCAATGGACATGCCTACAGACTGAAATCCGTTACTAGCTAGTCTAACATAAAATTGAACTTAAGGTTGGCAAACAATCAAACTACTCATTTTTTTGCAAACAAATTTGTCCTGAACTTTAGATTATTTTTTTTAAGACAGTCAATATGAATTAAATCATCATACTGAGTGTGAAGTTTATTAAAATTAAAAGTTAGATTGAATCTCACTGTTCAAGCGTCACTGATTTATTACATCAGTGTTCAGAGACACCAAGTTTACAGAGCCATAATAGCAGCCTGGGTAGCATCACACTACAGAATGTGGGCTGCTGAGCAGCAGTGAGGGTACTGAATACAATCTAGCTACAGATTTTTGTCCCACAGATCATCATTACATTATTTAAACTCTCTCCCATGGCCTCAAGGAAGTAGCATGTGGGATCATTAGAATAATGGCTGCCAACTCTTCCTGTGGTGCAACTACTTCTTTTCATCATTGTTAGACTGACTTTTTTTCCAAATTAACAGTATGACATGTATAAAGAAATGAGTTGTTTGATCCAGGAGGCTTTTTTAAATTCCACTATTATCACATTTGTCCACAGGCAGACAAACACTAAAAAAACTTTATCTAAAATAAAATCATTCAGTAGTGATCTATATCCTCTTCACTTCAGAAAACCAGAAAAAGAGAGAGGAGCATGCCTAAAGTAGGTGAGTTATAAAATTAAACGGAAAGTTTCAAAGTATTCGGCAAAGCATTTCTTCTAAGAGGGAAGTGATGTTCAAACAAAAACGAAGAGATCATCAGAACGGGAGTCCTGGGTTCTCCATCAGGGAGGACTACTCAGGGAGCTAAACACCACTTTTATACTGTTAAATCCCCCAGCATCAAAAGATTCAAAGCTATTTACAAAAATATTGACTAACTTTCACGGACATACGGCACTAAAAGCAAGCATTCTTCATTATCACCACACACTCAAAAATCCTTTCAATGAATAGATGAAACTCTTCTGGATTTTCCTCCCCACCCTTCCTGCTCCTATCAGAAAATCATGCTGGAGCTTCATCAATTTTTGCATAAGCTGACTTACAGACAGTTTAACCTATTACTTCTGCCAACTTAATAATTTACCTTAGATACAATTTTTTCCTGCTTCTTGATCATATCGCACTCCTGCTTTCTGCTTTGCTGTGCTAAATGAGTCAGCTTCTTTCAGCTTCCTCCCATAAGATAGGTTCTCCATCTCCCTGGTTGTCCGAGTACGTTCATTAGACCTCTGCCACTTCGAGTTCATCTCTCAACCTTTAACCTGACAAGCAGAGGGTCATAAACCAAAACGAGCTGTCACAGGCTCCGATCCCTGTAAGAACAGGCCAAATTACCCAACAGCCACAGCCCCAGACCTAATGGGGACGGAGTTATGTCCACCAGGCTTACAAATCCAGCAGGAACACCAGTCCTTCAAAGCCTTCCTCATCCTCTATCTCAGCCACTGGCCTTAAGGCTTGCTACTACAACAGCTCAGCCTCCGAGAGGAGCACGCACAGGGCCTGCATGGCTCAGGAGTGGAAGAGAAGCTGCAGTAACGCGTACAAGCCCCCATGCTGGGGTACGTGTCAGGCGCTGGAGTTGTCTCGGGACAGCAGGGAGAGGAACAGTCATGTTCCATGTGCCGGCACTTGCTCCTTTTCAACTTTTGCAAAATAACCCATTCTCACAGATGCTGTAGTGCTACATTTTCCAAACTAGAGCAGATCTTATCTCTCTTCTGTCTCTGCTGTTGCAGCTTCAGCTATTCAGCTAAAAGGGAGAGATCTGCATTCAAACCCCTCCTCTACTCAAGACAAAAGAAGGATCTTTTTTTAGAGAACCCACCACACTGACAGATATAAATTTTTTAGGTTGCCTAGTTGGTGTTCATTCTTTCTGCACGTAAAAAAAATTAACAATCCAAGATACACAAACCACCTCAAAAATGTTCCAGCAGCTCAGTGTCTGCCTTGAGCGGGGCCCAAAACTGCACACGGTATTCATCTGTCATTTTGGATTGGATGCAAAATTGACTTCTGTCCTGGGCTGTGAACAATGCTAATTTCAAGGTGAAAAAAAAAAACCCAAACCAAAACACATTTTGGAGACTGTTGAAGAAAAGTAAAATAGTTTTGATATGACTGATTGTTGGACTCGTAGAGACAGTCTGGAAAACACAGAAGTCTGTATAGAACTAAAATGTTTCTGCCTTTTCGATCCAATATTTCAGTTTTTGAGCATGACTATAATAGGCATGACATCTGCTCACTATCATCTGTAGTATTTCCTATTCATGGCAAGAACAGATGGAGCCTCTGTAATCCTCAGCAGATCTTATTGAACTATGTTTTGGAATAACATCAAAACTGGAATACACAGTTTTTCATTGATGGAAAAAACCTCAGTTACTGGCAAAAATAAAAGGACAAGCCACAAAAGATGCCAGTGTTAAAAGAACTTCTTATTTTTCTGCAGCACTGAGGTCTAAAATTTTATTGAAATAACTTTATTTTGTCTTTAGGAATACAGATATTTGAACTGGAGGTTTTGTTACTTGGATGTTTTATGTTACAGCAGTAAAACAGTAGGGCAAGCAACCAACCACATTTAAAGCATATTACTATTTTAAAACTGCCGGTTAGCCAAAGCAGAGGATAACTACATTTGTTTGGTATTTGTAGGTTTATACATTTCAGTTTCTGTCACTTACTAATGACACCGGCAAATAATTTTTTTCAAGCAGTTTAGAAGTAAGGTACAACACACAGTTACCCTATTCAGAGCAGTTCAGAGAATGAAATGCAGCCCAGTCTATTTGAACTCTTCTGACTCCCTTCTTGTTCTTAGCACAAGGAAGTTTGCTACGAGGCATGACTGGACACATCCGCCTCTCTTTTTTTTTTGTAGAAAACACCTACTCCCAGCAGTTTAATCTCCTGCATAAAACAGCAAATTAATGAGCTGTGCAAAGGAGAAACCACTTCTGCTCTCAAGTCCTCTATACGGGTGCACCAGGTTGCCAGCTTACCATCTGGTCCAATGCAAGTTGTATGTTTTCCAGGCAAGAGAAACATACAGCCTATGAGTGGCATTCAGACATAAAGTCTATCTAAATAAACTAGCATTCTGCCAATGCATAATAGCAAACCTTCAAGCAGAGCTTATTGACTGTGTCTGATTACGTGTTCCTAAGAGCCTTGTTACAGTCAATAAAAGGCATGTGAAGAATGACGATGGTGTTAGGAGAAGAATACATTCCCACAGGGAGAAATTTATAACTTATGGACACTAAAATTTCAACATAGAATTTATGGTAAAGATAATCTAGGATATCACTTCCATATGTAGTCACAAGACTGAAGCTAAGCACTTATTCTAGATAAAGTGTATAAACCCTGCTTCTTTTCGAGTTTTTTATCTTGTGAACCCACATAGGATAAACAGTACATATTTTAAAAATCATAATTCAGAGAACAGAGGTGATTCTGCCCCTTTGCTCCGCTCTTGTGAGACCCCACCTGGAGTACTGCATCCAGCTCTGGGGCCCCCAGCATAGGAAGGACATGGATGTGTTGGAGCAGGTCCAGAGGA
>Ga0181612_133954_pt1 | contig 10607 bp, 10 predicted proteins | sample HoacroProtozoa21_FD_119630 | JGI IMG/M metagenome (GOLD analysis project Ga0181612, IMG submission 119630) | Hoatzin crop microbial communities from Cojedes, Venezuel. Combined Assembly of Gp0051906, Gp0051904, Gp0051908
ATACATCTACCATGATGCACACCACCTCCAGGGAGCTCCTCAGATCTCCAAGGCACACCTGAGGGACGCATCCCTGCTATACGTCACCTGCAGGGAGCTGTGCCTCCCGTGGTGAGGATGTATGGGAGATCCACAAGAACCGGTTCCCCTGTTTCTAATTCCTTCCCAAAGCCCTCACAATAACAACGCTCACATTTTTGTGCCCTCGTGGCCTGTGTCCATCATCGCAGCCAGGAGTAGTGGTCCAGAAGGCAGAGGTATATGGGGAAGTTTGCATAGGAAGTGCCATTTCTGGAAACCCGGCCATCACCGAGGCCATTGCCCAAGGAGCGATATGGAAGCAACTGGGTATTTTAGGGGAAAACAGGGCAGAAACCCCCAAATACGGGAAACTTGGTGAAAGGGGCAAAAGGCCGAGATGCCCATTGACGGCTCAGACAAGCGTAGGTCCTGCCAAGAGGTCCAGAGACCTAATCTGGGTTACGCTAAGTGCTCACAAGGGCCTTGAGTCCAAAACTCTTCCACTGCAACGGCAGCTGAAATATCCTTACGGATATTTATGATCAGGAACAAAAAAAACGACAGGCTTGTGCCTTGGAAAAACATGCACCGGCTGACGCCAAATACACATCGAGAGCCCAGGACTCGATTTGCATTGGATTCCTCCTGACAACGCAATGAAAAGCTCACGTTTTGCAGCAGTCCTTCATCCCCGTAAAGGCTTTTTTTCCATCCCGTGAGAGAGACCTTTGTCACCTGAGCTCGCTGTGTGAACAAAACATGAAGACCGGAGGAAAAGCAGCCAATAAATAAGGCTCTGCCAGTGCTGAAAGAGCTTTGGTAGACTGATTTCCATCCTTGGAGGTGATAAGAGCTGAGGTCCTGGATGCTGTGTGCATGTAGAACAAAAACACAGGCCTGTGCATCTTCTGCACAAAAGATGCCATTTTCATCCCCATCCTGAAGAGCGCCAAGAGCCAACCCCACCAAGAACATCTCCCTGAACACCCTTGCAGAGGGAGATCAGTCTTTTTGAGCCGGCGCACACTTGTAGCGACTTCAAAAGGCGTCCTTTGAAGTTCAGCAGAGGCCTTTGAAGTCCTCCCGACGCGCAAGGGAATGGAGGAGACGCCTCCTTCCAGATGCTCCACCGCGGGCAACACAAGGCAGCAAGATACGTGGTATCCCGGGCACTCACGGTTGTGTGGAGCAGCTGCCGGAGGGTCATAAATGAGACACCATGAATGACAAGCCATCAGTCCCCTAAAATGCCCTAATCAAGCCCCAAAAATGCCCTAAATCCTGATCTCCTTGACCTGAACAACATCCAACGGCGGAGATGGGAACGCAGCATCCCGGGACCTCGGCCTGTATCCAGGCTGCAAAAAGCCAAGGGCATCCCTGTTAATAAAGATTTAATTAAGCGTAAGGGAATGCTAATAAAGCTGACATTTAGCAAAACAAAAGCCAGGGTTTTTGCAGAAAGCCTAGGATTTTAAAGCAAGAAGGCTTTTCCCGGTGCGTCGCCTTGTTTCCGACGGGAGTGGGTCATGATGCTTCCAACCTCATCTCATCAATGCCATTTAACGGCGACGGTGATTTTTTAACAAATTTGACGCCAGCTCCTCTGACTTCAGTGGAAACCACAAATGGTGAAATCCCTGATAACGCATAAAAATCGTACTAACACCGAAATCAGAGCTCAGATTTCAGTTTAACTCTGTCAGGAGCTCCATGGGGCGATCACGGCTCTCCAAGCGTTTCGGCCATGCCCGCTGCCACCCGCAATCGGGACTATTGCAATAAAAAGCTTTGATTTTTTAGGGTTTCCCCCCCCCCACGGCGCAATTTCCGTAGCATCTCCAGCCTCTGAGCGAGGGGTGGGGCTGGATGTTGGGGATGCCCAAAGATGCAAAGGACAACGCGGTGTCGTCATCCTTCCACCTTGCCAGTCCCACCCCGGTGACGCGCTAACCCCATCCTTGCTCAGAGAGAGCAGAAAGCTTTAAGATGTGCTCCCCATGCACACAATATTTCTGTATTTCTGCGAAAGCAAAGCCGTTCCGCCGCCGAACACGGTCCAGGAGAGATGGGTCCATCGGTGGAGCCCCACTACAGGCCATCTGCATCATCCAAAGGGGGCACACGTGAAAATACCAGACACCCCCCCTCCTTCCCGGGCATGCAGACATGTGCACATCTGGGCCCAGGGAACAAAAGCGGCCTCACCACGCCACGCCGATAAATAATGGAAAGTCGAAGTGCCCCGCAGAAGCGGCACCATACTGTTCGGCCTCGGGCGAGGCGGAGGAAAATTCGGTACCCGCGAGGTCCGGAACAGTGGGATTAATAACGCATCCATTTTAATGCGGGGTGGGTCGCGGGGTTTTCTTTCCCTTTTTCTTTTTCTCTTTTTTTTTTCTGCTTCACAAACAGCAAAGTGAATGTTTGAGCATCTCGGCGGGGGGTTAATGAGGACTCTGATTAGTTATTCAGATTTGCCGATGCTGCCTCCATCCATCCTCTCTGCTGGGGGAGTAGCGGGAAAGGGTTTGCAGAAAAAGCTCTTAAAGACAACTCAGGCTCACGCAGGTTTTGGGGGGGCTCATGCTGCAGGAGACCCCAGACCTGAAATCCAAGGGTCAGCTCCGGGGTGGAAAAGCACATTTTCCCATCATTTGGGAGAGATGCAAAAAGCTGCTGCGTGTTGGACCACGCTGATTCCTATAAAAGAAAATAATATTTGGATTTGTGAGGTTTTTTCGCGTGAAAACCAATTTTTTGGGTGCTTTTAATAAAAATTTCTGTGCAGTTACGGTCAGAGGTACATGACCGAAAATGATGGATGCATGGATGCGCAGATGAATGGGTGCAAGGATGCACAGAAGCAAGGACGCACAGATGCATGGATGAAGGGATACATGGATGCATGGATGCACGGATGCAAAGATGCATGGATGAACCTACACATGGATGCATGGATGCATGGATGAACCTACACATGGATGAACAGAAGCATGGATGCAAGGATGCATGGATGCAAAGATGCATGGATGAAGAGATACATGCATGCACAGATGCATGGATGAACCTACACATGGATGCATGGATGAACAGATGCATGGATGCAAGGATGCACGGATGCAAAGGTGCATGGATACAAAGATGGAAGGAAAGCTGGACAATCCTGTAAGCCACCACTGGTCTGCAAAAATGCAACATCTTCCACTGCTGCAGCATTTTACACAGCATCCCGTAAAAGCCTACAAGAGCACTTTACGTCCTTCTGCAAAAGCAAGGAGCTCAATTCTTTGCTCCTTGGCCCAAAAATGTTTGAAGCAGGTTGAGCTCACTCACTGCTGGAGTGTTTTGGGGTTCATTTCCAGATTTAGGCTTTTGTTCTCCACCTGCCTCAAAAAAAAGGGCAACCTGACAAACAGTCGGCAGGTACCCGAAATGATGCTGCAAAAAGGCTTAAAGGACAGAGCCAGAGCGGCATTTCATGGCCCTGCAAAGGGGGTTCATCAAAAAACCTCGGCATTATTTTAGGATTCACTTCAGGATTCATTATTTCTTCAACAAGAAGCAATATTTTAAGGATGGATGGTGTGATGACAGCGCTCTCTCCGCGGTGAATTCATCCCAACAATGACCGTCAGCGCTTTGTTTCTCGTTGGGTCTAGAAGACCCGGTTGGCTCTTGATTTGAGCATCCCTCCAGTGTTCAGTGGGGGGGTTTGGGGGATAAACTCCCCGGTATTCACGGCATTCTTCGCAACGCCTGCCAGGATCTCAGAAGAAAGGCAAAGCAGAGTTATCCATCTGATGTTGCAAACGCCGGGGCTCTCCAGCCCAAACAGGCTCTCCTCCTTGGCACCGCCTCTACAGGCTTCCTCTCTGGTTTAAACAGCGCGTTAATTGTTCTGAATTAACAGCTCCAGCTGGAGGAGCAAACAAGCAATTTGCAACCTGAAGATAACGCCCAACTTATCTCAAGTGATTTAAGTTGGGTTTGTTTTTTTTTTTGAGGGGAAATCTTGCCTTTCGGGTTGTGAATGCACCGCTCACCCGGAGCTTGGCTAAAATCACATCACCGAGGGGACGAACGCACCCGTTTAGCAGAAGCTGCTGTTAGCCCACAGCCACAGGAGGAGGTGGGATGGTAGGAAAAAAAAAAGAAGAAATAAGAGATCTCCACATTTGGCTTTACTTTGGAAACAGGAGAAATACAATCCATCCTCTCCACTGCTGGGCAACCCAATGATTGCAGTGGGGGTCATGAATATTTTCTCCCCAGTACGCTTTTTTTTTCAGATCACATTTACATTTTGTTTCAAAATATTCATGCTCTCAAAAAAAAAAAAACTTTCAAGCCTTTGCCCTTTTTCATCTCTTTTTCCCTTTTCTTTTTTCACTTGCTGCTAGGTAGAGGAGGTGAGAAAGAAAGGCCATGACGATTATTTGTTTACAAGTCTGGATCTTCAACATGAATTGATTTTTTTTTTTTAAATTGGCATTTTCACCATTTCAAATCCTTTCTAATATCACCCAGGGTGTGGGATTCAAGAAGCAAAGTCCATCCCCAGCTCCCCACCCTGTCATGCCTGGTTTCGAGAGGAAAAAACAGTGCTGGCAGTGAAAAGGCCTCTACAGAAATGTTATTTCTCTGATGGGAATACAAAACCACTTCGGAAACGCAAGAAAAGCTGTCTATGATTACAACCAAGCATCTGCTGCCAGCACGAGCGGAAACTCCTCCTGCTACCCCAGCCAAGGTTGAGCTGGGAGTCAACACCCATCGACTCCCGACAGCTTTCCAAGAGCATCAAGGTTGGGTCCCATCAGATGAGCAGTGTTGGGGGTGGAGTCATGGTCCTCCAACAAGGTCTTCTGCTGAAGTCGGGACAGTTTGTCTCTGTCTTACACGGAGAAAGGGTTTCAAGTGTGCCCTGAAGACACAAAGAAGGGACGTCCAAATGCAACAGTGCATCCTTCTTCAAGGACGGGAGGCATCTCCGAAGTAGAAACCCAACCTTGGAGGTCACGGGCAGCGCTGCTGGGACTCGGGGAGCCTCGGATGCCTGGATCCCAGCGGCTGAGCCACGCTACCTGGCAACCTCCTGGCTCACGTCTAAAGTACCAGGAGAAGCGAGAAATCACTCGGGCACCTTCCCTGGGCACGGCAGCCCTCGATAAAAGACCAAAATTCAAGGGAGGCAGCTTGACACCGCACTATTCCCAGCGCACCCTGTTACGCAGATTAATCCTTCTTGATGGAGAATCACAATTAGGGCTCGGTCTTAAGGAGGTATCAGCAATCAGATATCTTATCAAATGCCACCTCAATTATTCAAATAATCCCTGGCTCTCAGATTTGGGTGCCGTTTAGGGAAAGCGGTCCGATTAATGTGCTGACACTTCCCCATCACGTCCGACGTCCTCAACTTCACGTCTGATTACGGAATTTGCATTCAATTTAATTTTTTTCCATCTGGAGTAAATGAATAATCCGAGTACCTACCCCAGCCTTAATTACATTTGTTAAATTAAAAACCCGGGCTGTGAGGAATTTCAATGCGTGTAGCTCCGCGGCCAGACAAACCCGCACGTCCAACCTGCCGCAGCCCCGCCACCTCCTGCTCCAGTTTCTCCTCCTTCCCCACAGCCACGCATCAAAGAAATTACAACCAGAAAACAAAAATTCTGTCGTAGCGATGAAACAATAGGTGATCTTTTGACATTTCCAGCGCCGTTTGCAGGGGAAGGAGATAAAACGTAATAAATTCATATACTTCTGTGTGTTTCTTGGCTCCAGCAGCTAAAATTTCCATCTCTTTATGCAGGAGTCCCGGGGAGCAGAAATCCTTGATAATGCCAAACAATTCAACACTTTATTTTCTCTTTACTCCGCACCACGCGAAACACAGGCTTCAAGCTGCCAGCTGCTGGGAGTGAAACCAGATGCCGCGTCCCTTTTCCATATGGAAACGGCACTCGCCCCGTCTGGGGGCCCGCGTGCTCCCCCCGGTCGCAGCCCTCCGTGACCCTGGGGGTTGCTACCGGCACGCGGCAAAGCCTCTCCCCAGCAGCAAAAAATATTCTTGCAAGGGTGCAGTTGTAATTTTTTACACTTGACCCGGTTCAGGGTGGATCCTGGTGCCATCAGCGCTGGAGAATGGCAGGGAGGATTTGCCCCGAGCCACCAAATTTCCTGATTTTTGAAATAAAAATGTAAATAGGGGGGTGGAAATAAAATCACCAAACTTGACATATTTTTTTTTAATAGCTTTGCAGAAACATGCTGATTCCCCTGCTTTTGGAGGAGATGAAACTTAAAAGGCTGGAATTCATAGGTGGACTCCAGGTGATGGTGAGAAAAGTGTCCGAATCATTAAAGAATAATTAAACTTACTGGAAAATGAAGCATTTCCAGCTCTGGCCATTTCAGGAGCAACACTCCCCACATACCGCGTGAGGGGAAATGTCAAATAAATCTATTTGGGTGTTGATCTAGATGTCAGCAACAATTAAAACACTGAGGAAAGTCTGTTCTTAGCGCTCCCGAAGACTGAATTAAATAAATTACATGTGAGTGAGTGCGATGGCAATAATCCCCCTCCCCTCAGTCTGGGGCTTGCAAAACCGGTAATAAAACACGGCTAAAAATATTCAGGAAAGCCACGCTCGGGTAAAGTGAGACAGGTGAGAGCAGAGCCGAAAATAGCTTTTCCCTTTGCTCCCAGCACGCTCACAGCTCAGGCGGCATTTCTGCGCTCCGGGGAAGCTGGATTTGACTCCCCACCCCCCCAGAAATCCCCTCGGAGGGGTGTAACAGAGCGATCCATCCTCCCCGGCCCCAGGCACAGCAGGGTTTGGCCATCAGAGAAATCCCCTCCAAGCAAGGGGTTCGGATGCCGGGTGACGGCCGTGGCAGTTCCTCATCCTTTCTGGCTTTCTTCTGCTTTGTGTTGAGTTAACGGTTATGGTGCCGGAGGAGAAAACATCATGTTTTAGCAATGAGGTCCCCAGTGAGGCTGTTTAAAAATTAATTAGTGACGTGCAACATATTAGCGATGAATAGTAATTTTAGCTTTTGAGCCTACTTCATCGCCTTCTACACCGCTCTTATTCCAGCTTTTCTATGGTCTTCCCAGCCAACCAGGACCTCATACGGCGGGTACCCAAGAAATTGTTGCCCGTGCCTCCTGGAAATACCCCTCTCAACACCAAACACACCCACCATATGTTTTCTGTGGAGCTTTGAAGTAAGTTACGGTCATGGTTGCTGAGCTGGCCAGAAGGTAGGAACCTGCTCTGCTCAACGGCGCAGGTTCCCATCATTCCAAAACTGCAGTCATCCAAGGGCACGAGCCCGGCTAGCCCCCTCATGGCTCCTATGCAAGGTGGGCGTTGGGGTATGGAGGAGGTTCTGGGTCCTGGCTTTGTCCAGGATGGAGGACAGAGAACCTCTATGGGTGGAGATCCCCTAACCCTGAAGATGGAGAACCTTCAAGGATGGAGATCACCCAACTGTGACGATGGAGACTCTCTGAGGAGGGAGACCCTCCATAACCAAGGATGGAGATCTGCCAACCCCAAGGATGAAGATTCTCCCCAACCCCAAGGAAGGAGATCCCCACAACCCAAAGATGGAGACCCCACCACATCTGAAAGTGAAGATGCCCCAGTCTCAAGGATGTAGCTTCACAAACCACAAGGATGGAGATCCTCCTAAAGTCAAGGATGGGAATCCCCCCAACCCCAAGGTTGGGGGTCCCCCAAACCCACAGGTGGAGATCTCTAAAACCAAAGGATGGAGACCCTCAAACCTGGAGGATGGAGATCCTCCTAATGCCAAGTACAAGGATCCCACCACCACCCCTGAGGAAGTAGATCCCCAAATGCCAAGAACCCTTTCAACCCTGAGACAGGAGATGCCCCAAACTCCAGGGATGGAGATCCCCCAACCCGAGAATGGAGACCTTCCAAGGAGAGGAAGATCCCCTCCAGCCATGAGGAAGAAGATCCCCCCAAAACCCAGAGACGGAGACCCTCCCTTCCTCAAACCCAAGGAGGGTGATCACCCCCTGGGACCTCACCGGTTGGATTCCTCACCCCACAGCTCCACTGGGCAGGACCCGGGGGCATCACCCTGATCCAGCAATGGCCACCCCACCCCCCAAAAAGAGACACCAACCCGCTCCTTCGGGCAGCGAGCGCAGGCGGCGGGGACCAAGGAGCCTTCGCCGCGTCGGCCGCCTTCAGGTGGACGGCGAAAGCGAAGGGGAATTTGCGGGGACATCTGGAATATGTTAATTTTACAGCATGTTTCATATCACAGGCAGGTACTTTGAAGCAGTTAAGTAGCAGCAGGGCAGCACGTCCCCATGGGTGGGCTGCGGTTTGCGCTTTCAGCCCGAGCCGCCCCGGCATGACAAAGGGGCCGGGGAGACTGGAGCTGACGTTTTCCAAACACGGTTTTGTGCCTCTGGGGGCAAATCCAGCATGAAATGAAAACCCAGAAGGCCACAAAAAAAAAACCAAACCCAAAAGCAACCAACCCCCAGGTCTAAGTGACCTAGTTGGGCCCCGCATCAGGCTATTAACAGTCCCATCACAAATTGTAAATGGCTGAGATAAATTAAACGGCTTAGCAGCTGTGAGGAAAGGCCCTTCTGAAGATTCATTTGTTTCACGGAAAAGAAATGAAGTCGGGAATTTAAAATCTTTTCCAGCGGCTCAACTCAGACGCCCTGCCAAAGTCCACATGTTGCCGCTGGCGCAGCCTCGGGACGCAGCCGGCCTCCGCAAGGAAAAAGTCCTCCACCAGCAGCGGAAAGCACCGGGATGCAGGCCTGCTCCCGTTAGCGCACCGCTAACGAAGCTGCGCCTCCTCCCAGCAAACCTCTTCAAAGCTTCAAGCGAGGAAGAAAGTCTGAAAAGGGGAAGATTTGACCCAAAACGCCCCCACGGGGAGGGAAAGCCGGCGACGGAGCTGCGGTTCCGAAACGGGGACAGGAACGCAGGGAGGGCTGGGAGGAGAGCAAGAAGCTGGGGTTGCACCCCTGGGCGCAGTGAGGTGCGGTGATTGACCCCCCCAGATGCAGTGAGCCGCAGTGATTTACCCATGCGCGCAGTGAGCTGCAGTGATTCACTCCCAAACGCACCGAGCTGCAACGATTCACCCCAGGAGCAGGGAATTGCAGCGATTTGCCCCAAAAGCAGCGAGCTGCAGTGATTTAACCCCAGAAGCAGTGAGCCATAGTGATTTGCCCCCAAAAGCATTAACCCCAGATGCAAGAAGACGCAGTGATTTGCCCCCAAAAGCAGAGAGCCGCTGTGGTTTACCCACACATGCAGTACGTTGCAGTGATTCACCCCAGAAGCAGTGAGCCGCAGTGATTTTCCCCGAAAGGCAACACCCCTAGATGCAATAAGACGCAGTGATTTGCCCCCCAAAACAGTGAGCCGCAGTGATTTGCCCCCCAAAACAGTGAGCTGCAGTGATTTGCTCCCCAAAACAGTGAGCTGCAGTGATTTGCCCCCAGATGCAACCAGCTGCAGTGATTTAGCCCCAGAAGCAGTGAGCCGCAGCGATTTGCCCCCAAAAGCAACACCCCCAGATGCAACAAGATGCAGTGATTTGCCCTCAAAAGCAATGAGCCGCAGTGATTTAACCCCAGAAGCAGTGAGCCGCAGTGATTTTCTCCGAAAAGCAACGCCCCCAGATGCAATAAGATGCAGTAATTTGCCCCCGAAAGCAGTGAGCTGCAGTGATTCGCCCCCAGATGCAACGAGCTGCAATGATTTAGCCCCAGAAGCAGTGAGCTGCAGTGATTTATCCATACACGCAGTGAGCTGCAGTGATTCACCCCCAAATACAGTAAGCCACAGCGATTCACCTCAGAAGCAGGCAATTGCAGTGATTTAATCCCAGAAGCAGTGAGGCGCAGTGATTTGCCTCCAAAAGCAGTGAGCTGCAGTGATTTGCCCCCAAAAGCATCACCCCAGATGCAACGAAATGCAGTGATTTGCCCCCAAAAGCAGTGAGCCACTGTGACTTGCCCCCAGATTCAATGAGCTGCAATGATTTAGCCCCAGAAGCAGTGAGCTGCAGTGATTTAGCCCCAGAAGCAGTGAGCCGCAGTGATTTACCCACACATGCAGTAAGTTGCGGTGATTCACTCCCAAATACAGTGAGCTGCAGTGATCCACCCTAGAAGCAGGGAATTGCAGTGATTTAACCCCCGAAGCAGTGAGCTGCAGTGATTTGCCCCCAATAGCATCACCCCCAGATGCAATAAGATGCAGTGATTTGCCCCCAAAAGCAGTGAGCCGCAGTGATTTGCCCCCAGATGCAATGAGCTACAATGATTTAGCCTCAGCAGCAGTGAGCTGCAGTGACTTAACTCCAGAAGCAGTGAGCCGCAGTGATTTGCCTCCACAAGCAGTGAGCTGCAGTGATTTGTCCCAAAAAGCATCACCCCTCAGTGCAATAAGATGCAGTGATTTGCCCCCAAAGGCAGTGAGCTGCTGTGATTCGCCCCCAGATGAAACGAGCCACAATGATTTACCCCCAAATACAGTGACCCGCAGTGATTCACCCCA
>Ga0181612_141088_pt1 | contig 10606 bp, 4 predicted proteins | sample HoacroProtozoa21_FD_119630 | JGI IMG/M metagenome (GOLD analysis project Ga0181612, IMG submission 119630) | Hoatzin crop microbial communities from Cojedes, Venezuel. Combined Assembly of Gp0051906, Gp0051904, Gp0051908
GTTCTCTTCGTTTGCTGTTCTGTTGAACTGCCCTTATCCTGACCCATGAGTTTTTGCCTTTTTCTTTCCATTCTCCTCCCCACCCCCGTGGGGGGAGGGGCAGCAGAGCAGCCACGTGGCACTATATTGCCCACTGTGGCCAAAACTGCAATACTTAATTGGCCCCCAGTGTGGGGCGGGGACAATGACAGGGCTGAGCAGAGTGTGTTAAAACAGCTTTCTTAGATTTTGTTATACGCATTTATTTTGTTAGTTAAACAGTCACCAGTAAAAATGTTTCTGTCTGGCCACCTGGGCAGACTGCTGGCTCATGTTCAGCCGGCTGTCGACCAACACCCTCAGGTCCTTTTCCACCAGGCAGTTTTCAGCCACTCTTCTCCAAGCCTGTAACATCACATGGGATTGTTGTGACCGAAGCGCAGCACCCGGCGCTTGGCCTTATTGAATTTCATACAAATGGCCTCAGCCCACCAATCCAGTCTGTCCAGATCCATCTGCAGAGCCTTCCGACCATTGAGCAAATTGACACTCCCGCCCAACTTGCTGTCATCTGCAAACTTACTGAGTGAGCACTCAATTCCCTCATCCAGATCATTAATAAAGATATTAAACAAGATGGGTCCCAAAACTGAGCTCTGGGGAACACCACTCATGACCGGCCGCCAGCTGGATCTCACCAGCACTCTCTGGGCTCGGCCATTCAGCTAGTTCTTTATCCAGAGAAGAGTACACCCATCGAAACCATGGGAAGCTAACACACAACAGAATTATTTTTCACCACCTGATGACTGGTTGTGCAGCCAGTCCCTGAGCAGAGATCATGGAACCCACAGACTTCACCAAAATCCCAGAAAAAGAGAATTGCTGCCCACTGGGCAACCCCCAATTATAAACTGAGCATGATGTCTATGATATGGAATATTTCCAATGACCAGCTTGGATTAGCTACCTGGCTACGTACCTCCCAGGTCCCGCACACCTGTTTGTTAGCCGAAAATGGGAAACTGCAAAAAGACCTTTTTAGCAACAACTATAAATGTCAGCATTATCAACATTATTCTCATACTAAATCCAAAAGACAGCAATTACTGGGTGGAGAATTAACTCTATCCCAGCTGAAACCAGGACACCCTCTAAACTGAAGTATTATTTGATCTTACTTTTGGGATTAAGCAGCTTAACCTCACCCTTTTCTATAGACTGTGAATAAAGGCATAACGTAGCCCTCAGTAAATATGGCACAATATTTGTGATTTAGGGGCTTTAAAGCACACCCTGCAAGGTGTTTCTCAGCTCCAGAACCAGTGGCAGCACAGCCGTGCCAGTGGGATGCTAAACCTTGGGTATTAATTGTGACTCGAAGGCCAGAGTGCGCTGGCACACACAGCGCCATGCTAATGTGGCTGTTCCTTATCTGGTCTTAGGGCTCGCTGTCTAGCAACACCTGCGTTAATATTTGTATGGCTTTGTGCTGCTCCCTGCTCCCCTATAAAGCAATCCATTCAGGGTTCAGAACTGTATGTTTCAATCTGCTGTCTAGATGTACACTTAAACCGCACCGTATGAAAACTTAATACAAACAACCTCTAGGGAAATGTACATTAATATGATGGCACCAATGCTATATTTCTTCTAAATTCCAACTACCTGAAACATACCTTTAAAACAATTACTATGTGCATACACTAAAATATACAGAAACACAATGTTATGTAGAAACATAATGCAGTACAATACACATAGGCAGCATACACAAGCATATTCTTTATTCAGAATTTTAGTGCTTTTGTATGACATGTACTTAAGGAGGTTTTGATAAAGAAAGCACGAAAGAATATTCAGTCAATCTAGAAATTACATCTTTTCCACCTCATATGATTTTAGGTGGGACTGGTTGGTCCCCCGTACATACCTACTTACTTAATTAAATATTTAAAGTAGAAAATGAAGCTCGCTGCAGACATGCAGATATATAAATAGCAACTTGCATTACAGCTTGCACATGGAAATTGGTACAGAGAGTTATATTTCATGGCCAATATAATTGCAGGTGATGGGAAATGTCAGCTGTGTACAAAGAGATTTTCTGCAACGGCATCTGTTTGATCCACTGTCTGTTCCCTCAGGAGGCTGAAGTTATGTACATAGCCATATCTGTTTTCCCTCTACAGCCCCTCGGTATGAATTCATGAAGCATTCTCCATAGCACAGATTGGCTGCTCAGATTGTTCTCTGAGGACAGGATTTAGACTCAAACTTTTCATGCAGTTTGCGATTTATAAAAAAGAATTGGCTTTCAAAATAAATTATGGCTGCATGTTAGAAAAATAGAAATATGGTTAGCTCCTATCTGGCCTTCCTATATATTGATATGGCCTCTCTGGCTATTCATCCCAAATTGACTGGCCCTGTGTGTGCAAAACACTGGGATAGATTTTACAAGTGAGAGGTACACTGTATCTAGTAAGAGACAAGAACTCTGATTATGATAGAGACAGAAGCACATAGAAGGGTGGCCAAGAAAAACTGCATGCAGAAGTTATACACAGACCTCTTACCTAATAGAGGAAGTTTGACCTTCCCCCTTAGAAAACTATTTTTTTTCTCAAAAATTTCGAAACAGCTGTCATCCTATCAATGCACATATAAAAGTATAGGATATTTTTACACTATTAAATTGTTTAGGGCAGGGACTCTTAGCCGTAGGACCTGCTGCATTAACTAGCCACATCCATAGTACATAACATTTGACCCTGAATCTCCTCTGATCTCTTTTTGTAGGATTGTTCAAAGTGTTCAAAATAATCCGAGAGTGTTGTTGGCACCCATATGGGTGGAATTTTCATAATATGTATCTGGGACAATGCATTGTGTGCTCAGAGGAGGAGGCTGGACTAGATGACCTGAAGATAATTCCACCCTGAATTGTCCTATGATGTCGCGATGCTATGAGGTGTACCCGGATGAGCTAGGGATGTTTGACAGTACAAAGGAAAACTCCGTAGGAAGAAGGGAAACAAATTTAGTGGAGGTTTTTTTTGTGGGGGTTTTTCCAGGTTTCTTTTGGACATGGTTCTTTGTCCATCTTATTCCAAGAATAATGTCTTAACATTGTCTTAGACAGGCTGGTAGACATCTCCATGCCAGAGAGAGCTAACTATTAAGTACCAGGACTGATCAGGTGCTCAATGCTTGAGCTAGCATCTTTACACTTTACTTGGCATAGTACATTCAGGCATGGAGACTACTTTCTTATTTTGCTAAAAAAAAAATAAAAAAGGGAGAAAAAAGAGCAGCAATAAAAATAATATTGTTCTCAGTGTAATGTTCTTGGTGAAATGTACACTTTACAGCATCAAAAGAGGCAAGGCAATCTAATGTTTTTTCTGGACTATAATAGCATGCAAGTATTAATGGAAAAATTAATATATAGACTGTGCAATGTAGCTAAAATTATGTTAATATATCACTTTATTCTCATATGACACTGAATACACTGTATTACCCGTTCTTTGATGACCACAAATTTTAGGTACTTCAGAGAAAACCAAGTCATTGTTATCATAATTTTTCATCTTGTTTTTATTTTCTTTTATCCACTCTTAATTTTTTTTTTAATTAATATGTGTTTTTTTTTCTACCAGTGTCTGTCAAAAGATGGCACTTTTGCCTCAAAAGAAGATGACATATAAGAGAGGATGCTGTTGAAAAATCTGTCATAAATAGTACTAAGAAGACAGAAATGTTCAGCAGTTATTTTTGCCTGTTATCTGTACCAAAACAGGAAGGAAAAGTTATCTATTTGAAGGATAAATCAAAAAGGTTATCAATTCTGAGAAAAGAACATAAACTTTTTCAACACAATCAGCTGACTTACAAATAACAGTCTTAAAGAACTAGCTGCAGGAGATTTCTGAAATGAAGTTGTGAATTTGTAATGATATATTGGTAAAATTTATTTAGTAAACTGGCAAACTGGAAATACCTTCATGGACTGATAATAATATGATTACCTTATCTAAAGAAAAGTAAATCACGGAGCTATGAACTTGTTTAACTGGTATCAATATAGTGAAGAAAATTTTGCTTCGTTCATGATGTTACCAATAAAGAACTAGAGGTTTAAAAAATTCTAAATGCTTGTGAGTATTATGAAGAACATCTTTCATGAAGGAGAGGTTTTGTTGTATAAAACTATCAGAGAGCTTGTTAAGTAAATAAACCATTTTAATATTCTGTACTTGAGTTTCTCTGCAGCTTTCCAGTAATATTACATGACATTTGTATTTAAAAATAAAAAATAACCCAAACTGTAGTATATTTTAGGGAATTACTTCACCACTTAACAGATCAACTTTGTTTATCCAACCGTTATATTGATCCCCACTTCCACTCGTCAAGTACAGCATTGACAGAACAGACTTTCTATAAGGTGTACCATGACAGTTTTAGCAGGTTTTCTTAATAGTTGGGATTTAGTCCAACAGTGTTGAACATATTGTGTCAACAGCTCATCAACAGAAAAGGTAATCTTTGCTGATGACATATTCAGGGGTTGTAAATCTTTGTAAACCTACTGAAAGAACGGCAGATGGCTGTTTCCGAGAGTTAACTGACATACTCCCAATTCAATGAAATGTGGAGTAATTCACATAGTTGAATAGAAATGAAAACTAAAAAAAAAAGCTGGGGAGTTGTGGAAGAAATGTATTCATAGAAGTCCTAAGACATACAGTGCACAATGATAGGAAGTTTTAGCTAAACAACTTCACTCTTGAGATGAAGTACAATTTCTTGTCAATGTGGGAAAGTAGTTACTATGGGTAGATGCTGATCTTATTTTCAGTCAGCAACCATACATATAAATAATGTTTCTTTGGGCAATGGATGCTTTAAGTCACCTCGTTCATGGCAATTCTTTTGGAGATCTATTCAACTCTATTTGGTCTTGCTAAGGTTGCAGCTGCCTTTCTCACCGCTTAACTCTCCCACTGTCTTTATGAAAACACTAATTACCTTTACACTGTCTGCTCCCAGTGTCACACACAAAGTCCAGACTCTCTACTGCATCACACTGCAGTTCGTTAAATTTACCCTATACTTTCAGGGCTTTGTGTTGAAGAGTGTTTGAGCACAATAGAAGCATACAGTACTGGTTGCAGCTGATGGAATGGAATGGTTTTTGTTCAGCTCAATTTATTAAAAAAAAAGGAAAACAAAAACAACCCACAGCAGCTTCTTTCGTTGATGACTATGTCTTGTGCAGATGTCTTCAGCCAGAATAGCAACCTGATTTGATATCAGGAAGGACCTCATCCTGATCAAAATGCCCATAATCCTGAAATTCTTTGTTACAGGGCATTTTGCTTACCAGGACCTGCTGATATCTTTGACTTTGTGAATTCCTCAGCCATCGTGGAGACTTCAGAGCAGGAACTGACAAAAACATGCCCAAGCCAGTCCCCTGCTTCTACAGTCAGAAACCATACTCTACCTTTGCTACACTTGTCAGGCTTTATCTGCAAAGTTGTTCAATTTTGTGCCACTTATAGTGTCTCTAGATGGCAAAAAACCCCACTTTTTTTGAAGAAGCCATAGTTAGAATAGTAGAATAATAGAAAGTTTAAGGTTAGAGAGGATATCTGGAGGTCATTTAGTCCAACTCCTGATCAGGGTCAATGAGATCAGGTTGCTCAGACCTTTGTGCAGTCAGGCTTTGAATGTCTCAAGGATGAAGATCGTACAGGCTCTCTCAGCCACTGTTCAAATGTTTGAACATTGTAATGATGAAAAAACCAAATCTTTATATGATTTAATACCTCTTCCTTGAACACATATCACCAGAATTGTACTCTGTGTTTAAGATGAAATGTCCTTGGAGTCTTGTACAATCAGTCTTGTGCAATCTGTATTAAAAGTTACTTGTCTGTCCTAGGAGTATGTTTGACTTTTTCACAGTTGGGTTGTATTGAAACTTAGTAATCTTTCGCCGATGAACTCCTATTACCAAGGCCCTTCTCTCCACCTTTTTCTAACTAATCTATTCCTAAGAAATAATGGTCAGGTTTGAAATTAGGTTTCCAAGTTTACTTTATGCTATCCGCTTGCACTTTATGAATTTCATCCTATTCCTATTACTTCTGCTCTCATGGTCATTTTATTCTTTCACTATGATGAAACAACAGTTTTCTGTCTTCCAAATGATGCTTCCCTATTTTTGCTTCTATGCCAAGACCACAAATGAAAACATTAAACACAACTGCTCCCAAAATTGAACTTTGAGAAATTTCAGTAGCAGCCTCCTTCTAGGTTAATGCTTCCCCTGCATTTAAGCTTGCTGTCAACTCCCCACTTTTATAGTTTCTGGACTAAACACTATTGACTTGATCTTAAATAATAGTTTTAAATCTGATTCCATGCCAAACTATTTTCTGTGTTTAGCTGTATTTCTTTTACGTATTATTTAATTTACAGTAAAGGACATCTAGTGTGAGATAATTTACTCCCAATAAGCTCATATTGCACTGCTGCTCATTTTTGGCAGTCATTTCTTCTTCAAAATGATTAAACTGGTGGCGCACTGGCTTTGTATTTTCTTAGCTTATATTTTGGAAAAGCTGTAATTAAAATACGTCCATGGATTCAACATACATATAATTAATATCTCAAAAGTAAAATTACTGATTTGGTAGTGGTTTTCAGCTTAAATTCTGAAGAAGTGTGAAAGAAAAGCCAAGAAAGAATTTGGGTAGATGCTGCAGACATGGTTAAATCTTGTTATGAAAAACACCACAGGTCAGCAAAACAAACCTCCCAAAATACAGTCACAAAATACTTGAACAAAGACAAAACACCTTCCTGCACTTTCTGTTTAAAGACCCAGATTAATGTCAGTTGAACAGAATCACTGTTAGATAAGTGAGCAAAAGGACCAGGTGTCTTTCACATTCTCAAGACCATTACTTTGTAAGGTTGACATACCAAAATTTTGCTCCAGTTTATTGTACATGCTGTTAACATTCCCTGCTGAATCTTCCAGATCAAGAGGTACCAATGTAAAAGGAAAGGAAGCACTTTGTCTTGCCACATCTATGCCTCTGTTTCATGTGTTCAAGCATAGCTAAGTGAATAGTCAACAGAAAGTAAATAATTAATTTTTCTTTTATTCTGATTGTGAAATTTCCAGGATCAGATTATAAATTTGTTGAAAACTTGGAAACTTCAAGCTGTTTAATAGTCCCAGAGAAGCCAGCAATACTTACAATACTTGGGACTAAATGTGTGTGTGTGTTTCTCTGTGAGATCCGTTACAGGAAGGAGTTAAAACATCTTTGGTGTAGAATTCCTGTTCATTAAATTTCTTACTGAATTCAACAATACAGATCATGCTGTTGTTACACCAAATGATCTACAAGCATAGACAGTATAGCTTTAACTGAAAATCATATATTTTCCTCCAAAATACTCCAATTTATGATTAATATTGTGTTCATTTGCTGTGTAAGTAATCACAGTCTGAATATGTTTTTGATCATTTAACTTACAAAAATAACTAGAGAAGTAAGTAAACTCCACAATAGACAGAAACAGTCATGCATGTACATAGCGTATATACAGCATATATACACCCTGCAATAAATCTGGCCTTCAGTAAACTGAAACTACACAAAGTGTAAATACCACTAAGTCACAAGTTTGATCTGTATCCCAAGGAAGAAGAATATCATTCCACTCACACGGTGAGGTGATGTGGTATAGATTATATCTCAGAGGCTGTGAATACAAAAATTGGAATTTCCTATTTGAACATTCAAATACTCTATTAATTTTCTTACCTATCCTGCTATTAAAGTCTCATGCCTAGGAAAGTCCTGGAGAGGGAACTGAGATTGCCTTTTGAATTTGAAGAAAGTTTCGTCCCCAGATTATCACTAAAGCACACCTTCATCTCCATCATCCATTTTCCACTGTGTCCTAGTTATTCTTTTTCATTGACCAAAGTGAGGGCAGCAGGTGCTTCCCACATCCCTTTCTTCTAAAATAGTATGTTTTGCTTCACTTCTCAATGAAGGAAAGAGGGAGAGAGAGACAATTTCAAGGAGATAATGCATTTGACCTCTCTGTTAATATTCAAAATGCTGGTCAGGAAGGTTAGGAGCAAACATCAGCTTTCTTTCACACCTCTTAGCTCATTCCACAAATTAATAACATCATACTGGGAGCAGCCTAGAGCCAGAGTAATGAATGTTAGCCATAGTTCCTGCTGGCTGCTTCCGAGGATGCATTTATTTTTCTCATTATCTTACACACAATCTCCCAGCTATTGTCTGCTACCCCTGCTCACTTAGGAAACCTCAGAAAGTGCTAAAGATGTCAAGAAGCAATAAGCCTCATTTATTTTTATGGCCTTCATCAGCACTTTCTTTTTTGCTTAAAGGCCTATAATAGAATCCACTGATTAGAATCAGCACCATATCAGAATATAGATATGATAGCCCTTTTCTGAAGGTGAATGGGCTACTGAAGGACACTTTCTCCATTTGATACTTCTAAAGTATGCTGAAGCTAAATAAAATTAATTGTATTATTTCTTTTCTTCTTTTCTTTCTCCTTCTTGCTACTTTCCCAGATATTTAGAAATTGATTAACTAAAACATTAAGGAAGATGATCATAAGAAGTCCACCTAATTAAAAGAAAATTGTTCAACTGAAAAAATACCACAATGTAAGCAGTTGGATTTGATAGCTATTAATAAAATGGTATGAATGAACAGAGAAACTCACATTTCTTAAATGCCATATTTACCACAAAACTAAACGAAGAAGCAAATAATTTATTTCTATTACACTTTTTTCACTTTAATTTCATCCAAGTAATAGTCACAGGAAAATGTATAATAAACAGGTTCTCTGTTCTCTTCTCTGCACAGGTCTGACCTCAAAAATGTTCTATTTTCAAACCCCAGGTATATAAATCCCTGATTAATATTTTAAAAAGAAGAAATAGTTTCTCCTTAGTGCACATTTATTTTCTATAGACAATCGTAACAAGTGAAGGTTAGCAGACTTCTAGCCCAGTTCTAGTCAACGATTTCACTTTATTACAAACTTAACAATAACTTTTGCATTAGAATTATTTCCACAAGATGAAGGACAGAGGTAAGACTGCGCAAAAAAGAATGTGCTGTGTGCTTACAGTGCAACCACTGTTCTTTACAAAATTCTTGCATTCTTATACCCAGAAGCAATTTTTCTTTTGTATATATCTATAAAGAAAATTCACCCAAATACTTCTCCAATTTTAGAAGTAATCCATACAAGCTGTTTATATGGAACTTTCAGCATACTTTTATTGTTCTAGTATTGATCTATTGTTTCTTTGATAGGCAATACCTCCAGGTCATGTTGTTTCCAAGCTGTTCTATCTGTGGGGTCCAGATTTACTGGTGGCAAGGGAAAGTTACTGCTTTTGAGTATCATCTCATTTCTGAAGAAGTAAGATTCAGGCTAGTAGAGGGACTAATATTTTAAGAATAAGGTGTCTCTTCTTCAGAGAAAGGCACTCTAGACATGAACAATTAACAAGAAATCTTCCATGCTAGGACTGCCCATGTAGAGGTGTACAAAAATTATTCTGTCTCACTGAAACTGGAAATCTGGTAGGTTATTAAAGTATGCCACTTGCCTCTCATATATACCACATTGTATAGCGTATTTTCACAATCATGAAGTGTCATTTTGTCTGGGTGATCAGGGTGAGAGGAGAAGGTGCTGCAGAAAAATAATGAAACAGCAATCTTATGTGACGTGAACAGATTTACTACACTTTCACAGAAATTGCTTCACATTAAGATGAAGATTCAAAAACTATACAGAAATCACATTCACAAAAGAGAAAACTCATATACACACATCCTAAATCCATCACACAGTGAAAAACAGAAGAAAAAAGTGTTACTGTACTTGGATCACCCAGGGTAAGTTTTCATTCAAACACAACTAACCATCTATGGAAAGAAAGAAAAAAGCTAATTCTTGATGTCCAGGAGTGGGGTTTTTTTTAAAAAAAGGTGGTTATAATCAGGATTTGTTATACTAAAATTGATAATTTTCCTGTGTTCGTTACAGATAAACAGCTTTGCCCTTTCTAGACATGAACAGGAATATGTAGTGCTAGCTGAAACAAACAGAAAAAAAATAAGAAAATCGGTAAATGTAATCACTCTTCATGAAAGATGTAAGAGGAAGCTGTACTGAGCATGATAGCACAAGGGGACCATTTCTCTCAAAACCTTGTTTATCGTCCATGTTAGCTTTCACAAAGGGATACAGAATGTTTACAGCCAGCTAATGGAAGTGGTCAAGCATACACAATTTCCTGGTTCCAAGGAAGCAGCCCTTAAAGAGGTCTGCTCACATCCCTGGCATGGAGGTAAGCAGAAGATGAGGTGAAAGATAAGAGGTGAAAGACTCTAGACATCACGTTTGGATGCCTCAGCCGTCAGATGCACATGTAGAATTGTAAACGTACATGCATGTATGCTCACACAGAGACAGCGTTACTATGCACAGGCAATGAAGAAATACATAGAATCATAGAATCATA
>Ga0181612_182386_pt1 | contig 10606 bp, 2 predicted proteins | sample HoacroProtozoa21_FD_119630 | JGI IMG/M metagenome (GOLD analysis project Ga0181612, IMG submission 119630) | Hoatzin crop microbial communities from Cojedes, Venezuel. Combined Assembly of Gp0051906, Gp0051904, Gp0051908
AACACCTACCAGGGAGTTCTAGGAAAACCCGTTACTATGATAAGCATTTCTTGGAAATGTAATTAATATGCATGTTAACATAGCATAAATACCTAGTAACTGTCTCTTCGTTGCACACGTTTGGAGGAGAGATCCCCCGTGTGCCCGGCGCCGTAATGAAGGACACCTGCTTAACAGTCATCCGACCATGGAGTCTTCAGTTCCGGCTTTTCACAGCATCACCCTCTTATGGAGGAGTTTAACTTCTTCATTGCAGGGGTAAAAGGATCGCAGGACTTGTGGTAGAAGGGATCAAAAGAAGCGTGAAGCTATAACAGGTTTTAATATTTTCTAGTTATTAGTAGTTTTTATTATTACAGTTTATATTCCTGCATATGTAGTGATCTAATGATGTAACTGTTATCCGTGTTTCTACTAAAGAATGTAGTGGATGAATGTAGGCACAAGTTATCACTTGAAGTCATTGGACAGAATAATTCAAACAAAAGCAGTCTTGGTCCTCAGAGAATAATTGGGATAACTGTAGGATAAGAGAGACTCCTAAATAATTACACTCCAGGCAGCTCGGCCTTGGGAGGGCAGATGCGCGGGACCATGAAGACAGGGAGGCTACAAAGTGGCCATAAGACTGTGACAAAGCAACCTTCAAGGACACGGTATACGTGATCTTAAAACTGAGTTTGTGCAGAAAGTGATGAAGAAGCCTTCATCTGAAGACGCCCGATGACCACCTGGGGATGCTAACAGACATGCGTGAAAGATATGAACGTATGATAATTTGTTCTTAGGTCATGAATGTGCTAAGCATTTCTCAGAAATATAATGAATAATTATATTATGACTGTATATAACCAAAAATGACAGGTTGTTTGGCGCGCACATTTGGAGGAGAGATCCCCTGTGTGCCTGGTGACGTAATAAAGAATACCTGATTAATAGTCTTCCGACTAATGAGTCTTCAACTCCGGCTTTTCATGGTATCACAAGTCCAATCTATAATGTATCTTTAGTCTTTGCTCTGTTGTTTAGTAGTGTGCAATATCACTAGAGAGTGCCATATTTCACACGTTGAAATTCAGCAGCAATGTAGAGTTACATGTGCAAAAAAAGAGCAGGGACAATTTAATTCGTTCTTCCAGTACTCTTCTTCCCTGTGTTGCCTTTGACTTTCTAGGATTTTAGGACAACTTTAAATGACAATTATTGAGGGCTTTAGTTACATGCAGGAACTTCCAGCCACTTGTGGCAGTTACACAGCAGCATTGCAGATCGTCTTATGCATGTGTGATATTTAGCATTAAGACACCCATGTATGAAATGCTGCCCAGGACTGAGTGTGTACTGTACACGCATATTGAATCGGGGCGTGGAATGGATTTCAACCCTGGCAATGCTGTTATCAAGTAATATTTTGAGTAATATTTTTTTGATTTTATTTTTGCTTACTGTAGCAGTCATGCACAATACCCCCAGAGTCAGGTCTAACAGTGGTAAAAAGACTACCTGTTTGCTCTAGAGGGACATGCAGTGTCGTAAGTAAGGAAGCAGCAAGAAAGTCAGTGAATTCAGAGAGTTTTCTATGTTTTAGCAGCACCAGCTCACGAAATCTTTTCTCAGCCTATCCCATACGATTTCAGTTTTCGCAGTGCACTAATTGACATTTAATGGTCTTAATCCTCACCAAGGCTAGATTACTGGAAATTGATGCTTAGCACAGCCCTACTTTTATTTTAATTAACATATGACAAGACACTACACAGCAAGGATATCCTAGATAAAATTGCATTTTGTGTTGTAGTTGAAGCCTCACCTTTTAACAATCATTACAAAATTCTTTTAAAATTAAAGTTATATACTTAATTCAGAAGAGTTAAGAATAAGGACTAATGGTATAGGTACATTTTAAGCCAAGTGGATACACTTGGTTTTGTGTGGTGAGTACTTTGTAAGAAAGTATGTTGAATCTACAAGAAAAATAAGTAACTTTTGAAGTTTTCATAACTTCTAATGAGTCATATTTGTTGTAATTAGAATTAAAACATTAGCTTTTAGATCAGTCTGGGATTTTTGTGTTTTTAACAGAGTTCTATGATGTATGAGATGTACAGGCAACAATTCAAGAGATTTTCCACAAGTGCCTGGTTCTGTGGCGGTTTCCAAATTTAGCCCGTCACAAATTGCAAAAGTAACTGAAAAATATACCCAAGAATATTACTAGGTGACAACTAGCTCTGTGTTCAAAGTAAAACCCATAATTTTCTTTCTGGGAAGAAAAAAGCCTTTTACATCTCAAAATTCAAGTTTACATTTGTTAGCACTTAGAAACATCCTTCAATCACTTATACCAACCTCAGCATCTACTTTCCCTATTTAAATCCTTCCATGTACTATTTTAAAACAATTTGTACTGTGACTTTCTTTATACAACAGCTATCTAGACATCAGCAACTGGTAACAGGGTTACCATTTCAGTAATTGTGCTAGCTGTTAACAACCACAGTAAGCACAGCACAGGGACTAACAAGAACTAGCTTCTCCATCTCTGTTTCCATGCTTCCTGTAATTTTGTTATTGTTGTTGCCGTTATTTAGTTATATAAATAGTTGGAAGAAGAGGTAAAATGACAACATTTAAAAAAATTCTGAGCTGTGTCTCATTACCCTGTCCATTAAGGAACAATGAGAAGAGAGACAACAAGCATTTTCAAAGTTTCAGTTTGACCACAATATTCACAACTTTTGCACTTCAACCGTAATAGAGTAACAGCTTGAGGAGAACTGTTCTTAAACTCTTGCCCAGGAAATCCTGAATCAAGTAAAAGAAAAGACAAGACTTTGGAGCTCTAGCAGCCCAAGCTCTTAGTATCATCACTACCACCCACGTGTGAGAAAGAGTTGACTCACTGATGCTGAGCTCGTTTGACAAGATTTACAGATTTTGCACTTATTGTGACTAACACCACTCATCCACACATAATCCCACTTCTGCTAAAATGCTAAAAGATACATCTTTTTATGATAAAGAAAACTGGAAAAAATGCAGCAAAATATTTTCTACACTTCTTCCCACTAAACATTATGTGGTGAAAAAGATCCTCAGGTAAAAATGAAAAGCCTTGGGCATATTCTGAGGGATTTGCTCCTATGTTGTTAAGAGAACATATCAGAACAGAAATCAGAATCATCTACCTGGGTAGCAGATATCTGAATATCCTATATAGGTATGTTCTTTTTTCTAAGGCTGTATAGTAGGGCTTTTTTAAAAGTTCGACAGCTAGAATTATTTAACTCTTGTTCTTTGTTCTCACAGAGAACAAAGTAAAGTTCACAATAATGTGTTAATTTTTGAAATAGATCCTCTCTTGTTCACCTTTGTATAACTTGTACATATTAACATTTATCAAGTTTTCCCAGCTTTCACTTGTTGTCTAAAAGGTTTTCATATAATCACTTCAGTGCTGTAACATATAGTCCCCTATATTCCAGATCAGATGTGTACAGCTCCTACTTATCCACAATTATAATGGTTTTCAAGCCTGTCCTCTTCTTACTGTGAGTTTAGAATTAATCCATTTGCCCAACCTGTAATTTTTGTATACCTGATTTCCTTTCTCAAGCCTATATTTTTCTTAGAATCTAAAATCACTCAACTTGAGTGGCTAAGAATTCTAAAATAATGGACTTCCACACTAAATAAATAGTAGAATCACAGAATTATAGAATCATAGAATCATTAAGGTTCGGAAAGACCTCTAAGATCATCAAGTCCAACCATCAAACCAACATCACCATGTCTGCTAAACCATGTCCTGAAGTGCCACGTTTACAGGTGTTTTGAGCACCTCCAGGGATGGTGATTCCACCACTTCCCTAGGCAGCCTGTTTGAATGTCTGACCACTCTTTCAGTACAGAAATTTTTCCTAATATCCAATCTAAACCTTCCCTGACACAACCTGAGACCATAAATCAATAGAGATTGTACAGCATCTCTGTCATTAGCTGAAACATAGCTATCTGTACACAGAGTGATAGATAATGTATTCACATTATAGAAATCTTGGTGTTGCACTGCAGTTTATTTTCTGAGTAATAATTTTCAAGGCTTTTGAAATTATTTTTTTTCTTTTTAAAGTTTTTCTTTTTTATCTTCTATTTTAGAGGACCATAGAGGAAGATTATTTTAGTAAAATATTAATTACCTGGGAATGCTATCAAAGCATAACATTTTTGTATGTCCTTAAGTGTTTGGAGACCATACTATCAACCAAGAAATTTCATGTTTCTTTAAGTAGCTGTAGACCACAACACAGAACAACTGTGATACGTGTATTTTAAAAGTAACTCTGATCTTCAGAGAAGACTGTAGATATGTTCCACTTTGTTTAGCCCCATTTACATTGTCTTGAATTTGTCTTTTCATGTATTATGGCCATTAAAACAGAGTGGAAAACACCAGATTTGAAAACAAAGTATTTATTTTACTATTTTAGTGAAAGTGATCTTACTCTTAAATAGAAATTTATGTATTTAAGCCTATCATAAAGAAATTCAACACTGAACATATTTAACTGTAATTTTCTTCAATGATAGCATTCTTCATTGCTGTAACACTGAAAATAAGATAATAAAGAAGTCCATTTTGGATGATAGACATGATATGAAGACGTAACATAGGTGACCTGGAAAAGGAGCAATTTATGTAACTTCGATCCTGTAAAAATTAGGCATATACATTTAATTAGTTATACAGAATCCTTCTGAAGACAGTGGATGGAGCTCTGAGCAACCTGATCTAGTTGAAGATGTCCCTGCTTATTGCAGGGGGGTTGGACTAGATAACCGTTAAAGGTCCCTTCTAACTCAAACCATTCTATGATTCTATGAAGACAACTTCAGGGAGCAATTTATCCTTTCCTGTAGCAATTCTAAAAAACAGATGTACTCCCTCTTCTTTTCACTTCTTTTCTTATTACTTTGCTAGAAGGAAACCGAAGTATCTACCATAGTTTAGGTACAAACTGTTGGTGTCTGAAATTAGATAAATGGATTGCTCCTTGGTGCATTCACCATGTACTGGTTAAGTTCCTAGCCAGAAGTAAGCTTTCAAATAAACATCAGTCATGATTCATTGCTATTGTTTACTTGTTTTTTTAGTAAGAAAAAAATTATTCTAAAAGAACTGCAGAATATCTTCGATAACATATCACTGGTTAAAAGAAGGAGAAATCAGCATTCGAGGTTTTGATTTTGGTTTATTGGGGTTTTTTAAAAGACTGTATTTGAGCTAGTCACCCTAAAATCCTTCTGTAATCAAGAGGAACTTGTACTTTTTTATGCTTCAGTTAGCATAATTTTAGATGTTTATGGTAGTATGAGCTGAGTGAAGACATAAATACTTGGGTAGAAGAATTGCATCTGGTATACCCTTTTCACTAACGTGTGCTCAGGGAGGAGAGGACAGAAGAAAGCATTACATAGGTATTCATAGTACACCTATGAGGAAACTGGAAAACTATAGCTTTTGGTCCAAAAATCATGGAGAGCAATGAGTAGGTGGTTGTTGACAACTACAAAATTTAGATCAAACTCTTTAAGTACCCGTATGTTTTGCAGAACTAGTGTGCTGTCAATATTAGATTCTTTATGAAAAGGATACATAAGGGGTTATTTGCCCTGTTTTAATACATTCTAGCAAGAAGGATGTTTGGGAAGATGAAAGAGGCACATCCTGCTCAAAATTGCTTCAGTTGTTCCTTCTATTATGCATATTTACTTCACTGTTCTTGCAGACTGGCATTCAAAAAGCAAAGAAATACTAAATAGTATGAAAATGAATGTAATAAGTACCAAATATTTGTCTATTGTTGAAGTCGTTTGTTTCAGAAACATTTCTGAGTTAATTTCAGACTGGTGACATACATGTCTTATTTTGGAAAGGCAAAATGATCAAAGTTATCCTCTGTATCGTACATTGGTTCCCCTCTAAAACTAGGAAGTAACATATGTGTCTACAGTAAGATCTGTCTCAACATTTTTTCCAAGTTCAAAAATGCTCAAAACTCATATTATTTTAATTTTAGTTTGCCTTTTCCATTTGTAAAACAGGATCTCCTTATGTTTTGCATATTAAACCAATTAAATAGCAAGTCTAATCTTGTATGCAATTTAGTGAAAATTCAACACAGTCGAAAGACAGAGAGTAATATGGAAGATTTTTAAAAAAATGTTTCTAGTGGAAGCATCCCAACTAACACATGTTAAAAAGATTATAAATGCAAAAATGAAAAACACATAAAATCATGCAATAATAAGCTTTGATGCACAATAACTTTGCTAAAAGTAATTATTATTACGATTGCAATTATTTCTTGTCCAAAGTCTTCATAGAAGTTTCGAACATTTGAACAGGCTTGCAACATGTAGAACATGTAGACCTTTTTAGGTTTATTCTAAGTACTATTCTGTATTCATTAAAAAGACTTTCTAAACTAAAAAAACACCAACACAACAAGAAGACCCCAAATATGGGACCAAAGTCTGCCTGCTTCAAGATTTCTGATCAAAAGGACACGTTATGGTAACACAGCAGCAAGACCTAATTCACTTGCAAAATTACTGTGAGATACGGATACAGTAGCTACTTATTAGCACTGTACTCGGTGCTTGATACCCTGGCGACTTGCATCTCGTAAATGAATCATGGTCACAGAATTGGTTCATGAACTGTCTTGTGGTGGCAGACACTGTTAAATTGCTAGTGTTCTTAAGCAGTTCTTGGGGGCTGAAGATAGAGTACAGGAGAGATTTCAGACATACAGACATGAACTTTGCCCTATCATTTGCTTTTCGGGCTCTGGCCCTATTTAATTAAGAAAATCCTTATGCGGTTAAGGCCAGAAGTTTTCTTCTCCTTTTCCTGCAAATAATTCAACAGATTACTTCATGGCTTAGTCCTGTGATTTCTACAGAATTAACTTTGCAGAATCAAGAGCTTAAATGAAAGAGAGACCTCTCCAAATCTAGACTTCAGCTAACTGCATTATATGATGCAAATACATACCCTGGTAAACAAAATGGAAAGGAAACTTAATGTCCTTATAAGTGTTGGCTAATTTGGAGGAAAAAGCATGCTTCAAAGGCAGGATTGCTCTGAAAGATTATATGGATTATTACTGAATTGCTCTGATAAATTCCCACAAGAACTTGTTCAAAGGAGAGAAGAGAATCATTGATCATTTGGGCTCATAATGACATCTATATGAAACTGCTGTAAGGAAACTCCAAACTGTATTTAAACCACCCACCACCACCATATTTCAGGTTTCATACAGAAACCTTAGACTCAGCACGCCATTAGGAGAAACTGCTTAGGTTTGCAAATGTTTCCAATAAATGGGGGGTAATGTATCATTTCAGAGAAAAAATCCAGGGAACAAAAGAAATTGAATACTGATAGTTGTAGTTACTGGAGTGAAAGAATCTGAAATTCAGCAATCCAGACTGAATTTATTTTCAAATTTAGGAAGTATTATCCTGAATGGTTAATATTTTGAAACTAAAATAAATAAGAATTATTAAACTCCTTACCACAGAACTTTGAGATATTATGATTTTGGCACTCATAGAATTTCTTGCATTTCATTGTGAAACACATCTTTAATTTCACTATGAAAAGTGTCTTTAATGATATCTGTCATAGGCAGAATGCTATATTAGATTATTTCTTTTCTTCTGACTCCCTCTGTTTCTCTGTTTCAGTCTCTGAAATCCACTGCCGTACCTTCAGGACCAGACCGCACTCAGGGTTATGATCCTATTCACTATAGCTGAATAAAGACAAATCAATGTATTACTGTTGCTTTCTGTTCTTTAGTTGCTCACTAGAACAAAGCTGTCAAGCATACCCCAGGAACTCCAGGACAGCTCTTTTGAAAATACAGCTTTGGTAGCTGATTCTACAACCATTATATAGTCATGATATGTCTGATCATACCAAAAATCCTATTCACTTCATCAGATATTATTTTCCTTATCAATATTTTTCTATTTCTGCGAATAATTTTCCTCTTTGGTCAATTTTTTACTAATCAGTTGCTGTTTCCACAGACTTTAAATTAGAAGAACTAAAGGGACTGCTGTGACCACGTTACTTGGTGATCTACGAAATACAGAAGGCAAGATTTCTCTGAATTATCTGATCTTTTCACTAAAATATGCCTGTAGTAAACTAATACTTAAGCAGTAGTTAAATCAGCAGTTACCACTTCAGCAGGTTATGACACTATTTTATTCCTGCAGAACACATGCGGACTTCAAATACTGTTTTTCTAAGCTCATATAGTCCTCCTTTTTAGTTGTTGTTTTTTTTTTGTTTGTTTTGTTTTTAAATTATCTGTATGTTCTCTTTAGAAGGAAAATAGATGACTTTAATATTAAACCTGCATGGAAAAAATTGTCCAATCACAATTTTTAGGTTAAAAAAAATCACAACTTGAACTTGACATTATGAAGGCATACTTGCGTATAATAAATAAATTAAGACCCACTTTCCAAATGAAATAGAATTTCTTAATCTTTAAGATTAAGTGTTTCATTTTTTCTCTTCTCTATTTAAGCTACAGATGTAAGGTGCAGTCTCACAGTTTCAATTGTGAACTTTCATCATCATTTATTACAGTCAAACTTTCTTACTTGTTGCTCTAAAGACTAATTAATTTTTGAACTGGCAGAATTCCAGCAGGAATCATCCTTACTTTTAGAAGAGTCAATAGACATATTATTACATATATATTATATTTGACATCACAGTCTGAAGTTTAAGCTTCTAGTTTAATTCTAGTTTGAAACAGAGAGTAGCACAAAGAAAAATTGTTGATTCCTGGCTTTTGCTGACTGTGAGATTGCACTTCATCGATCAGTACATATCTTCCTACAAAACAACTGTTTTCTTTACACATGTAGCATCTATATTTCAAATCTAAGTGCTATAGATTATTCAATAGTATTACCTTAGATCTAGTATTATCTTTGATTTAACAATACACAAATCAATCTAGGAAAACAGATTAAATCTGTCTTTCTCATATTCTGTTTCATTCACAGTTTGTATGTTATGCATTTTTCTTTGACAGTTGTAAAATCATTGATATAGTCTGTCATTATTTGCACCATATAGCTGAACACTGAAAAATGTCTCTGTATTTAACTTTTCTATCAGTCCTTATTAATCTTCAACTATTTTGCCCAGCACAAGAAATTCTTCATTTAATGCATATGAGATACTTCTTGCAATGGGAAACATCTTTGAAGTCTTTCATATATTGGTCAGTTTTGATATTCTAATACCTCTAGTTTCAAAATACTAGAAAAACTATTAGACAACAAATTAGAAGGATTTAGGATATTGTGAGAGTGGGAAGATGTCTTTCTCTTTTTTTAGTAATGCTCTCTCGCTTACTTGCTTTCTCTCTTTCTGCAGAAATAATTTGATCTTTTATGAAGAATGGGATCTTGGAACTTCCCTTGGGGATTATTACTCTCTTGCTGGAGACTATTGTACGGAAACATGAAAATCTCCCTAGAGGGAATCCTTTTGGTATGAGAAACACTACACTAGTATAGATTAATTCATCTCCTAATATCTATTGATTGCACACTGATTTCCCAGCGCTCTGTTTTGTTCTAATGTTTTGCCAGGGAAAAGAAGAAATATTACAGCTGGGGTTAGGCAGAACAGAGGGAACTATTCAGGGTATCCTGTCCCTCTCCCTGTTGCAGTGGAAAACCTAGTAGTAACCATGCTTAAAGAAAAGAAATGCAAGAGAAACTCATTATAATATAGAAGGCTTGACCTGTGCAGGATCCAATAGGGCAAGGTCAAGCAAAATGAGGCAAATCCAAGAAGGTAACAGCAGCTGTATCTCACCTGCTTTAGCAGTATGTGCACCAAAGAATTTTTCTCACTGGAAATCACATAATGAAGATCTGCATAACTATCAGTATATTGCCTAATTACTATGTCCATACCTTTTTGAAATTGTTATGACGTACTGAAAATATTTCAGTTCACACTTACTACATCTTCCCTGTGCTTCAGCTAAAATATAGGCCGTTGCATCAGCGTTTTTGTCTTTGAAGATGATTCACCATTTTAAACATTAGCCTTTGATGTGGATTCCTCACAAGGGATCTCTAAAAAATCTTATCAAGCAATGTTTACGGCACCTTTCCATCATTCTGGCAGCTTGATTTACATTGAAATCCAACAGACTAGTAAGACATAAGCTTTACCATAAAAAAAATTAAAACCAAACAAAAAATGACTAAATTGTGTTAATTGCTGTACCTTCCAAATTTTCACTCTCAAAAGAGTTTCTAAGACTTTGAATTACTGTGAGTCTAACTAATCTACAACTGCTTTGAATATTCCAAGGAGTTTTTTTCAAATTATAATACTACTTTTGTTCAGTGTTCCCAGAAACTTGGTTGGTGAAGTGGATAGAGAACTGGCTGAAAGGCAGAACTCAGAGGGTTGTCATCAGTGGCGCTGAGTCTAGTTGGAGGCTGGTGACAAGTGGTGTCCCCCAGGGGTCAGTACTGGGCCCAG
>Ga0181612_110953_pt1 | contig 10605 bp, 6 predicted proteins | sample HoacroProtozoa21_FD_119630 | JGI IMG/M metagenome (GOLD analysis project Ga0181612, IMG submission 119630) | Hoatzin crop microbial communities from Cojedes, Venezuel. Combined Assembly of Gp0051906, Gp0051904, Gp0051908
ACCAGATGACCCATAGAGGTCCCTTCCAACCCCTACCATTCTGTGATTCTGTGAACTTCAAATTCACTTCCTTAAATGCCTGATATCATTAAAAATATTGTTGGGATGATGAAGGATTGGCAAGTATATTGCTAGAGTAAGCTAGAGTAAGCAAAATGATCAGAAGCAAAGCAAAAACAGAATCACAAAATCTAAGATTTGTCAGCAGAGGTAACTAAGGGGGACATTATTCCATCATGCATCACTGCTAACATTTTGTCTAAAAATTATCTTAGCTGTTCCTATGCATCCAGTTAGCAATTCAGGCTTAACCATAAGAATAAACATAAAATCAAGACAGGGCTGTGATAGATGCAGTTTGTCTCAACATAGAAGACAAGGACGAGAAGCAATACCTAACAGCATCAGATTTGGGACATCTACACTGTTAGGTGCAGAGTGTGAGGACTGATTTGCCCTGTGACAGTGAGCAGAAAGTATCCAGAAAGGTCATTTCCTGGGCCAGGTGGCACCCTGAATCATTCCTCTTACTGCACTTGCCAGGACTTGCTAGCATAGAGGAGAAAATGATCTGCTGTTCTGTAAGCTTTGCTGTCTAAGGTGTAATTTTGTTCAAAGTTCCTTCTGCTCACAACATGTGCTCATAAGCACAACCTTCTTTCCACGCCACGTGCTATTTTCTCTTCTCTTACTACACAGGGTGACTTCTGGTTCAATATTTGCCCGTCACACTCTACCATGGCCTGTATTCAGACAAAAGTCCAGTCTTACAGTAGAGTGGCAGATATACAGATAGACTATTTAATACTAGTTTAGGGTTTGGTCTGTAAATCCAGGACAGTTGTTCTGTATGAATACTGCTTTGGAAGAAGACAGCTCTTCTGGCTTGCTGTATGCTTTCACATCTGTCAATAATTTTCTTACACAGTCTAGAGATGAAACTATGAGATGCTCACATTTCACAGATTGACAGTGTTATTTTCCTGTTCTTTACAAGAAATTTCAGCGGAATCTCCTGTCCTATTGCTGTTACTTGAGGCTTTTACTCCATTTGTTGTACACTGTCTTGGGGACTGTGCTTACAGAACCAGAAAAACAGATCCTATGGAATGTATTGTGCATCTGCTCTGTGAAACTGCCCAAACTAAGTAATGGCAAGATGTAGCTAAGCACGTGGGCATGAGCAAAGTTGCCCTGACATTTCCCATCCGCATTGTCATGTTTTCCAAATGACCTAAACCTTTTGGATTTAAAGAGAGAGGTACTTCTCCTTTTTGGAGCTGCATTCTTGTAGCCAAGAATAATTCACACTAGTCATATCTGCTGGTTGCATGCACCATTCTGATGGAAGGAACAGTGAACAACCAGAATGTTACATTGCAAGACAGGTACTGCTTGGATTTCTTTCACCCTTAAAACTTTCTGCTTGTTTGTTTGTTAAGACCAAAAGAAATGCAGCTACAGTTATTGTGGGAGGCGAGTTAAAGAACAGGGAGTAGTTTCCACACATGTGGAACCTGCCTCCTTTAACCACCTAGGGTAGAGCATACCATTAGTGACACTGGAGCAGGAAACACTAAAGAAATACTGTAATGATGATGTTTGACCAGATTCCCAGCACAGGTCTGTGAAACATACTCAGATGATATTTTTTGTTATGACTTTGAAGTGACTTGCTGATTGCAAAGCTTCTAAAGTGGATGGAAAAAGGGCCCCTGACATCCCAGAGCATCTTGTAAAAGCAGAGCTGAATGGAACACATACTTCCAGAGGCCTGTAATAGAGGTCACAGTTAAAGATTTCCATTACTATTCCTTAACCAATGCACTCAGAATGTTTTCTCTCCCTGTGACGTGCCACATCAGCAGTACAAGGTGATCCAAGTGAATTCTCCATGCATGTTTATCCACTACGCAGAGACATGTAACATACAGGAGTCTCCACTGGGTAGTCCTGAAAATAGAAACTGTCTAGTGTAGCTCTAAAGCTACGCAATTGTGGAGAACATATTCACCCATACCCGTAGCATTTTAGCTGATACCACTTCAAAGGCTAGCTGTCTGCTGCTTATTTTTCTCTCTCCATCACTGAATATCACCTGTTTTGTTTTGCTCTTTATATTTTCAACTGCATTTTACAGATACCAAATGACGTACACAGCACACCAAGATTATATGACCAACTATGCTTGTATCTATACCATGCGTAGATCTGACTTTTGGATCTGATTTTAGGCAAGGATTTTCAAATTAGCATGAAGTTCTCAGTTAGCTATCACTGTAATGTGCTCCAAGTCACTAGAGTTGCAATCATAGACTGCAATTACAGGTTTAGTGATTAGAATTAGCTCTATTAGCCCAGTATCATGAGTGAGGCCATGACACAATCAGAAGCCTTGTTACTAAACTTTCAGATCAGCACTGAAAAGACTGTGTTTGAAAATGTGTTTACATGGACAAGCCCGACAAGTGGGCCTGTGTGAACCTCATGAGGTTCAACCAGACCAAGTCCAATGTCCTGCATCTGGGTCTGGGCAACCCCCACTATCAATACAGGATGGGGGATGAACTGATTGCAAGCAGCCCTGCCGAGAAGAACTTGAGGGTACTGGTGGATGAAAAGCTGGACATAAGCCATCAATATATGGTCGCAGCCCAGAAGGTCAACTGTATCCTGGGCTGCATCAAAAGAAGTATGGTCAGCAGCTCAAGGGAGGTCCAGTGCTGGAGCCCTCAGCACAAGCAGGTCCTGAACCTGTTGGAATGGGTCTAGAGGAGGGCTGCAAAAATGATCAGAGGGCTGGAGCACCTCTAGACTGAATACAAGGAAGAAATTTTTTACAATAAGGGTGGTGAAACAGAGGAATGAGTTGCCCAGAGAGGTGGTGGAGGCCCCAACCCTAGAAACATTCAAGGCCAAGTTGGACAAGGCTCTGGACAACCTGATCTAGCTGAAGATACGCCTTCTCACTGCAAGTGGGTTTGGGCTAGATGATGTCTAAAGGTCTCTTCCAACCCAAAGCATTCTATGATTCTATTCCCTTAAAAAAAATAAATTTAAAAGTCTGGATCTTAGCAGATGCTTTCTTATGTTATTTTCAAGGTATTCAGCTGTGTGGACTGCTTGGTTTTCGTTTGGGTAAGTGCACGTAGCATACAAAAGTGATGCTGAATGCTTTTAACAGCTACGGTTCTGCCATCCAGCTCCTACTCAAGCCCCTGGATATGGAGTTTTCTGCTGTCTCCTAGAATGAGCAATGAAGCAAGGATGCTCTGCCAAGCATGGGTGGAAAGGTTTGCCTACTAATGTTGTCGATCGGTGGATAATAAAGGAGGTGACTTGGTTTTCTTTTTTTTTCTGCTGAGTGAGATTTTTCCAGTCAGAAGTATGATTTGAATTTCCAAGTGACTCTGCACGGACACCCTTTTTATAGTAATAGGGGCTCTTTATTATTCTACACTAGTTAGACTTCCTTAGTGGAGCAAACCACATCAGAAGAAGACGCTCTGAAAAATTTGCAGGTGGAAAGCTATTGCTGAAAAACTTGTTCCACAATTGCCTTTTCAATTAATTTCCTCTTCTACACAAGCCCTTTCTCAGAGCATTTTACATTATATTTCTGGATAGAGAGCGAGAGAGCGCGCACTTGATCGTTGAGCTTGTGCACAGTGATCAGATCTCAAGACACCAGGCACTAGGAGCGTCTGGTGCTAGAAATCAGCCCTGATGAGCATTCATACACCTGGTTTGGCTAATAAAATTACCCAAACTTTTCTGATGTGCAAAATTGTTTAATTGTATATGAGACCACTGCTTTTGCTGGGTTTTTCAATACCTCTCTTAAAGCTCTCTTAATGATATGGATCAGGAGGCAGATGAATATAGAAGTTGTAGAAATGGAAATAAGAATTAAGGAAAAAACAGAAATCTCCATTTAAAAACAAAAGGCTTGCTTATTGCCCATGAAAGCATTGAGATATTTATAGGAAAAAAAGCAACCCACCCTCTAGAATAAAGGCTTGGGAGTGGGATGTTGCATGCTTAGGAATTTCATCTCTTGATATGACAATGTCCCACATGTGGAAAATTGCAAGGAAACTCTGTTATTGAGTTCTGTCTGTTCTTTCCGAATTGCAGACATTCTTTGAAAATTACTCTGAACAAATCTAATGGTGTCACTGGATACTACAGACTATGAAAAGAAGTTTAAAAGACTCCACAAAGAATAGTCCGTGGGCTTTTCACCATGTCAGATGGTAATGTCATTTGCTAAAGTGTAGGCTATGCTTCCATCCTGTCACTGGTAACTTTAAATACTTATCTGCTAGTCTGCTAATGAAAACTAACCTGCTAATTCCTGTAAGACAAACTGTGGCTGTAACTTTTTTGGGCTGTTTTTCCCTTTGCTCTTTTTGTTCTTTTTAAATATAGTGATAGTTATATGAGATTTAAAAAGGCAACCATATATTGTTTTTTCTACTTTTCAGAAATAGTGAAAAATTAAAAATGTACAAATGGTATTATATATATGCTACATACATACATGTATGTTATGTGCACAGGGAAAAACAAATTAATGCAGTGTAAAACACATTGTGATCTAAAAACATCGATATCTCAGCAGCAAACTTGCTCCAGAACCAGAGATCCTCTTAATTAGTTTAAAGAAAGATATCTGTTACACAAGGTACAAAAAGTCTCCTTTGTACCCAAATGCTCTGGGTGAAGTCCTTGAGCAGAACCTATATAAGCAAGAGGCAGCCAATACATTCGCTGTATGCATTACTGTACGAGGCAATCTCTGTGTAGCAACATATGTACAAGAATGCATCTCTGTACGTATGTGGGTGAACAGACTTTTAAAGTAACTTCAGGTTATGGTTTCTGTATCTGGTAGCTACACTTGTGCACTTTCAGCCTTTAGTAGGAAATGGAGCTTGCCAGCTTTTCAAGCTTTGTCTCTTTCTGAATACCCATTCACACATACACGTATCTGGGGTGGTATCACGCAATTCTTGTCTTACCTTCACATCATTGATGTTCATCCTTGTTCCCTCCTTCCCAACAAAGATGTCATCTATGTCAACAAGAATGTACCTATCCAAGGACAATGTGAGCTTCTTCCCTGATAGGAAAGAGATGGCATCAATGAAGATCAGTTTGTGCAACCAGAAGGTCAGGTTGTTTCCAAAAAGAACTCTCTGAATCCCGTCATGAAGCCCCAAGTCTTGGATTACAGTTGCATACAGATCAGCCTTTGGCAATGCGGCGGGGGGTGCTCTGGAGGTCTGCAGTTCGGTTAAAAGCACAGGTTGATAGGTGGAATGGTTGAACTGGAAAACTGTCCAGTCTTCACCGGGCAGTGGACCTTTCTCAACCCTTGGTGCTTTGATAATGCGCAGCAGGGGAGACTGAGGGTTTACCACACAGTCTTTGAGGGCTACGTTATTGTAAAGATGTAATGGCAATCCTTTCAGTTTTGTACTTGGGGAGCTGTTCTCATTGGCTTTATGAAAACCAATTATGCTAACACTGTATTCCACACAGTATTTTTCCAGAAGCTCTCTATTCCACGCGTCCATGGACACATACTTTAAAATATTCTCATATATCACAATTGTGTATTTCCCTCTTCCATTGTCTGTGAGAGGGGGAATATCCCCCTTAGCTGGCGTGAAGACCATGTGGTACTGAAATCTGCTGGACTCGTGGATGGCTATGATGTCTTGCCCCAGCTGGGAGTACTGGCTTTCCACAAAAAGGAGGACAGTGGGTTCAGTTTTAGATGGATCAATACGCTTAGCCATTTTCAGCTCCACAGACCTGTATGGTAGAAGCTTGGCGTTCTGGCACTCCACTTCTCCGGTGGTTTCCACGAGGGCCATTTCCTGCTTGTAGCCGCTGTAGAGGTAATAGGCAGAAATTACAATACTTGCCAAGCAGAAGGTTGCCAGGAGAATGACCAGTGTTCTGAAACTTCTGCGGAGCTTCACAATTAGATTCATCTTTTACAGGACGTCCAATAGAAATTGGATTTGCTGCTGTTTTTTAGTTCTCTCTTCCTAAAATGCCATAGGAATAAGGAGATGCAGAGGTGCTGATTCTGCTCCCAAGATGTTCATGTGACCATTGCAGTGCATTTATGAATCTGTTGGGGAAGTTACAAAGCTGTTGGAGCGGGAAGTCAAAAGATTCAGAAAGCTAAATTGAAAGAGGTTTTCTCAGAATGCAGCAGCTGCCAAAAACCAATGAAGAGGACTCTTAACATTATCTGCAACAAGAAGTAAAAGAAGAGTAAATAAAATAAAATCCTTGAAGTGATTAAAAACACATTTTAGTAAAGATGGTGATTGATACTGGTAATCTGAGTTGAGGGAAGTTTATGAACAGTTCAAGGAGCATTCAGTGTCACTTGTTTTCTTGATGTATTAAGATAAGCTACATTAAACAGCTATCCCATATTCTTAGGGTATAAAAAGAAGGTCTAAACATAACTTTTTGAGAACATGTATCTCTTAATTTACAGGCATTTATTATCTAAAATGGTTCATTGCTATTGTAAATGGGAATGACTGAAGACTGTAGGACAAAATCAGGACAAAGTAAATGTTTGCTAAATATTGCTCCTTGTTCCATGTCAAACTCAAACTACATAAGTATTTTGAAAAGGGTAACATTCTTTGTTGGACTGTGAAACTAATGAAACCAACGTGAGAGACACGAGAGGACTTTGAGGAAAGATTTGTAGTACTTTTGTCTCCAGTTTCCATTCTGTACCTTCAGCAATCAGTACTTTACAATCCATATAAGGACTGTCTGGAATAAGGACTGTGCATGGATTTTTCAAGTGAATGAGTAAGCTACTAAAGCTGCAGCGTGCAGCTGTGCAGGCCTCCGCCCCATCAGGGATGAAAGGGAGGTGGTACCTAGCATGAGAAGTACCACAAGGGAGTTGTCTGGTGGGTGCAGAGTGGGCATGTAGGTGTGTGCCCTGGGCCTTGACACCTCCAGCTAAAGGACTGGGGCTTTGCTCTGTACCTGCTGCTCTGTATGGCTGAAGTACAAGGTGCTGAAACCTGACTGCCTGGCCAGCTCTGAAGCCTTTGTGCAATTTCTCGTCATTCTACCTAAACTAACGACAAATTACCATGGGTAACAATAAAAAATATTAAAACTAACTAAATGCTACTTTATGGATTTAAATAAGAATTAACATCTTTGTGAATTATTTATATTGTTTACTTATTGGAACAATGTGAAACTGTAAACAGTGGATGATTTTTGAACTGCAAGGAAGAAAAACTCCAGGTAGTTACTTGTCAGTTGATGTGTCCTCTTCCCTCAACTCACATTACACTTCTGCATTTCACTCTGAAAACTATTCATTCCCTTCAAGCTTTATACCTAAAACTGGAAAATGCTTGTAAGAAAAGTATTGAAGAAATTTGTCTAGCAGTATACTTTGACTCTGGTATATATTTCTGAGGAACATTTGATTGTGTCAGTTCAGGATCTTAAAAACGGAAGTTAAAAGTTTTCATTTTGTTTTAAATGCCTCATATACCACTCTGCTAGTCTTAGAGTACTCTACTGCTTTTATGCGTTTATCAAGCAATGAACAGAATGCTGAAATAATTGTAAATTAATAGGTCTGCTCGCTCATGAGAGGCTCGTTGTTGCTTGTGCAGGGTAGAGAGAGTTGTTGCTGAGGCCATTTGCGACTTTGTCAGGTTCAGGTTTTTATGTCCTTTACTTTTCTCAGCTGAAAGCTTACTAGGAGATTTATACCGCTGTATTGTGGGCTACTCCATCAGTGACTCTGCTGTGTGTCACACAGCAATTGGCCAAAAGGTGAGAAAAGTGGATGGCTCATCCATGAGCAGAATTGAACAGAAATAACAAAAATGTTTGGTATTTAGTAATGTCTTATGTATGAGAGAAGAAACGAAAAAGAAATCACAGCTATCTTTAGGAAATTAAAATAATCCTGATAATTGTAGGAGTATTTGCCCCCCTTTGATGCTTCTCTTGCTCTGCAGTTCAGTCTGCTTGCCAGGATCTTGCTTCTTATTAAACCTCCAATTAAGATTTTTATCAAAAGATAAAACTGGATCAAGTGAAGCATTGTCTGTGAGGCTGCGTTCTAGTTCTCATGACGTTGGTGAGTCCTTCCGCCCAACCCTGAGGATTTATCAGATCGGGAGAGTTGCTCTCCGTGGGAAGGACAGTCTCGCGGGGTGGGTAATTTGCCCACAAACAGCTAATTGCAACAAGCCTTCGTTTGGTTAGCATGAGGCAGGCAGGTATCTCGGAAAAGATAATTAAAACCCCCTCTCGGACTCTGCATCCTGCGCTTGCTTTCAGCACTAGAGGGCAATGTTTTTTTGCTTTTTAGCAAACAGCACCTGCTCTCACCTCGATCCACGGAGCAGACAGACCTGCCTGCAGGCAGGCTTTTTCCAGAAGCCTCTCGGAAGCCCTGAAGGCAGGTAAAACACCATAATTAAGACTCTTATGTTTAAAAATAAATAGAAAAACCAGGACTTCTGCTCTAAGAAATCTGCCTCTAAATCACACTGAGTACTTACTAAATGTCTCAATGTACACCTGCAGCACGAAGGAATAGCATGCAAGGAGACCCAAAATTGCATGTTTTTCTCTCACTGTTCTGTCGTGCTGGATCTCCCAGGTACTGGTATTGCAAGCCGTCAAAAGAATGCACTCCATGAGCCGGATCTTTTCTGCTACTATTGTTTGTAGTATTAAAATGAGAAGCCCCTGACTTTATACTAGCCCAAACAAAAATATGGTCTTCATCCAAAATGATTTGATCCAAATAACATTGGTAAAATCTCATCCAGTTCAAGTATTGGTAATCAGATCTAATGTAAACTAGTACATCTATTGTATGCAGATGTTATAACAAGTGCAAGTATTCACACTTCTCCAGATGTCTAAATATTGGAATTTATAAGGAACTTAAACTTGAATATGAAAACCTGGCACAGATCCTTTTAGTTTGCTCGTTGTGTTTGAACTGCTCTGTTGAACTGATTATACTGTTCAATAAAAAAAAATAGTGTTAAGTAATTAAAGTTTATGAAAATAAATCAGCTATATTAGCCATTAGTGGGACATTTTCCAAGGCATAATTGGAAGATAAGTGCTGTTTGTGCCTTTGAAACTCTCCCCCTTAAAGTTCAACAGCTGTATATTCGCTCAGAAATTCAAATATCTTTGGAGTATCTCTGTGCTATATTAATTCAAAAAACATGAAAATAGGCCATATTTAATAATTAGTGTTACTAAAGTAGCTTCATTTTAGAAACCGGTGTTGGAGGTCCTGTGTTGCTGTGGTCACTCATCAGCATTCACTGACTCTTCAGGGGTAAAGCCCAAAGCTAGGTACCTTTAATCAAGGTTACATTCATCCAGAGCTGGTCTTTTGGTGATCTTCAATCTTGTGTTCAGCTGACTTCCTAGACATGGGGCCCTTCCCCCGAAACAGCAGAGCTCTGCAATATAACTGTTGTGATGCCATAGCTGTCTGCAGGAACAGTAATTTTTCTTTAATTCAGGCAGCCAAAGAAAAACAGAGGTTTAAAGATTGCTGTCTCCTTGCTAAATAATACTTCCTGCTTCCCCCAAAGATGCATGTGATTAATGATTAAAGCATACTGATTTTGAAGATGATTGATTGGGAGATTAGGACTCAACTATTTAAAACCAATAGCATAATAGTGAAGAAAAGCAGCTTCTTATTAATACCATGTGTTACCATTGCATCAGGAATTAAAGCTGATTCTCTCATGGTCTAGTTACTATACGAAGATCTTCTTGTAGGGCTTAGTGATTTAACAAGCATCTTGACCAAATTAGCTGCAACTAATCAGTGGGGGGAATACAGACCTTGCAGAAGGCAGTTAAATATTGTAAAGGTAGCTGTTATTTCGTAATGAGGGATAGCTGAAATAATGAAGTTATTGCCTGAGTAAATAAGGAAAGCTCCATTAAGTGTGAGAGTTGCTGCCTTCCATCATCCATCAGGAGAAACAGGTGATAAATGAGCAGTTTGCCTCTGGCAGGAGGCCAGTGGTGAGTCCTTGGTGTGAGGGCTGCCAGCTCTTCTCCTTTCCTTACTTCTCTGTAGGCAGGCTAAGGATCTCTGATCTAGTTCAGCATATGGAAAGCAGAGACATTGATGTTAAGCAAGCAGATCCTATGGATCAAGCTAATAGACTTCACATCTGCAGCAGGTGAAGAGCATGTTGCCGATTACAGAGCTGAGTAGAGGAGCAGGACACTGGTATCACCACAATATGGTCATTTCTAGTCTCCTGTCTGCACCAGAGTGCAAGGCTGTGTGGAATGCTCTGCGGGTAATCCATCTGGAGGCAGGCCAGAGGTTTCCTCTCATCTGATTCCAGCATAATGCAGAAGTCAGAATGTCTTTATTTTCTATATATAAAACTTCCCTTTAGGCTAAAGAATTAATGTAAACTCTTTCCTCTTTTCTTTCCTTTCTAAGCTTGTATGACTCCTGCCACTTATTAGCACTCCAGTGATCCATGGTACCTTCTTGCTACTCTTCACATATGGCTGCTC
>Ga0181612_129534_pt1 | contig 10605 bp, 9 predicted proteins | sample HoacroProtozoa21_FD_119630 | JGI IMG/M metagenome (GOLD analysis project Ga0181612, IMG submission 119630) | Hoatzin crop microbial communities from Cojedes, Venezuel. Combined Assembly of Gp0051906, Gp0051904, Gp0051908
CCGGCTTGGCACGAACGTGATCCTGAGCAAACCACGCCAGGCCTATTTAAACATCCTTCTCCGGGTCAAGCGATTTCACCGCTCGACCCACGCCAGCTCGCAACAAGCCAGGGGAGGTCACACAACGGCTTTGGCAGGTGGGGAGGGCAGGAGTTCGCAGTGACTAGCAGGAGAGGACATTTAAACACAGGAATCCAACGTGGTCCATGTTTAAACATGGTCCACCGCCACTCTGAAAAGCCATCCTTGCAGAACAGCTGTGCCAGCTGCACCAAGCTCCTGGCTGCCACACCGACCAAATTGCCCTTTAACTTGGTGCGGCTGGTGCCAAACTCTGAGCACACGGGCACCCTCACCACACTGTACAGGAGCCCGAACCTCGGGAAATCTGAGTTTGACTGAGCCTGTGCTTGGCTTGCCCATATGTGCTGTAGGGATAGAGCAGGAGGATCGATACCTTCAGGGGAAGTGGGAGGTGGCAGTAGCCACACGCAGTAGCCACAGTCTCCCTTCCACTGCACGGAAGGCCGTGCTGAACAAACAGCACGTGAGCCTCGAGGATATGGAGAAGGTATCCACTGCCACCTTCGCCACTTCTGGAAAACCCTGACTCCCTGCAGCGCTTTAGCGATTGGATCCCAAACTGAAGACCATACCCTCCTAGCTCAGAAGATCATCTCCGTGTCAGGGTGTATAGAAGAAGCTCTAAGCTTTCACAAACTTACAGAAACAAAAAGAAGTGTTCAAACAGAGTGGCATCAGAAATAAGATGCCAACAGATCGCAGAATCACAGGATGGTTGAGAATGGAAGGGACCTCTGGAGGTCACCTGGTCCAACCCCGCTGCTCAAGCAGGGCCACACAGAGCTGGTTGCCCAGGACCATGTCCAGATGACTTCTGAATATCTCCAGGGATGGAGACTCCACAGCCTCTCTGGGTAACCTGTGCCAGGGCTTGGTTACCCTCACAGTGACAAATTGTTTCCTGATGTTCAGAGGGACCCTCTCATGTATCAGTGTGTGCCCACTGCCTCTGGTCCTGACACTGGGTATCACCGGGGTCCTCGTTCAGGACCCGTTTGAAGATAGCAGTGGCATTTGCTTTCCTCCAGCCCTCAGGCACCTCTCTCCATCACCACGACGATTCAAAGATGTTCAACACGATGCCCATATGCTCAGTTGTGCAGCAGGTCAGGGCATATCCTGAACACTCTGGTCTGATGTCTCTGTTGGTATTTCTTGGTAACTGGCACACTAGATTGGGGCCTTCAGCTTCATTTAGCTTTATTTGTATTCAATTTAGTCATTTTGATGAGATCATGACAACTTTTCTCCCCAGGAAGAGAAGTATTAAGCCCTTAACTCTCTTCCTTATGCTACTGGACTGAGACTGTGAAATAGCACTGAAGTTCCTGTGTGTGCCATGTCTTAAACACAAACCAGGCTTGAGGCTGAGAAGAGAAGACTGAACCAGACGAGCTGCTGTCACGTGAAGGAAAGGCAGTCGAAGGGGAACTGCTATCTAACAGCTGATTATTTCAGCAGTTCTTCACTTTCTCATTAAAGACAGGAGGAAAAAAAAGAGACCTTTTTCACTACTTTAAAGGCTCACATTTTAAAAGTAATTCAAATATCTTGCTACTTTCAGAAGTTAACCCAAAGCTGCAGAGCAACTATGGTGTCTACCCCGGAGGGTGCGTACGCTGTGGATCAACCAGTGCCTCTGGGAAGCGTGGATCAACCAACGCCTTTGGGAAGTGGGGCTCAACCAACCGCTTTGGGAAGCGTGGATCAACCAGCGCCTCTGGGAAGCGTGGCTGCGGGCTGCCCCTGACAGCCAGCCAGCTGCAGGCAGGCTGCCGCGCCAACAGTCAGCTGAGCTCCCCGGGACAGCTGCTGCGCAGAGGGAGCGCATCAGCCGGCTTGACTCCGACTGGGAAAGACACAACCCAGAAGGAAACAAGAACACTTATGTTTATTTAAGAACTTAGCGACGTTAGTCTAACGCAGTCATACCAGGCATAACATCTATTTTGGGTTATGGCCAGATGACAACATTGTCGCCTCATTTAGGCAGTCTAGACCCTTCCTATGTGTTAAACACTTCCTCCAAATACATAGAATCATAGAAAGCTTTGGGCTGGAAGGGACCTTTAGAGGTCATCTAGCCCAACCCCCCTGCAGTGAGCAGGGACATCTTCAACTAGACCAGGTTGCTCAGAGACCCAAGACCTTACCAGGAACTCATTCCTCAGGATAAGAATCAGTCCTGACTCCACTGAAATATTTTCTACAAGTGGTGCCAATGAGAAATCAAACAACATTTTTTGCAATTAATCAATTTGTCCACTGAATATTAAGAGTGTAAATACCTGCTCCTACGCTAAACCTGCTCCCCGTATGCTGGTTAGGGCAATGCTTCCTTATCAAGAGGCTGAGCCCGAGAACGCCTGAGCATCTGCCGTGCCCTCAGCTCCCACAGACTCCAGGGACAACTGAACTCATCCCATTTTTATCTGCCTTTTGTACGCCCTCTCCCTTCTGCGGTACCTGATATAATCCTTTCTAGTGAGTACCCTTTGACACTCAGCAACCCACAACTCCAGCTACTATAAGGTAGGGAAGTATGACCTAACACTATGGCAGAGAGAAATCACGCATCTTGCCCAAGATCATGCAGAAAATCTGTTGTAGCATTGGAGAAAAAAAATCCTGGAGAAGAAGTAACTTTTTTTGTGTTAGATATGGGCTAATACATAGGTCTTCAAAGTTTATTGTTTTCTCTGCTTTACTTTCTCTGATTTACTCAAGACTTCATATTGATTTTGAACTACACTGGGATGTTTTGTTAGTAGATAACCTTCTGTTTTATGGTTTTTATTTCTCCCAATTCCTCTCTTCCAAGAGCAAGGGCTCTGGCAGATCAGCTCCTGCACGTTTAGCAGTAGTGTTGTAAATGATCAGTGCTTCTCCTGGTATTTTCTGCTGGACATTATTTACACCAGCATAAAAGTAGCACAAAAAGTTGTGTCTATACCACAGTTCATAGTCCAGCGTCTTAGCACCAACGCATCGCCACCATGGCTTTAATCTGTGAACTAGGCCAGCAGAACAATAACCTAGGTTACAGTCCCTTTCTCCCATCCCCGCCATGAGGGTGGAAACTTCTTGGGGAGAAGAAAGATGCAGACAGAGGAGGACGATGAAACCTCCTCCTTCTGCGGCTAAGCCCACCAGCGCTCCTCTGCCAGAGCCGTGACTCAAGGCTGTGATCACTGCTGTGTAGGTAGTCACACTGGGCAAGGTCTTCATGAGCTGGCCTGATTGCCAGTAGTATTCTAGTTGCTAAAACCAGCGTTTGACACAGGCTAGTGACTCTAACTCAGTAAATATTATTCTGATTGGTTTTGCAGTCCACGTGGCTCAGCAATGGCTGCATTGGCTGCAGTGCCTGAGCTTCGTTTTAAGGTGGTTTGAGTACATCTATATTTCTTAACAGCCACATCAAAGCCTGTCATGTAGACATAACTTAATGTTGACTTATTCAACTATATAATTAGACATGTCAGCAAATTAACAGCAGTATATTAAGCACTATTCTTTGCGAGAGCTAACGAGCTTCGTGTGGTGTGTGTAAATATTATTTTGTACCAGTAGGGACAAGAAAATAGATAAGATTAATAAAATAGGTAGGATGAATATTCCCAAACAGATTCTAGAGAATGCTACATAAGACAGCAAAACACAGTGTAAGTAGATTTTATAAAGCAATATTTATGAAGAACTTGAATTACTCGCACACTCCAACTTTCTCATGACTGAAGTGCACAGGAACCCATCATATCTCCACACGTGAGACACTATATGCTAGGAGGTGTGACTTTCAGAACTACCAGAGTTTTCCTAAGCAAAAAAAAAAGTCAGCCGCAGTCTGGAGCTCTGCACTGTGGTGTGTTGCTCTGTTACTGCAGAACTTGTTGGTTATTGTGGCAACTCATAATTAGCAATTTCCCAAAGGAGGGAAAATTTTTGCAAGCCTGTAAGATGTCCGAATATTGTGAAATGGCCATTACTGTGAAAATAAAAGACTGTATCATGCATTCATTTTGAAGATTGAAGATTGAGGGGGCATAAATTTATTATCACAAATTCTAGAGATGTTTAAACAACAGGACAAAAGTAGAAAAGGAAGAAAGGAGCAGAGAGAAGAAAGCCAGGAGGGAGGTGTGATTTATTGCTCTGATGTCATAATCTCCCAGTTTATCAGCTATGCCATAATCCCACTAGTCAGTAGTAAGTACTTTGTAGGGCAGCAGAAGAGAGGAATGTGAAGAGCAGATGGGGAGAAAGATGAAGAGGAAGGATCGTGGGGAAGAACGGATGAATCGGAGACCTCTGAAGTTCCAAGTCAACTGATGCGCATGAAGAAACCTTCACTAAGCCATTTACAGCAGGATCACAAATGTGCCTGTCAGTGTGATGTTCAGGCAAAACCTTTCTTCAACCATAGCCCTGTCATTGATCCAAATCCTCAACCTTGTTCTCCACATACCTTTGCTCTGGAAGTCCACTGGGCATTTACTGTGTGTGACTGGTAAATTGCTGGAATGTGTTTTTAGTAAGTCCTGTACAGTGCACGAGATGTTAAAAGACGGTATAAGGAATCAGGCACCAAACTTTATTCAGATTAAATTAAATTAAACCGTATGTGAGCTGGGCAAGATCTGGTTTAATAAAATGTAGCAGGGATAGTGTAGGAATGAGGATGGCCAGGCCTCTGCTGCTCCCTGATCTCTATGTCATCATGGTCCTCCCACAGGCTACAGCTGTGTAGGAGCCGCTCACGTGCGATGGTACCCAAGGGATGTCCATCTGTTACAGGACAGGAACATGATGCCTCTCTTTTTCTCTGTCCCTTCCTCCTCCCTGTGCAGAATGCGGGGAGCGTGGTCTGTAACCCGTGTTCGCTAGCAATTCCGGGGAAACTGCCAGCGTGGAGATCAGAGACGGATCGACTCTGTCCCTCCTGACATGATACAACAAAGAGTAAAGTACACTTCAGAAAAGCAGGAAGGCTGTGTCAGATTTCTGCCCAGGAAGGCTTAAGGATTTCTGTGATTGCTTTAGCATCCTTGAATGAAAGGTACTACCCAAAAGCAGACACAGCTAGCAGTTCTCAGGCAGGCTTCTTTCCACCAGGACAGCAGTCATCCCATTTCAGCTTCATGTCCCCTGCCAAAGTTTATGAGAGAGCTCAAAGCTGCTCGTGACAAAATATTTGGATATTATGGGACAAAAATATGTGCTCTAGGTACATTAAAAGTCTCAGCTCCAAATTTCCTAAAGAAAGCATACAAAATCTCAAATGCATTATGAACATCTGTGAAGCTATAGAAATGTCCTGTTTTATTACTTTATCCAGTAAAACATTTTACTGTTTTTAATTCCAGCAAAATCTGGTGACATTTTGACAGAGAAGATGAATTGTCTCACTTAAGGAAACACTGATCAGATCTGCTCTGCTGTAAAACTTTTTATTGGCTGCAAATTTCAAGTCACTCCAGTATCCAAGACTGCTTTAGAAAAAGACTTCAGGCATTATAATTTTACAAGAAGTGAATAACTGCTTGGAGATTTTTGCAAAACAAATGGCTTCTAAGCAATCAAAGCAGCGCTTTAGCTTCTCTAATGAGGTAGTTACCTCAAGGAGCTGGAGAATACTGACACCAGATATTACCTCTGTCGTTGCAGCAGGTTTCTCTGGCATTGACAAATCGCCTGTCTGAAATAGCAAGGTCAGATGGACAGGAACAGAACAAACAAGAGCGTCAAACCCGGAGTTGTCCGGTGCTCTCGGCATTCCTAAGCAGCCAGGTAGATGGATGAGCAGACATTTTTGTCATTCGGAACATTTGTATCTAGATCCTCAACAGACGCTTCGAGCAGACCGTTTGCTTTCCAGACACCGGGATGTGCCCAGGCACCAAGATTATTTACACAGAACAGCCCTCTAAATCCAAGAATCCAGTGGCACAGCATGAGCTAAGAGCTCTGCTACATGTGCTGGAGGCAACAGAAAATTGCAAAAGCAAAAATTGGCCCAGAGCAGCCCCAGGGATGCACTAAGTTCTGCTGGCTTTTCGAGGCCTTGGAAGGAGTGCTGCTACCAAGGGATCACCAAACGGTGCTGCTCTGACGACGCGATCTTTGCTCCTCCTAAATTGCAAGGGCTAGAACAGAGTCAGGTAGGGCCAGCATTCTTGTGTGCCTGGGGACTTCCAGTGGCTGAAGGAATACTGCTGTCCTGTTAAGAGTGTCTCTGGTCCCTTCATAGTCACAGTTTAGCACTTGGTAGCCAGAGCAGTTGGTAGCCTCTGGGCTTTCTGTACAGTGACCTACTTGTGCAAGGGTTTATGCAAGCATGGCGTACGGATACTTTAATGTTACTGAATTTAGGACTCCAGATTTTAGTTTTAAACAGTAATTAATACTAAAACGCTGTTTCTACAGTAGGGTGAAAGGCAAGCATATGCAGAGGCCGACGTGCGTTAAGATGCTACTGTTACGGGTGGGACTGAGGAGCACAGAGGGGCTCTCAGCAAGACCCAAGCTCGCTGTGTTAATGACTAGACAGGCATAGCGTAAGCCACTCCTTCCCTGAAAGACTGCACTATCTACACAGACAAAGCAGATGCAGGAGAAGAAAAAGCACAAAGGTACAAAATAATTTCTTTGCCTGAAGTTACTCATCGGCTGACAATGGCACACTGTTCTGAATACCAGGCCATGGTCAATGAACTATTTAACATGGATATTAAAAGCTTAAGTAAGGAGTCGTTAAGGCTTTAAAAGGTCCCAGCCCAGATTTCTAAACAAAGCTATCTAGAAAGAAGCTCCCAGATTTTAACCGTGTGGCAAAACAATCTGCCTCCTTGCCGGGCAGCCCAGTGGCTCCAACCAGCGCCAGGCTGGAGCTCTGCTGAGCGTCGGACCTCCACGCTGCGCTGCTCCCCGCTCTCAATGGACACCGAGCAGTTCGTCTGCTCCCAGGTCCCTTTCGCAGCTCCAGGAGTATCGGTGAGCTGCTGGCTCTGCAGCCAGTGCCACGCCTCCGGCAGGGCAGCACTGGCCTGGCTTCACTGGCTGCTTGGATGCTTCCCGGCAGCAGCGGGCATTGTCCGACACGCTGTGCCTGGCATCCTGCCTACCTGTTTTCACAGTTTCGATCCATCCGTTCTCAACCTCCACCTGTGTTTTTACCTGTTGTCTTTTGCGATCACTCAGCTTTCCCCAGATCTCCTTCTCTTATCCCACCCCTTGAGAGGCAGAAAAACATTAAGTTATTTTAGGGATGGACTCATCTCTCTGACTGGGAAACCAGTATACAGAAAATAAAAGCAGAGTATTGAACTTTTGTATATCATGAGGCTTTTTTATTCTGACCATTTTCATAACAGACTTGATGAGTGAGACTCCAGAATGCCATACATAAATGCCAAGAAATGGGATTTTCATTTCTGTTTTTTTTTGACAAGAAATAGTCCCTGGGTTGTTTTGGAAAATGAATGCTGAAAACTGGAAATCCTAATGGTAATCAGTGTTTTTTCATTTCCTTATGTGCATCTTTCTTGCAAACTATGTAGCATCGGCACAGTAAATATCCTTTATGTAATTTAAAAGTAAAATGCAGCATAAAGCACACTGTTAGTTCTTGATGATAACATCATATAAACAGAAGCATGAGGGAATCTGAAAAGATCCTGGGCCAATTTCAGCTCTTGGCTAAAATCCTACAACCCCCTTGAAGTCAGTGGCATTCCGGGCTTGCAAATACAACCAGAATTTGGACTCTAATTCTACAGATCTCCGAAGGTGGGCCTTGCAATAGAGAGCTGGCATTGCTGCTCTTGAAGGGCCACTGCCAAATGAATGCTGGGCCCAGTTTGCAGTAGGCCTGGGTAACTGAAACTCCAGCTCATCCTGCTAGGTAAGGTGTGGAACAGAGGTCAAAGTGGCTGTGGAAAAAAACGCAGTGAGATTCAGAAGCAAATCAAATCAAATTTAAGACTCAGTTCTTCAAGAAAGTCTTGTATTTATTTCTTCTGGGTTTTTACAGGCTGTCTCTCAAAGTAGGGGCTGATTCTGCTCTCAGTAAAGCCTATGGTGAGAATCTCAGCAGTCTCAGGGGCTGCATTCTGGGCCCCAAACGATGAGATCAGAAGAAATGAAATTATGTTAGCACTAAACATCTGATCCAAAGCCCACTGAAGTGAAGAAGACGCTTTCTATTTACCAGCTCTGAAGATAAATCTACCTCAAAATGAATGCATTAGGAAGATTCCTCAAGTGATTTCTAAAGCTTTAGCAAAAGAAATAACAAGCTGCTATAGCAGAAGCAAACATAAAAGGAACCAAAGAAAAAGGTCCTCTGTGTTAGCAGATAAGAGTAAATGGATTTGGGAGAAGGGAGTAAAAATCAGAAGAAACTCCTTTCAGGAAATTTGTGCCAATTTCTAAAGAGGTATATGAATAGATGGCCCTTAAAAACATGGAAATAAGTTGTGCTGAGATGTCAAGGTGATAGGAGCCTTAAAATATGACAGGCAGATCTAAATAATGCAGGTCAAGGAGATTAAACACTGTTCCGGTTGTGATGTTGTAAATAAGGAAGTAATGTTCACCGGTTGTTCCGTTTCGCCATACATCATCGAATCACCAGCACAGCTGGGAAACCTCCTTCCTGGGTGTTTCAGCTTGTACCAGGATCGCCTACTTCACCATCTGGAGCTTCTGTTTGACTGCTCTGCTGAAGCAAAATCACGCCTGGTAGAATGAAGCTGTTCCATGAAGATGGAACATCCCCTGATATCGCATCCCTTGATATCGCATATCAAGCTCCACCGGCTTCTGGCCACCCTAACTCCTGCTGAACGTTTGTGTGCTCTTAAAAATAAAAACTATTCCTATCGATTTAGGGTGGACAAATAGCTTCTAACTCCTTCTCTGCAGTGGTCTACAAAAAACAAGCTGCTGTTTTCATCTGCTGGCTCAGGGTCACTTGACTTCCCATCTTCTTTAGCTGATGTCTGACCCTTTCTCAGAGTCAAGGATGCCCTTCTTTGCGTGGTTAACAGCTCAGTCATTTCTCTGATCGTACACTTCCCTCTGTCCTTAGCCTACTTGAATTCAGCAAGGTTTTTTAGCCTAACGGTCTTGAGGTCCTCAAATGAGAAAATGGAATGCTATTTCTTCAATATTATGTCTTCCATTCACAGAGGATGAAGATGTACATTTAATTTTTAACTGCATCTTTTATTCTACCCCAAGAATGAGCGTGGCCATCTTGCTTATGAATTTTCTCCCTCAGAGGCAGTTTGACTACTGGCTCTTTTTCTGCAGATGACATAAAACTTTGTGTTCCCTATTTCCAGTTGTTTGCCTCTTTTGAGTTGTGGCAGCTTCTGACCGTACCAAACATACTGATTCTGAATGCTTTAAGACATCTACTTACTCCAGCGTTATTGTAACTCATTTTTTTTGTTTCTCATTTTGGCATTTCAGAAAACAAACAAACTTCATACGCAACTTGAGCAAGATCGCATCTGCACATTCTGCTGCCTCCCCTTGACATGTGATGCCACAACTTAACATTTGTTCCACCATGTGTTGCTGGTCAATAACTCCTGGCAGGAGGTGTCCGTCTTGTTCAGTGTTTGCATTACTTCTTTTATTCCCGCTGCTGTACTGCCAGCTGTTGTTCTGGTTGCTCACAACTGCAAAAGAATCAGTTGGCCTTTTTCCAAACAGACACTGTGAATGTTCTACCCTACTATTCTGCATCTATACTTCGAACGATGAAATGAAACCTGGCACAAAGAAAACAGTCCAAGATAACCAAAGGGAATCGAAGGTTCAAAAAAATCACATAAAAAAAGATGATCATGGAGAGGCTTGGAGGAACGTGATCATCACTCCCCACAGCTCCTTATGATTACTGCCAAGACCATGAAAGTGCTCCAAATAATGTTGTGGGGAATGCTGTGATACCCACATGCAATGCAGGTCATCTTCTGTTCATGCAGCCTGGCATTTGGAAGACTTATTGCATCAGCGAAGACAGCCAAGAGTGAATAATCTCTACCAAAATAGCTGTAAAGCTATGTTAGCACTTCTATGCTGGTTGCACCAGCATTTTCTGGTGTTGATCCAAGCTCAAATATTCAAACCAAAAAAACTAGGGGCCTTCTTCCCATTAGGTGTTTTTGCCAGGTTTAAGGATCTGCCTACTCAGCTTGCAACATTGGCAACAGTGAGCTCTTACCAATGGAAGATCTCTGCTTGGACTTTTATCTTGGCTGAAATCTTGTCGTGTTCTCTTGCAATGCCTTCCCTAGGGTAGTTTCAAGTTCCTCTGCTCATAAAAAGACCAGAAAGTTAGAAATCTGCTCTCTATTTTGCTAGGAAATGGAAACATGGATGTTTTACCCATCCTCAGCTTCCCTTGAACTTGACAATTGCTCACTTCTTTTTTCCCTTCCAAAACTCTCTACAAACTCCGCTCACCTCCTGGCAGTCCCTCCAGTCTCGGCCTGCTCCTCTCTGCTA
>Ga0181612_133655_pt1 | contig 10605 bp, 9 predicted proteins | sample HoacroProtozoa21_FD_119630 | JGI IMG/M metagenome (GOLD analysis project Ga0181612, IMG submission 119630) | Hoatzin crop microbial communities from Cojedes, Venezuel. Combined Assembly of Gp0051906, Gp0051904, Gp0051908
GGGGGGCTTCTGTGAGAAGCTGCTAGAAGCCTCTCCTACCTCTGATATAGCCAATGCAATCTGGCTCCAAGACAGACACGCTGCCAGGCAAGGACAAGACAATCAGTGACAGTGATAGTGCCTCTGTGAGAACATTTTAACAAGTGGAAGAAAAACCACAGCAATTGCAGCCAGAAAGAGTAGTGAGAATGTGTGAGAAAAGCAACTCTGCAGATACCAATGTCAGTGAAGAAGGAGCGGGAGGAGGTGCTCTAGGCACCAGAGCAGAGATGTCCCTGCAGCCCATGGAGGTCCACAGTGGAAAAGATATCCACCTGCAGCCTGTGGAAGACTCCACGCCAGAGCAGGTGGAGGCACACAAAGGAGGCTGTGACCCCATGGGAAGCCCACAGTGGAGCAGGGTCCTGGCAGGACCCGTGGACCCATGGAGAGAGGAGCCCATGTTGGAGCAGGTTTGGTGGCAGGACTCGTGAACCCATGGGGGACCCATGCTGGAGCAGCCTGTTTCTGAAGGACGACACCCCATGGAAGGGATCCACACTGGAGCAGTCTGTTCCCGAAAGACTGCATCCCATGGAAGGGACCCACGAGGGAGCAGTTCTTGAAGGACTGCACCTCGTGGGAAGGACTCACGTTGGAGCAGTTTGTGGAGGACTGTCTCTCGTGAGACGGACCCAGCACTGGAGCAGGGGCAGAGTGTGAGGAGTCCTCCTCCTGAGGGACAAGGAGCAACAGAGACGACGTGTGATGAACTGACCGTAATCCCCATTCCCCGTCCCCTGCACCACTTGGGGGGGAGAAGGTAGAAAAAATCAGGATTGAATTTGAGTCCAGGAAGAAGGGAGGGGTGGGACCCAGGGTCAGCCCACCACAGACTCCAGGAACCCAAAGACTGACTGCTCTGATGCAGAGCAGATCTGAAAATGTCTCAGGTCTATGAGTTCAGAAATTTTAATTATCAGCTTGAATTCAAGTGTTTAAAATCAGAATATATATTTACAGGTGGGGACACAAATACCTTGAAGAAATTTGCTTTCAAATTATCTTTTTGCTTTCAAATTTTCTTTTAAGCAGAAAGCTAAACACTTTCTCATCAAAATTATTTTTTAGTTTGAAATTACAAATTCCCTCTAAGACAAATCAGATGGAGGGGTTTTTTTTCTTTTACTAACCCATCTGCTTTCAAAATTTTCATTTGTTGAACCACATGAACCATTTCAATTTGATTAATTCTGATAAAACTGCTGTTATTTGTTGGTGCAGTAATGAAACATTTTCTTTCAGATTGGAGCAATTTATTATTTTTTTTTACATTTTAACATAATTGTTATGCCTGAGTAGATTTTTTACCTTAAAAGTTTTTTAATCAACCGATTAAACAAAGAATGCAGTACTCCATCACCTCTTCTATGAGTAACTACAAAGTGATTCTAAGGCATCAGCAACCTGCCTGTGAAACTATTGATTTTGACCAGAGGAGGGAAGATGTTGAAGACAAGGCAGCAGGTTAAACAGTGGAGTAAGCAGCGTGTCAGGAAATGCAAAGAACAGTGCTATTTATTTTGTCCAGAAACCTTTTCACTTGACAGAACTGAACAAACACATTTTATAGCAGGTACCGACAGGACTTTCAGACTTCAAGTAATCACAGCTAAATTTTCAGCCCGAAAAAACAGTACTTCCATTTAAATGTGTGTGTTTCGTGGGGGAATGGCGATGACAATTAATCACACCATAGATTAAGATCATAGCAGGAATTTGTCATCAGAAAATCCCTCAAGAATTCTAAGAAGTCCTCAGGGAGTATGTGATGATGTAATTGTTATTTGATAGCTTTGTTATTGTTTTTCCCTGTATTCTCCTCTTTACAAATCATATATATAGTTTCTGAAGGTGATAAATTTTTCTTTAGAGTTCTCTTTAAAATACCGGCCTTTTTTTTTTCCTCACAAAGCCAACAGATTTCTACTTAGATTTTGTCTCATGCAGTTTTGAGTTTTACAGCCTAGAATATCTGTGCATTTCCATAAAGCTAAGAATACAGATCACTTACCTGTTGATTTCTAATATTGCTATTAGGTAGCAAATTTGCAATATATTGTTTTGTGGTACCAACCAGGCAGTCTAAATGATCTAGTAGTCCCTGCCTAAACAATCTACAGTCCAAACAGATAGAGAGGATGTTTTATGGGAAAATGAGACATGTATTGATCATGCATATAATATGATACACAGCTAAATGTTAGACACATCAGCCTGTACAGGGCTTGTCTATCAGCACACAATGTCTGCGGCAGAAGTGGGAATTGATTTCAGTTTTCTTGCTCATGCATTTACATAAAAAAGGAGTGCCAATACTAGCATTCTGCAGCTATTTTAAAAAAACTTTCCAAGTTAAAAAAAAAAAGTGTTGTCTGAAAATTAACTAAAAGGAAACAGGAGATCTGTTGAATACAATTTTTACAGAAAATACGCCTTTCCTGAAACCTGCAGCTATGCTTTTAGCCTCTGAATCTAAGTCCGCTCTGAGTCTTAGGAATGTCTTTTTTTCATGGAGACTGGACAACTCACAACTTTTATTTGTACCCTTTGATAACGCACACAGGCACCATGCCAGACAAATGAAAGTAATTAGCCTTCTTTCTAGTCATGCTCACTTGGAGGCTGAGCTCAATCACCCACCTACTCACAAGCCCTTCTCGGCATGTGATTTTTCACCTCTTTTCTCATCATCCTTGCATCCTGCCATTTTCAACATTTCATTAAATTCTGTCTATATGTCTGCTGCCTTTCCTTTGCCCAAGAAAGTTCAGCACTGCAAGCCTTGATAAGTGGATTTAACCTTCAGCCTGACTATTGAGTCTCACATGATTCAGGCACACAGCTAAGCTTTGCAAGATAAGCAGCTAATTAACTTAATTGTCAAACAAAAAGAGTGAACTCCTACTTGAGTTTGCCTGAAATTATCTGTTTAATTATTTATTTATTTATTTACCATTTTGGTTTGAAACCAGAAGGTAATGGAAATGTGAACAACAGTTCCCCTTCTTCTCCTTCCTCCCTTTAAATTTTGATTTGTCAGGACAATTTTTAATCCTCTCTTTTACTGCATGTGGAAACCCCCCCACCACCATTTTTCTATGTTTCAGACAGAATTTCAAAGACTCTACTTATACTTTAATCAAGAAGTGATGGGATTAAACAATGATTAATACATGTTATCTTCTAGCTTGAAACCTTTGTATTGAACGTGATAGTGTTAACAACTTGTTCTGTAAAAAAATTGTTCTGGAATTGGATGGATTTAGCTAATCAAAGTGCAGACATGTTTAATAGAGACTGATTCAGGACAGTGATAATCGAGATGCTTTAGAACATACCTGATTTTAAGTAGCCGAGCAGTTCAATTAATTTATGTAATATCTGCTCAAATAAAAACTTAAATGAACTTGCATAATAAGCATTTGACTAAATCAGGGCCTCAAATCTAAATCTGGTTCCCAGAAGAAATGCTTGTTTCTAATATCTTTTTCTATTTTTCCCCAGGAACATATTTAGGATTATTGCAAAGTTTGTGTGTTGGAATAATTGTTGACACTTTTCAACCTTTAAAATGCTCTGAGTTAGCTAACAGTTATCCAAAAGTAAGTAGAAGAAAAATTTTTCTCTTTCTTCAGAATATATTTTTACCAGCTTTACTTTATGCCCATCCTTATGATACTGAAGATCATCTTTAATGTACAAACACCCTTTTATCATGTAATTAAGCGCGGAAAATGGTCCAGCACTCATTCACTGCTTCTCTCCTGGAGCAGTGAAGAACCATACTGAATAACATATTTGCTATTAGTTTTGACCGGTCTGGCCCCTAATAACAGACCTTCTGCAGCATCTTCTGGGAGAATAAAACCCATAGCAGAAGGAAAAAAGTCATCTAAGTCAATGATTCCAACTCTGCATTGGTCTTCTGTGGATTCACTGAACTCTCATTGACTGCTGTCTTCTCAAACATTAAATGCATGAGCAATTGTGCCTGCCCTCAAGACTCATTTGAGGAATTTAAAAGCATTCAAACAATAATCACAGTGTAGAGAACAGTAGAGAAATGCAAGCCAGCAGGCAGTACTGCTTGTGAGCTGGTTTTCCCCAGTAAGGGAATCTGTGGTCTCCACCTCTCTGAGAAATGTCCAAACGCTGTCCCGGGATGGGAAAGGAGAGACTGAACACAATCAGGTGCGCCTCGTTTCTTTGGGAGATGGAGCAGCAATTAAGATTCTAAGTGGCAATATGGAACAAGGCTGTGCGGTGGGATACAGGACAGAGATAAGTTAGTCATGAGCACAGATGAAGAGTAATCCTGCATTAGTCACACCGCAGATAATAAGAGCTGGAAAATGATGACATGTGAGCCTCATGTTAAACCCACTTATACTTAATTCTCTGTGCTGAATATAAATTGTTCTGAAGAACAACTCATTCCCACAGAACAGTACTTCACATAATGCCACTAACATCTCTGTCACCTTGATTTAGGCCATTTAAATGTCAGTAAGAGAATTTAACACTGCCTAAGGGCAGCTTTGCCCTATGCACCAAAAATCTTGCTCTATCATATTCTATTTTTCTGCAGTGCCTCTTGAAAAGATCTAACTTTCTCACACAGGGATGGATTTACTGGGAGAGGGAGACAAGGGCTAGGAAGGGCGATTTCCCTTTCCCCAGTATTCCTACCCAATGCAGTATGCGCTGCAATATAAAGAGTTGAGATATAATGTGACTAGGTGCATCTCTGCCTCTGCCACCACTCTGCACCTGCTGTATCCATCCTGCCATGTGCAAATGCTTCCCTTTTATTACTTCCATAACTGAACCCCTTGATTCTCCAGAGGTGTGTTTTTATGTCCCAAAACGACACCTGATCAGCCATGGATGATGAGGAAACACAAGTCTTCCATGAGAATACAAGGTGCCCATCTGCCCTGAAACAGCTTTGAAGGCCAAAAGATTCACAGTTTCTACCATCAGACATTATCATTAAAAGTTGAAAACACAGAAAATGCTATAAATCCACACTGGTCTGGCAAGCTGTGTCACAGAGACACTAGGTTTTGAAGGGCAGAATATTCCTGGGGGAAGGAGGAGGTGGTGTGTTGACTTCTGAGAATGCAAGTTCAACAAAAAAGCTGTAATGAGTTTTTCTTTTGGCAAAAGTGGGTGTAGATCCTGACAGTAGCCAAACCTCAGAGGTAAAGGTTTAAAATGTTAGCAGATTATTAGCAGCATTGTAAATGAGCAGAAAGCTTCACTGTTGAAATAATTAAGTGCTGCCCTCTCAACCGCTTGCAGCCCATTTGAAAAGAGACTCTGAACCACCCACCACATGGTCTTCTGACCTGCAGCCGTAGGGTTGCATGGCCCAGACACCACTTGACAAGGTGCCTTCTGCCTGCTGAGGTTACAAGTTTGCCCCACCTGCAGGAGAATTTCAGAGCAGGCGCTCAAAGATACGTTTGAAGTTCAAAGCTCCGAGGACAGTTAAAACACATCCTATAAACCAACTGCCGCCAGGTCCTGGGAGAGCTGTTGGCACTTCTGCAGCTTTCTCTAAAGGTAATGTATAGCCTGAGACTCAAAGGAAATACGCTTTACTGACTCTCCTGGATGGTGAAATTTTGAAGCACTGTTACAGCAGTTTGTCCTAATGACTTTTTGTAGTTGTCCTTGAAAAACAACAGCTTTGTGGCTAAGTGGAAGAGAAAAATGTTCTCTGAAGATGTTTCTGGAGGTTACTTTTAGAAAGCCTGGAGTCTGCTCCCACTAAAGTCAGCAACAAAGTTATCCCTTGCATCGGTGGAAGCAAGACTACATGTGGCAGTTTTACCTTTAGACTGGTTGAGGAAGCCTTTTGTTCTGGTCTTTGGTTTGCATGTCTTGTTTACACAAGGCAGATAATGCCAATAAAAGGACTAACCACTATTAACAAAGAGCTGTAACAGATAACCTGGTAAGTATGGGATGTATTGTGTTACAACAGAGAAAGGGATATTTGTAGCTTAGTGTTATATTAGGATACTGTTTTCCCCTAGGAGGAGCGAATTCTCCAGCAGTTGACTCAAAGCAGGGTCCAATTTATTTGCACTCAATCACTCCCATCCTTCTGTCCCCACCCCGGAGGACCCTCTCTCTGGGAGCAAAGGAGCCTGAAGATACAGGTCTCCTAGCACAGGCAACTGGAGAGTGAATATGCCAAACACTTTACCAGTAGGTTTCAAAGGCATTTCCCAACAGCAAAGGACTGATAAAACTTGTCTCTTGGCTTTTGTGCAGTCTCATGGAGGCAAAAGTACTGTAACCGACACAGTAGCATTCACACATTCCCTGCAAGACCTGACACCTCTTGCCCCACATGCTTCCAACGTTGCCATCTTTCCTTTGCACACCTGAGTTCGTCTTCAGGCTCTTCCTCCGAGTCCCAAGCTCTCCGTTTAGCCATGCAAAGGTTCAGCTCTGCACAGTCCACCTCTTCCCTGCACCCTCATCTGCACGCTTCTCTCTCAATCCATTCTTAGCCTTATCCTTTCCCTTCCATTTCCCAGGCTCTCTACCTAAATACCCTAATTCAGGGTCTTTATTTACCTAAATTCATTTTCCTCCCTACGCTACCCTGCTGCAGACCCTCTCCTACTGTCTCCTGGCTTCCCCTTTACATTTTCATCAGATCAGCTTGCAGCCTCAGTGTCCCCTCCCTTTCCCCTTCTCAGGGTTAAGCTCGGCATACTCAGTATGCTATATACTGTATACTTTTTGCTCACCTGCCCCAGTCTCCTGATCTGGTATCCAGCATGTCCCCATCAGACTGCCGTCTCCGGGCATGTCAAGCATCAGGTTGTGCAAAACATCCCCATAAAGGCTTTGGATCTCTAAGAGGGAAACCCAAGGCAATGCTGTGTGAACTGAGGCTCTGTTCCCTCCAACAGCAGATCTGGTACATCGGAGTAACGGCCTCATTGCCCAGTTAAAATCTACCGCCAGGATGGTCAGGCTGATCTGTTTTGCTCCAATGGTCCTTTGAAGAATTTTGACTCAAACCTGGAGTATAGGGCATCCCTGCCCTCAGAGAACTTTCTACCTTTGCAATCAACTCACGGCAAAGGTAGCTCTACCTTTTTTGCAGATGTGCAGTTGTCTGCTTGGTGCCAAAATGGTCACCTCCATTTGTGGTGTTATTGAGGATCAAGAAGGCTTTAAGATCGGGCCAGTTATTTCATTCCTGAGCCTTGTAAGAATAAGCTGGCAATGCTGTACTTCTTTCTCCCTGTGCCACCCTCTAACTCCTACTCTAGCTGTCACCACCTCGTAATTCATGCTCAAGCCCTGACAATTGTCTCTCCCTCTACTCTCCTGGCCCCACACACCGGGACAGCTGCTGCTGCCATCCTTCTCCTCACCCTTTCCTACCCCAATTCTGCTGTTCCCTTCAGCAGTGCCAGTGCCGAGGCTGAGCAAACCCATCAAGAGCCATGCTGCTGCTTGCTACTTTGCTGCCTCTTGGATTTGGGGTTTTGTAGTGTGTTCCTGCCTCACCCCTAGGTTCCCTGTGTGGGGGAGAGCGGTGACCCCCAGGCATGCCAGCCCCTGGCTGCACAGGGAGCAGGGAAAATCAAACACAGCTGCCTGTGCTGTGGGATCTCTGGGCACCATGGTGAGGGAGGATGGGTGCTAAGGAGTCCAGCTGTAGCTCCTTCTGAGGCATGGCCAAATGGTAGATTGGGACGTGCCCCATGCCGCTGCACAACATGTGGGTTTCGTCACCAGTGCCTTTCCCAGGGAAAAGCTGTAAGAATTTAGCTCCGTTTGATAAATGGTTTCTATTATTTTCTGTCAACCTGCATGAAATTTTTTTCATTCTAAGTGTCCTCTGCGTCACTACTATATCTTTCACTAATATCTCCTCTCACTAGTATCTCCTTTTCCTTTCCTCAGTCTCCTCTCTTCCTTCTAGTCAACTGGCAAACCTGGTGTCCACGGCAGAACCCGTGAGTCTCTCAGTTTAGACATGACAGACACACAGCTACAGTCAGATGGAAGCCGTAAAGGAAACGTTGGTTGTCTTTAGACAGAGGTGAACAACTTTGTATCCTCTTTCATCTCTTCTAAGCAGCTTTAACCCCCTGCTGCAATTCACCACCTCTATTACAGCTCAAACCTCTGCCCTCACTTGAAGGGGTCAGGGAGGCAGCATCCTGCTATGCAAATGAGGTCATTACAGGCAAAGCTGGAAATTTAACCCAGTCACTGATACGACTGAGCTGACTCTCATCTGTTCTGTTTCTCAGGATATGCCAAGTCTGTGTTTAGACATTCTGTCTGCAGCCACAGCTCTAACCCTTAAGCTGTGCTTTCCTTCCAGGCACAGATATGAAACCCAGGAGATAAAAACTGGAATCCCCTCCCTGTGCCTTCCCCAATAAAGAGTGACATTTCTGTTCCCTGCGGAGGGCTTAAGCAGAGGATGGTTAGCTCATGTGTGTTGCTTGCTGTTCATTTAGCTGGAGTGCCGGGCTGCAGCAAACCCTAGTTTGTATTGCTTTTTAAAGAGTTTTCAGCAAAGGGCTCGCTGTTAGAAAATGTGGTTGTGACAAAAAGAAACCTTTCATAGGAATGTTTTCATTCAGTGAAAGCTCTGGGGAGACAGAGCTCTTGGATCCAGGAGGAAAACCCTGGTGAAAAAGGGGTGTGAAAGAGCGTATTTTCCTTGACGAACCACATACACAACAAGCGGGTTTATTTCTCAACACCTGGATTAGGCAGGGAACTTCAGCCTGAGTCTCCTGTCTTGTGCGTGAGCAAAGCCCCCCTCCCCATCCAAAGGGTACTTTCTGCCCCAGGGCAAGTCTTTCACGGTTTTCCCTGCTAGAGTATCTAACCTGCATAAATACTTAAACACTTGCTGAGAGAGGAGAGTGTTTTGCAAGAGATTGATCGGACAGTGCTGTTCAGGCATTCACACAGGATGTGGGAAACTGAGGTTCAGGCCCCTGCCTCAATGAATATTTAATTATTTATGGAAAGTGGAGCAGGAGGAAGGAGTGAGAGACAGTAATAGCTCTGGGGTTGGGGCTCTCACAGAAGATGCTGGAGAAGGCAGAGCAAGATTTCATCCCCAGGTGTGCCACATCCTTGGTGACCATCCCAGCCACTGCTGGCTCACTTGCTCTGGTACTTCAAGGGAAGTCTTCAGAGCTTGCTTCTGTCCCACTGCAAAAGTTGTAAAACCTCTGTGTAGCACAAATGACTCCAGTTCTGGCATTTCCCAACTTTTAAGACCTCTGTTTTTCAGTGTTAATATTCTTTAAAGTCTTACACTGTAAAAATATTAAAAACACAAAATAGAAGATCCCTGTCTTCCCTGTGACCTGCCAAGGAAGCAGTGTGAATAGTTTGCTCTATTTTCAACCTGAATTTCAGGCCCTGCTGATCTGGGCTCCTGTGCACTTTTGTGGCTGAGAAAAAATAATAAATAAAAAAAATTAATGGGTTTTATGTTTGGTTTGGACAGTCATAAGGCTTGAGGTCAGGCTTGCAGGAGCAATTTCCGTAGATAACACTCCCAAGCTGTGTCTTGTAACGCCTTTAAGGATCACGAAAGGAGGTTGTAAAATAAAATACCCACTGTGAAGAAACATGAATATACGTTCTCAGACCTCACCACAGAGACGCAGGCTTACCACCCATAGGCACTATTCCAGGAGCCCAGGCTCAGTATTCAGCAAGAAGTCTACATGCAGGAGAGAGAGTGGAGCATTGTGGCAAGTGAGATGAACCTTTATATTTCATGACATCTCTGGACATCCATCCTAATCCTTTCACTCTCCTTCAGCCTTAGTCATTCCCTTTCTATACTTGCTGCTTACATCATGTCAGAGAATTCTTTCCATTTATAGTGTCTCATGACGTGAAATCCAAAAGCTTCGTCCTTACCTATCTTTACCCAGTCATCCCAGGTCTTTTTTGCTTGGTCACTGTAGTCCTCAGTGTGAAATTTAAGCCTGTTAGATCTAACTTTGCTGCTCAGATAGTCACTCCCCTCAAATATAGGTGTCTCCATCTGCCTGACTTCAGTAAACATTGTGTTTCTTCAGAGTTTACACCAGCTAAATGTCTTCAAACCATAAAATTATCCTTAGAGCTAATAGATTGTACAAGCTCCCCTGGTTTCCTGCACTAACTTGGAGCTCACATTAATCTCTGTGATCCATCACCTTGCCACCATCTTTCTCCCTGAACTGTCTTTTTTCCCCCATTCTTTTTGTCTGTAGATCTCTCTGTCACCATCACCACAACGATTTATCCATGTGCACTGCTGTCTCATCTTCCTAGCTGCTGAAATCCGGTTTAACTACCTGGTGAGGAGTGTAAAACTCAGTATGTTGCACATCCATCAGGGACACTTGGAAGACAAGGGCTAATTACATTTTGAGGTAGGGAAATGACATGAGTCAGGTATGGAGACCCATTACCCACACACTGCCCATCTGATCAGTGACTGTAGCAGAGGGGCAGGTCTTCCCAGTGCTTTAGAAGGTCCAAGATCAGGTAGACTAC
>Ga0181612_159960_pt1 | contig 10605 bp, 6 predicted proteins | sample HoacroProtozoa21_FD_119630 | JGI IMG/M metagenome (GOLD analysis project Ga0181612, IMG submission 119630) | Hoatzin crop microbial communities from Cojedes, Venezuel. Combined Assembly of Gp0051906, Gp0051904, Gp0051908
AAGGTACATCATTTACATACTCCTCCATGTCAGTGCTCTTTGAATAACTGGTCACTTACGAATATGTTGACTAGGACCTTATCAGTGAAAGTAAATAGGAAACAAAGTACTTAAAACTTCAAACCCGCCACAGCTCTTCTAAATGTACACCTGTCAGTATCATTCTCAAAGCAAATTAAACAATAAAAGAATTACAACATCAGGAAAACTATGCCGCCCCTCCCCAGCAATGCTGTTTTCTGAAACAGGAGTTTGCTATTCACTCTCTTCCACATATTCCACTGAAGATTATCAAATGTTCTCCTGAGAAATTTTTAGTTATTTTCGTACTAACATGAGGATCTCTTGAAAAGCAATTTATGTACTCCCTTGAAATTCAACATCTGCCTGTGGGATACAATCTATGACCTTGCAGGTCCTAATGCCCCCATGTTGTTGGCAGCGTATCCAGCCAGGGCAAGGAAACATGAGCAGTGGGAACTGTGCAATACTATACAATGAGAAACCAGAGAAAGAATTTTCTGTTAATCAAGATGAAACTTATGTTGTCCCCAGTTTTGTGCACATGCCCAGAGATGAGGAGGGTGTTTACAGTACTGTGTATTTCCTGAGGCAGTCTGGATGTTAAAGCGTCTGTCTGCACTGCATGAATGCAGGAAAGTCCCTGCAGCAAGTTTCAAGGCAATGACGTTTCTGCCCCAGGGATTATCTGTTCACTAGCGAACATCCTGGATAAACAGCCAAAAGTGTAACAATCTGACAGGCTCTGGTACACGTACAGAAAAAAACTTCCAGCCTTTTTTCTGTCCCTAGGAAGAACAGACCCTTTTGGTGTCTAGAATAAAAGACCAGACTCTGAAAGCCCTGAGGGCAGTGATGAGCCCTGCTGGCCCTGCCAAGTCTCCCCTGAGGACTCCCCCCGGCACTCTGCCCATGGGCTCTTACAGCCCATGTCAGCCTGTGCTACAGGTAGCTTCTCTCCCTAAAGGACCACTTGGATGCACATTGTAGCCTATCTCCAGTTCTGACTTCTGACCCTGTCTCCTGGATGGACCCAGGCTGTTGCCTTGCCTCTAGCCCTGTCTCTAGTCCCACCTCCTGCCGCTCCAGATGGACCCTGAACCGGACCCATCACTTGCACTGTCTGGGATGGTCACTGGAGCTTGTTTCCAGAGCTTTGCTCTGCCCACTCCACTCGCCTGCTGTGGGACTGTCCCAGGGGCAATGAGGGCACTGCCTGTGCTGTAGCTACTCTGGGTGTCTGGCTCCTACCACCTTGCACGGCAGCCCCAGGTTCTTGCTGCTCCCTGGCCACAGTCCATGTTACTGGTGAGGTCACTAGACCCTGCAGTGGACTTTATGCACCTCACTCCAGCAAATCCATGCAGAACAGAGATGAAATGTAACAGTAGGACAGCACGTCCCTCATTTTCTGAGGATAACCCCTGCTCCCTCAGTCTAGTCTCTTCACAAAAGGAAAATTCACTGAGAACATTTGCTATTTTCCACTCACTTAAAAAAACAAATGTTAGATACTGGGCATTGATTGTAGGTTACTTTAGGAAACACACCAGCCTAAACTCTGCCAGCAAGCATGTCACTTCTCTCATATTCCATACCTTGTAACAAGTAAAGCAGAACACAATCCGTTGATGCAAAAAGTGTTCCATTTTAAAAGGCACGTTCTCATTTGTAATTAAACAGTCAGAAGTTGAGCTGGATGCATGCTGCAAGTATATGCTCTATTGTTTTCTACTATTTTTGTTGGGATTCATTAGACAGGAAACATGTTCAGATCACACTTTTTGTGTCACATATCACAAGGTTACTGTAAGTCCACTGCAAGCCTCTAAATGAACTCTTAGTCTGTCTGTTACCATTACTTATTTTCATTTCATCTATGCCTTGCCGACTCAGCACAAAGAACCATATTTAAAACGGCCAGCGTAATTGCAACTGATAAACGGTTTGTGCTGTAACAGAATTTGACACAGCGGTGGTGCACTGACCTTGGCTGGCCGCCCGGTGCCCACCAAGCCACTCTGTCACTCCTCCTCCACTCCACTGACCTTGGTGCCTGCATAGCTGTGTCGCTCATTTATTCTCACTCCTCCCTCCCTGCTGCTGTTGCACAGTGGTTTTTTTTACCCTGCTTAAACCTGTTGTCACAGAGGGCTACCAACACCTCTGACTGGCTCAGCTTTGGCCAGTGGTCGGTCCAGTTAGGAGCCAGCTGGAACTAGCTCTGTTTGACATAGGGGCAGCTTCTAGTGTCCTCTCACAGAAGCCACCCCTGCAGTCCCTGTCCCACCCCACCATCAAAACCTTGCCATGTAAACCCAATGCAGTAGCAAGTGCGAATGGGGTTGTGCCAGTGTTCTTCCTCCGTCAAAATATATTTGTGACCCTGCCAGCTGGCTAAGCCTGGATGCAGAGAAAAGCAATAAAATTGCTAAAAAATGGTCCTTTGTTGGAGGCTTAACATAACAAGTATTCTACCCAAGGAGTTACTGCGGATGCAAACTGTTACTTTAAGAAAAAGCAAATAAACTGAATAGATCATATCTGTAGGAATGGAGTCTGCAAGACTTCTGGAAAAACTGAAGCACTTTTCACGACTAATAAACAATCATTTAATAGCATAAGAAGAAACTCACTAAATTTATAGTGGGAATCTGGTGAAACAACAATGTCAAAATTTACATAGGGTTCAAATGCATTTGATAGCTTTTATGTTTTGGGAAATTTGTATTTGCATTCCAGTCATGAATACACAACTATGTGGGACGTTGAACTCCAGGGTTTTGATTTACTGCAAGCCAAATGCTTATAGTTTCTTCCATGAAACATCCTTAGTCCTCTTTTGTTGTGTATCACAGCATGAAGGTGTTATACTGGGAAAAACCTGAGTGTTAGAAATGTGATTTATATTATGAATTGCTTTAGGCATCTGCTGGACTATACTGCAACTTGCTTTCAAACTTCACTCTTCTTAGGAAAGAGTCTGGTTATGATATGAAATAATTCTCAGCCAGCTGCAAGTCTTTCCCTTACAAGGAATGCCTACACGTTTAGAGTCTGGCACCCATATTTCTTAAGTGTACTCTCACTGTGAGGAATTCCTGGGATGCCATAACTAAGCGATCCCCAGATAACCTGCCTGCAAAATAATTATCTTTTTTTAATGTTGTTTTATAACTCAGATTAAAACACTTGCAAAAAAACGAGTGAAAAATTAAAACTGGCATGGCTTCTCCTAATAGACTAAACTTATTGCCCAGCATTTATCACCAGGCATCTCTGCCCTTTACATTCCTGTTGTGTTAGATATTACACAAACGTATACTAAAACTGCTGGTCCTGCCTCAAAACATGTACAGTCACATGGTGAGAAAAATCATCCACAAACACAGGAAACAGAGAACTAAGTGCTGAGTGTTCCTTGTGATTAAAAAGGAAAACCTGTAGCCATAGCTATCACAGAGGAAGTGCATTATTCAGCAACTTACTACAACGGTATTGCATTACCTGTGGTTCCTTGTTGTGTTGGCTAGGATCCTTTTCATAACTCTCTGCATAGATCCGGAGAGTAGCTCTCACATGGCTAGAAGCACTCATTCTGAAGATGAGCCTGGATGCATCTGAAAAAATAATCCGCAGCCCCTACGGGAGAAGAAGGAGCAGCATATATGTAAGGTGTCAGTAACTTTACAAATCACAGTTCCCTGCTTTAAAATAAAAAGTGAAAGGAAGAGTCATTTGAATGCAATTCCTCTTTCCCCGTACAACAGGGAAAAGTTGTCCCTTTGGACAACTCATCTATTACTCTTTTTCTTTGCTCTAAAGACTAGCAATGATCTTGTGTATTCCCATTTATGCATTAGATGACCTAAGAGATATTTTCCATCTCTAACTCTGGACTAACTTGAAACATTTTTTAGGTGCTATTATAGTATATTAATTTTAACACATATCGACAACATATATTTATCGAGTAGTCTCGATGTGTGCAGCATAAGTGACAAACAGAAATAGTTTACATTCAGAAGACTGAGCTTTAAAGCCTGTTTTTCTAACATTTGCTATTAAGCCAACTTTGTAATGATGTGGTTCATTGATGCTGATGGGAGTTTTGCCATTGATTTCAATAGAATCAAGACTTCATCTTGGGTGCCCAGAATGATACAGGCAGTTTGTTACAATCTGATCCTGTGAGCAAGCGGTTGTCTCTTGTTGATTACTCATTACACTTAACTTTCTGACAGTGAAAAGAAAGAAGACAAATTGAAGACTTTCGCAGTTCTGGGTACAGTTTATTTCAAATGGCTGTCAAACCTAGGACCAGCAGCTCAAAGTACAGAACATTAATGTCAATCAGCTTTAAGACAGAAGGAAGGCAGTCTAACATATCTGCACAAAATCAAAGTGTGAACATGCGTGTCTTCCTCTCCTAAGACTAAACGGGCATTTCACATGCTCCTGCCAGGCCTAGCTACTTCACAATGACATGACCAGTAAGACCACTTGATTGCTTTTCCACATACTCCATGTTTATCTGGCAATAATAACGGTAACACATTGTTACTTGGTTTAGCACACCTGAAGTCTCAACACCTGCACTTGCCCTTGTTGAATTTCATCAGGTTCATCTCTGTCCAACTCTCCAGCCTGTCCAGGTCTCACTGAATGGCAGCACAGCCTTCTGGTGTATCCACCACTCCTCCCAGTTTGGTGTCGTCAGCAAACTTGCTGAGGGTGCACTCTAACTCTTCATCCAGGTCGTTGATGAAGAAGTTTAACAAGAGTGGGCCCAGTACTGACCCCTGGGGGACACCACTTGTCACCAGCCTCCAATTAGACTCAGCGCCGCTGATGACAACCCTCTCAGTTCTGCAGTGAAATCCCATGCAGTGTGCTTTGCTAAACCCTTCCTGCTGCATGAAATATATTGTGGATGTGTTGAATGCAAATGCAAGCAGGGCCCGACTTCCAGTAGCCAGAACTGAACTTTGAAGGCTGATGTTCAGATCACTGTTGTTTTGTATATGACCTGAAGCTTTTTATTGATTTGCCTATTAAAACCAAAGTTGTGCAGAACTTAGGGAAGGGGAAACCTGGCCTAAGTGATAAGTTCCAGAATTGTTTTGTCTGTTTTTAACCAAATGAATTACAGTGAAAAGGATAATGTGTCCCAGGCACTGTCCGGTGATTTCCATTTCCCTTCCCCAGGTAATGAGTCTGTTGAACTTGTCCGTAACCCTAGCTCATAGCTCTGACATGCCTCAGCTCCAGCAGCATGAATGTCCTTTTGTCGTTGGTTACAGTCCAGTTTGCTGACATATGTCTTGATGTGCATCAGGCACAGTGCCTCCCAAGGTCAAAACAGCCGCATCTTAGAGAGAGGGGAAACTTTCAAAGAAAACACACACAGACCTTCGCTGTGATCTCTTGGTAGTAACAAATAACTAAGTCTAAAAGTTTCAATAGAGGGAAGATATTTATTGCCAGGCAAAGCCCAACAACATTGTAGGAAATGCCTTTTGTGTTGCCTTGAATGCAGGCCTGACTCCAAGAACTGTGATGGTGATTTGGTAAATGTTTACATTCTTTCAGTCTTAAAGGTAATCAGCCACGCTGTGTTGATGGGAACCTAGAGGATATGAAAGAGTGAAACCAAACTATATCAAGCCATTTGAACATAATCTTTTTTATCTCTGCAGGCATTTCTTCACCGGATCCGCCAGAATGCTGTGGACAAAGCTGAGAAGTACATAACAGAGGAGAATGTTAAGGTATTTCTTCTGTCTTGCTCATTTTCTTGGTAGGGAAAATTATATGTCATGAAAGGCTAGATTCAGGGATATGAATATCAAATATTCTCATGTCATATTGGTGCTTATTATTAAACCGGTTCCCTAAGGATAAGAGGCTCATGTTGACAGTTTATCTGTCAATCTGTTTGCCCATTTGTATAGCTGTCGTCTTCCAGCAGTTTTTCTTACCATCAACTAATTTCAGTAAAATTTGACAACAGTGTAGTGTTGTCAGAGATACAAACTTTTGGCAAGATTGATGGAATGGTGGGTGGAGGACAGACAGGCCTTTTCAGTGTCATTGGAAGGAAAGGCAGGGAATGCACAGCCCTTGTGTGTTTTGCTTGACAGTATTCAGTTAGCTAATTTGCATCTGCTGTCTTTTGCAAATCTAGAATTGATGGGGCTTACGACAAGGAGGCAGGAATATTTCTTTGTGTTCTAGTGGGAAGGAATTTGGATTCTTGTGGGAGGACTAAGTAATGGGAGACCCTTGCGTGAGGAAGTTCCTGAATGTTTTTTGCACTGGAAAGAGATATGGCGCATCAAACACAGAGCTGTGAGGTACTAGTTTCTCTAGTGCCTGTGGTCACAGAAGGCCTAGTTGTTGGTTATTTTCATAAATACAAGCATTACTTTCTTGTCGTAATTTGTCTTAAAACGCCTCCTTGTATACATATGCAGGTGAAACCAAAACCCTCGCTGTACACCTATGCAAGTGAAACGTGATGATCAGTGAGACAGGGTGAAGTCTGTCTGCCTTTAGCCTGTGTTTGATCCTGGAGCTCCTAAATCAGCAGAAACTTTGCCCTTTACACTTGGGGTTCTAGCCCCCGTTTTTGCTATTCATTCTACAGGCTAACAATACTGTAGTATTGACTGACTGGCATGAGAAGGGGCTGACAGCAAGATGGCTTGGCAGCTTTGTGGAGCTAAGCTTCTCACTGTCTTCAAATTTGGAAGTCTCCACTCCCCAAAAACTCACCATCTAGAGTCTGAAGTAAGTTTGAGGGTGGCTGAAGAAAAAATAGACAAGTGATTAGTGACAATAGATCTCGTGTGCAGAGAAGTGTGCAAAAAGTAAGCTCTGCATGAGAAATAAACCTATACAACCATTTGCCAATTTCATGAACAGCTGCAGGAGTTGATGAAAGTTATTCATCATTATTCATATATCATCAAAATGAATATTAATTATGCTGCTAGATAATCAGGTGCAGTGCCCACAAAGCCTATGCAGAAGAATCCGTATTTTCTCTGCTGATTTAAATGTATTTGCATTTGAAGTTTTGTCACACTACTCTGGGGAAGTACCACTTCATTTTTGCGTAATTCTTGAAGTGCCTGGGGGGTCTTTTGGAGGCCACTGTGAGACCACATTTATTCTTGTTGTTACAATACCCAGCTTTCAATAACAGAGCAGCTCTTCAGTAATAAAGGGCCTGTGTCTATTGCTGGTGAAATAGAATCACAAAGGCACAGTTTTCCCCCATCAGAGTCAATATTATCTCCCGTTCCCCCCTCCCTTCTACCTCTACCCAAAATAATTTCATTATCTTTCCTGCCGTTGAAAGATACTTCTTCTTTCTCTCCCTCTCCTTGCTCCCTCCTTGCTGCTAGAGGCAGGACAAGCAAGGTGGTGTTGCAACTTCTAATAACTCTGCCTGCTAATATATTATGTATCTTGAGTCACCAGAGAGCTAAGGTGGCTGGCAGCAGCAAAGACGGTAGCAGAGACTGTATAAATGGTTTGGCAGCTTATGTAAGGAGAAGCCTGTCTGTTCCTCTCTTTCTTCATGCAGCAGAAATGTCTAGAGGAAAACAAAGGGTATTCTGGCAGTCACTCACCTCTGAGCAAAAGGAGAAATTGCTTTTTAGGATAATTTAGGCTATTGCTCGCAGTATTATTTTTGCAGATTTCTCCTGCAGCTGCCACTAGGCAATGGAGATTTTGGTAATATTTGGCCACTTGTATCCCCTTCCAGAAAGGCCACATTGAGTCCTGTGCCAGGCCCAGATTTTACAAGTACTCCAGTGACTAACAGCTGCAACAACATCATTAAAAAATGTTTTTAGTTTATTCACTGCCTCATGTGGGAATAACTCCATTGATATGTTAGTATTATGCTGCATTCAGAGCAGGGCACTGATGTCATTTTACTGATACAGTGGATCGAAGGCAGAACTTGAGGGTGTATGCAAGCTGCCAGACATAGATCCTCGCATAAGGCTTATGAATGGTGACTGTGTATAGAAGCACATGCAGTTAAGGTCTCTCTGCTGCCTTGATTTTCAAGTGGCTCTTATCTGCGAATTCTACTGCAAGCAGAGCTCTACTGACCACCATGGAATTGATTAGATTACACACATATTCCTTGGATCAAAAAATACCCCCTGACGACTGCTCCTGAAGGATAAAATCATTCCTGACAGATGTTTTCCTCTTCTTTGTTAATCCCCTTTTGGCAGAGTTTCTGGCAAAGCCATGCAGACAGAGGCTACCATGTCATCACATCAATTTTAGCCATGTGACAGAACCATCATATGCTTTGCTTGAATCAGCACAGGAGTTTTCTGGAAGCAAACAAATGGTCCTAGCTCCCTGTCACTTATTTTGATTCAGACTCCATCAGTGCAAATGCGTTGTGTTGGAATCTTTTAGTTTATTCAGAGCTAAAAAGTAGCTATGAGGCACAAGTATGCATTAATGATGGTGCAAACTACTGTATCTCAGTATTCCTGAAGTGAGAGGGGAGCTAAGACAAGAAAGATACAACAGGCTGTGTGCTCACGTGCAGCCAGTTTGCAGGAGGAGTCTGAGAGAAATACTCTGCCCGTCCTTGTATAACAGAAGGTATAGAGTTGAACCTGGGTACGTGCAGAGAGGAAGGCTCCTTGAATTCTTGAGCTTGTCTACCCCTGCAAAACCAGGAGAAATTGGTTTTAAACTGGGAACTGAGGTTTCATTCCTGTCTTTAATGATTAGACTTAATTTACAGATTATTGTTTTTCTGAATTACTGCCACATCACCAGCCACCAGGCTGAATCAGTGTCACATCTGGTGAATAAATTCCACTGCTTAAAGTTGAAAAGCCTAGTGTTACGATAAGGTGCTTTGGGATGTATTGGAAAATGTTAGGCTTGATAACTTCCCACACCGAACACGGGGAAGATGAAGGCTGGCTCCATTAAGCTGCTTGCTTTGGGGTTCAGAGGAGTGTCACCCACTCACTGTGCAAGACCTGGGAAGCCGCTTCTGATGTGAAAGGTGGTTTGACTGCGCTGCAGACCTCTTTGCAAGTGACATAGTTAGAGCAAAGTGATAGAAAATGCTGTCTGCAATATGTATGTCACTGCACACTCCAGGATTTATGCTGCCCTTTCAGGCTTTCCTCCAGTTGCTGTCAATACTGGTGGCTGTGTCACCATGCATCAGGACTTCTCTCCCTGTGTAGGCAGCATTCCATCTCCTATATGTGTATTGACACTTTCTTCTCATGTTTTGTATGAAAGTGATGAAGACTTGTAGAGCTTATGTGTTTATAGCAGCTTTCACTTGGCAGTTTATTCCCCTTAAAGCATGTATATTCAAATCACCAGGGATCATTTAGCTGTGAGATTGCACATTGCCATTTAGTGCATGTCTAAACTAGGGGCCTCTATCCCATTACACACGCCTTTTAGAACCACTGACATCAGTGAAAGGGAACTCTAAAATGCTACTGTTGTGGTTTGCAAGCATTTTACGCTATTCTGTACTCTGAAATGCTAGATCCCACGTGGCAGAGATTTGGTCTCTTCTTTACAGGTACATCTTTGTGAGTGACAGCTTCAAGTCCCTTTCTTCCAGAAACCGATTTCTAATGCATGGGAAGGAAAGGCAAATGACTTCCTGCTTCTATCTCCTGCAAAGTGTGTTTGGTCCTGGTGATTCCATTCACCTGGTTGGTCTCATAGGAAATCTTCTCTAGACTAGAAAGAGGTTGCTTACATTCATCATGCTCAGGTATCTGAAAAGATAATCTTAATTTACAGCAGGTTCTTCAGTAGCAATAAAGATTTCTGTAGGGGGCCAGAGAAGGAGTAAATACAGTGTAATTCATGCTATATGAGTCCCTGTCTGTGCTTTAGATCCTATCACAGCAAGTCTGGAGCCACAGTATTTTGGCACTACTCTCAGATATATTAACAGCTAGCAATGTTTTTCTCTTTATATTTCAGATCTTATTTTCTAACATTGAGGACATTCTTGGTGTTCACAAGGAGTTCCTGGCTGCCCTGGAATGTTGCTTACAACCAGAACCTCAGTCTCAGCATGAACTGGGAAATGTTTTCTTAAAATTTGTAAGTACAATGACTTAACGGTATCTGAAAATGCAGTTTCCTGTCATGAGCTCCCATGCCCCTTAGCGAGTCCTAATCTCTAAGGCTTGTGGCAATACTATGACAATGTGTGTCTTGTATGAAAGTTGTAGGTAGGGTGGGAAAAAACTTGTGAATGAAGTTAGAACAATGGAAACCACATCAAACTCAGCTAAACGACAAGGCATTTTTAGAAACTCTTCCTTTTCCCATTGAATATTTTTTCCTTTTTTTTTTCTCACCCAGCTGATCACATTTTATTGCTAAGAATTTCAGAATCACAGAATCACAGAATGGTAGGGGGTGGAAAAGACCTCTGTGGGTCATCTAGTCCAACCCTCCTGCTGAAGCAGGGTCACCTACAGTAGGCTGTAGAGGACCTTGTCCAGGCGGGTCTTGAATATCTCCAGAGAAGGAGACTCCACAACC
>Ga0181612_101766_pt1 | contig 10604 bp, 6 predicted proteins | sample HoacroProtozoa21_FD_119630 | JGI IMG/M metagenome (GOLD analysis project Ga0181612, IMG submission 119630) | Hoatzin crop microbial communities from Cojedes, Venezuel. Combined Assembly of Gp0051906, Gp0051904, Gp0051908
AGCAACAATGCTCAAAATAAACAAAACTTTCGGTTAAACTATTGACTGAAATTTCCCTTTTACTTAGTCAAAAATTAGAAAGGCTTTTAGGATTTGGTCTTAAGAACTAAGGTAGAAACTACTGTATCACACACCAATATTAACTGTTCCTCTATGGTAACTTTTCACATGAAGAACAGACTTGTCATTTTTGAGTTAACAGTATAGTAAAAGACTCTTGTATCGTCCATAGGCATATGTGGCTTTCTCTGGGATTAAATATGCTCCTGGGTGAAACAACATTATAAAGAGAAAATTTAACTTATTCCCTGATCAAGTAACTGGCACTAAAAAGGCTGTTTAATTATGCATGTACAAATTAGCATACCATAATCCAGATACTATACAATTCCTGTGTTAGACATTGAAATAGCACTGTTTTGTTGGGTATTTTAACTTCAAGACCCTCTTTCCAGAAAAGAGCTGTGATGGCTTTCTGCTACGTTCCCCTGGGACCTCTGGTGGAAAAAGTAGTATAGACATTGAGCAGCATTTAGACCATGTGGTTAAAGCGCAGCTTCATTATTGTTCAAGGAAAGCTAAAAGAAACCTCAAGCATTTTCATTATTACTGATTAGAACCATTCGCTCCTAGTAAATTTGACATTGCCCATTTTTTTTCAGTTCTTACTAAGGAACTGTGGTGGATGGCAGGTAAGTGCCCACCCAGTTGCTTGCTCATCCCCCCCAGGAATTCAGAAGGAATTCCATAAGGAATCTGCAGGCAGATGCCCAGCAGCCTCTTGGAAGCTAGCACACTGAACAGGGCCATGCCAGATGTTATTGCTGAGCACAACGCCCTATGGCACGGAATATCCCTTTGGTCAGTTTGGGTCAGCTGTCCTGGCCGTTTCCCCTCAAAACTTCCTGCTTTGAGAGGGGCAGAGTGGGAAAAAGGCCTTGATGCTGTGCAAGCACTGAGCAGCAACAGCTAAAACCCAACACTGTCTTGGGTCAGCAGTCTACAACATGGCACTAGGTGGGCTGCTGTGAAGAAAATTAACTTCATCCCAGACAGTGCCAGTGCAGAAACACAGCGTGAGAGCTTTGCAGGCATTAGTAAATCTAGCAAGGTAAGGGGGAGGGAGAAGTTAATCTAAACTGTTAATCTGTGGAATTTTTAGGGAAAGGTATATTTAAAAGAATGTGACAATTTTTATATACTGAATTTCTAATTCAATTTCTTTGACAAAAGCAGTAAGAGACTAATATTTTCCACATCCTTTACCTGTATGGAACATAAACACACAAAATCTAACAGTGTAAGGGATATTAAGGCAGACTATGATCTTTATAAACCCTTCAGAAAGAACAATATCAAAACAGTGCATACTTGTACTGCATATATGAGTATAGCCCTCAAAGACACTTAACTCAGCTAATAAACTTTGACACCAATAACCCATGTGTTTCTGAAAGAAATAACAGCAAACAAAAAAACCCCAATAAACCCTACCAAATGTAAATGTCATTCCAAAAGGTATGCAATATCTGAAAATAACATTTTAGAGACAGTCAAACGGAGTCTTAAACAGAATGTCTTTACAAAGACTAGACATATACATGATGAAGCAACACCATTTGCCTCTGGACCTTGTTAAAAGAAAACCTTTATCTCAGGATTGTCTCACGACTTTGTTCTGACTTTTTAAGTTAGCTATGAAGTGATGCATAGTAAAATGCACTGTGTATACACCTCTTTCTTCAGAGCAGAATTGATCCTATCTGCTCCATATATTCTGCAAAGTTGCATTTTTTTCTGAAGGCATTAGAGTTAACCCAAAATATCTACAATTGTTGAAAAGCACCCAAAAAGCTAGACTGTACTAAAATGAAAAGGCAAAATGCTTATCCAGATCTTTTTTAGGAGAGATTATTGCTCCATGAAAAGCAAAAATACATGGAAAAGTGAGTATCAAAAATCTTCATCTTTACATATGATATGAAAATATCCCTTTCTGAAAAACTTACAAAAGCAATAGTTCACATAAACTGCTTATTTAAAATCATTTCTACATCTATATATGTCTTTATATGCCTTAATTATTAAAAATTACCTGTTAAACCAGACACATGCATTCAAATAAATATAAAAGTATTTTTTTTCACAAATTATAATGCACTAGTGAGATGACTCAGTCAAGGAATGTGACTACTGAAAAATTTTTCTACTTCTGCCCTTAAACTAAAGCTATTTTCTGTGAAATATAATTCCTTAAAAATATATATATATAAAAGAATAGTTTTTCTGCTAAACCATAGTAAGTTTCAATTTTGTAAGTCTGGTACTCTTTGTGGAGATAGTTCACTACAGAATTGATTATTTTTATTCTTTTGGTTCTTCTGATAAATATGTAAAAGAAAACTAAAGTAAAAATACAAACAGTTCTATCTCCTACATCATGGAAAATCAATCTTATAGGAAAACACATACATAACTTCATGAATGAGAAAGCTTTTAGCTTTCAACAGAAAGAAAAATTTCAGTCAGATATTCGAACTGCCATGTTTTTTGTATTATTTGATATAACTTCTGTCTAGTGACAAATTGCCCTTATTATAAAAGTGGCAAAAATGCCATTTTTTTAATATTAGACATTTATAAAAGCCAGTAGCATTACTACATGTGAATTAATCTAGGGCTATAGTTACAGATTATCATTTAAGACCAAATCCTAAAAGCCTTTCTAATTTTTGACTAAGTAAAAGGGAAATTTCAGTCAGTTACAAGCAAACATAAGTATCGCTCTCCAAAATAATATCATGGTTGATGCATATAACCTAGAACAGTTTAAAAATTATTTTTATAAAATCCATGTTGTTAGAGAAGTATTGGGAAATTAAAATGTGACTGAAGTAAATTTAGCTTTTTGAAAGCAAGATTTAGGGAATAATCGATCATTTCGATCTGTTGGAGCTGTCAGTCCAGTAATAATCTGTTGGTGCGCCAGTAAGATGCAGAAATTTTTGATCAAATAATGACTCTGACTCTGGGATTCCTGCATTTTCCACTGCTGTAAGCGAGTTATTGTAAAGTGACTAGCTGTCTCCCTATTGACCAAACGCCTGCTTTTGGAGGCAGTAACTCTATCCCAGTAAATGTTTTGGCACATTTCCCCAATACATCCTGTTTTCCTAAGCTTATATTTTTCCATGAAAACAAGAAATTGAAAGCTTTCTTCTTTGAGAAATCTGTTCTAATGCTCCATACATCATACATATACAGTAGGACTCCTGAGGAGTGACTTTGCTGCTATTCCAGTTTTTGTGGTGGTCTGTGGTCCCAAAAATCTAAATCCAAAGCATGCTTATATTCTATATAAACTGCAAAATAGTATTCAGACTAGGTCTACACCACTTACCACGTTTACATAGAGAGCTTAGATTGAAATGATGAACGCTGGGATGTTGGAAGCATCCATGGCCATGGAGAATATGAATATCTAAATCTGCATCACGAGTCACTGTTCCACTCAGGAGGCAATGCTGAGGACGGTAGTTTTAATTTAACCAATGTATGAGCATTAAATAATTATTGATGAAAGGTATATACAGAAGTGATCTGTTATAAGGTCTTTTTGCTAGGGGTTTTTGTTTTGCTTTGGTTTGGTTTTTCACTTCGCCTTGAAGATAATCTCTTACCATTATCAAGGAAGAGACTGGTTTGTCTGCTCTGGACTACTCTACCTGCTATGAGCACTGCTATGACTTCTTGACCTAAAGCATTATCCTAAACAGCCCCCAACAATTGTAGGAGTTTGCCAGGTATGATAATAGCTCATAAGTTCACATCCTTGTTTTGTGTTTCTGTAGCAACTAGGTACAAGTGAAACCTTCCCAGAGGCAGAAGCTGCATTTTCTGCCTTCTCTAGTACTGTTTTTCTGTGCTGATCCTGTTTTAAGCTCAAAGCTTCAATAGCATCAACAGCCTGAGACCTTGTAAAATCAACATTCTCTCTTTTCTCTCATTACTACCATCTCGTTAATAACCATAGTACAAAGCCAAAATAAACCAAGGGGGAAAACATATTCTGGAGAAAAAAATAGCCTTCCAAAAAGTTTTTCCTGGGTAAAAGTACTTGATAAATATAAAAATAGATTATATTTGTAATTCTTTGTCTTCTACTAATTTTTAAAGTCTTAAATGTTTTATGTGCTTTGCTGATTAAAATTCAAGAAGTTTAACATATTCATGTTGGTTTTCATTAGTGAGCTAGCCACTAATGGCTGGACTCAATCACAACTGCTTTTAACTCTTTGATGGTGTAATATTAAAAAAAGACTGCTGTTAACAGATACAGTTGGCGCTCTCTACTAAACTCAGTCTATCTCCGTTGCATGCACAATCTCCACATTTGTGTGCCAATTTACAGAAAAATATTCTGTCTTTGTGCTCAGGCTTTCACAGAACAATTGCAACTAGAAGAAAATAATTGTATATGTAGTGTTATGCAGAACATTCAGAGTGCATACAAAGAATACAGACATGAAATCAGAATATTGAAAATAATTGAGCAAAGTGTTAAGTGCACCATCTGAAGTTGTACTGGTACCATCTGATTCCTGGAACTAACACAGCATACCAAGTGCTAATGACTAAACTTGGCAGACTTTCAAGGTCTGAGCTTTGCTTAGTTTGTTTGTGGGGTTTTTTTCCTATAAATGGACTATTTACTATTTTAATTTAGCATTTACTTAATTTCAGGGCTGTAAAAATGAGAAGTCATGTTGTGTGTTTTGTGTGCCTCTGTCAGTTCCTTTTTACTGAAATCAAGGCAATGTCATTTACAGTACAGACATTAGCAGATAGCTCGAGTGACCCTTCCCAGATTATTGGATCGAGCTGTGTTCGTTTTTGAATTCATGCATGGTGAACAGCAGATTTTTAAAAACAATACTGAGACCAAGCTCAGTTCATAAATACATAAATACATAAATAAATAACAAAACAACTGACAAAAATTGTTTAGTAGAGTGATTATTCAAACCTTATTCTTATTTTTTAAGATTTTATTTTAATAAAAGGAAAAATCTATCTCGACTGTTTCTCAGATAATTCTGAGATAAGCTTCTGATTGTAAAATAATGTGCAATCTTACAACGATATCTAACAGACTCCTTTTTAAGACAAAACACTCCACAAGAAACAGCAGACGAACAATGATTTATTTTTTTCCCCCAATTTTTAATTCAGTTCCTAGAATCTAATGATCAACATCAAGGGCACGTACTCCTACTTCTCACTTCTGAACTCGGCCTTGAGATCATTCTGTCTACCTTAAGTTTATTTTCTTTATTTCAATTTGTGGAAGGGAGGAAGAACCTAGGCTACAGTTCAGGCTTCTTGGGGGATAGTCATCAGCTTGAAATAAACAGTGTAATGCTTTGAAAATCAATTTGTCATGACTAAACTTGATTTTGGTGGAAGATTAAAAGGTAAAAGTGAAACACCTTAAGCATGCGATTTTGGTTCCTAAGCTCACATCTAAGGACCTACAAAAAACACAGCTAAAGAAATATTAAAATATCAGGTTTCTTTTTCTTATTTGGTTCAGCTAAAGCTTTTAGAAAAAAGGAAAATCTGTGTTATGATCTCAGACGTGTTAATAATCTAAATGTCCAATTGCTTTCAATACCAAGTTATTGGGCATGTTTTCCAGTGGTAAGAATACCCTCGTATTCATATGATGTACCATCCATTGCTAATAAGTTATAAAAAAAATGGAAAGAGAATTGTAGACCGAAACAACAATCATTCATATTTTAGCCTGATGTAATTTGAAACATTTATCTGTCAGATTTCTACTGAACACTCCACTTCGGTTTGCGATGTTCAGACGTTCTGGGTGGACTTGAATTAAGCATTCCGTGATCATGCAGAAAACAATTTAGCTTCAGATTACTCTAAGAAAATGGAGGAACTAAATAAGGCAACTATTTTGGAAAACAAAATAAAAGACAGAAGCCTTGTATTGAACTACAGGCTTTATCCTCTTCAGTACCAAAAAACCAAAATTCAATTTTGCAATGTAAAGTAATGCAAGGGTGTGTGCGTTTCTTTACTGCTTATCCACAAGAACCTTAATTTGCATGGATATGTTTCTCACCTGCCCTAACTTTCCTAATATTTTCGAAGATATTCCAATTTTCATTAATTCAGTCAGGTGTAAATTCTGGGCTTTGAATAGCCTGAGTTTCTACTCCAGGTAGAAAAAAGTAATCATAAGAGACTTGGAGATAGCAGTAGAAATTGATTCTTGAGATTATGAAATTTTGTGAGCAAGATGAATTCCCTCAAGTGTGGCAGCTGTTAATAAAAAAAAGTAGTGACAAGGACTGGAATGTGAGGAAAGACTACAATTTCTACACATTCCCCCTACAATAAGAAAATAAAGTTACCTAAAGAAACTCAGTGTTTATTTTACTGTTATTGTTGTTGAACCATTCTGAAACAATCTATTTGAAAATGTAGGTTTCCTGAAGAGCAGTCAATGCAGAAACAAAGAAGAAAAGCTAAATGTTACAGGCATGTGAAAAAATGTGAGGAAAATTGAAGGTCTGTAAACCCTAAGCTGAAGTAGAAAACAGTAAAATATCCACAACCCAAAGGCCAGGATGATTCAAGTTTTAAATAAAACTATGAAATTAAATGACATTAAATCTATGGTATGAAAGCAGAATATTTCTGAGGGAGCAATAGTTAAACTAAAAACCAGCATCCAGACCACACTGATGTCAACAGTTAACACACGTGAAGAAGAAAATATCGATCATTAAATAGTGAGCTGCCTTTTTTCCTCAGAACTTAGGCAATTGTAAAGATACAGAACACAAAGAGCCCTTGAAGGACCTAATGAGCAGAGTTCGGATAAACAGGCATCCTTGTTACTGACAAAGGGGCACAACTATGGGGGGAAGGTACCATTGCTCATATGTTCAAGGTCAAGAAGAGAGGTCAGTCAGTTGCCAGAATTCCTCCAGAAAAATATCTTGTGTGAGGTACCAGAACAATGCAAAAGAAGGATGCATTGACAATTACACATCTTGCTGCTGCTGACCCAGCCCATTTTCTATTCATCCATAGCATTCAAAAGATCATCCTAATTAAATCATCATTCTAAAATCAAAATATTAAATTGACACAAATGGACTTCTGGGCATATCAAAGGCACTTCAAATAGATCTCACACTTTCGTGATTAAAAAGATGATCTAAGTTCTTTTCAAATTTTGGATTAATCAGTCCTGAAGTCCAGCACTTTGTACTTGGATGTAAAATACTGCTGTATATATGTAATGCAACAAAACTAGAAAAAAAATGGTTAATTGATATTTTAGCATTAAAAAACCCAGATGAACCTAGTAATACCTAAATTCTTCTTGTGCACAGTAGGGTATACTCCTCATTATCAAGGTTTTTTTGTTGGTACTTGACATATTTCTCACAGATTCTTCTTTAAACCTGAAGGGAGGGAACACCACATTTCACCAACTTCTATTACTTGGCATATCTGTCAGACAAACCCAATTTTTAAATAACAGTGTCATTTATGTTGGCTTGAAGAGAGTAACATGTCAAAAGCTACTAATATTTAAAGACTAAAATCAAAGCAAAATCATTGTAAAATATCTATCAGGTATTGCTATGGGCCTAGGTTCTTTTGCCATGCATCATACATGGTAGACAGCTCTGTGAGTAATTCCGTTCATAAGCGGTAAATTTTAGAGTAATTGCTAATAAAATAAACAACTGCTCTACATGACAAAAGAGTAGAAGAAGATGATCTAAAGGGAAAAGCAACTCAAAAGGTGAGGAAGATTTTAGTATGTTATTTAAAAAGGCTCAAGTACATCTTTAAGATGAAAAGCTAAATATTTCATTAGAGAAAGCAGACCTTTTGGGTAAATAATATGTTACTCTGCTACAGTGGTTCTCAAGCTGTGTTAGGATTCTTATCCGTCTAGTCTATATAATACATGGAGAGTAATTTCACAAAATCAAAATTGAACTGGGACTGAGGAAATATGATGCACTTAGCAATGTGTAGGAATAACTAAAACTCCATTTTTAAAAAGTGATTCTTCCTTTTCATAGTGATTCTGATAAAGAACACTGGAAAAAATCATTATGATCCTTTATGCTTTTGTTAAGTACTTTATAAAATCAAAAGGAAATTAGCCAAAATATTGAAGAATTAAAAAAATCCTGGTGAAAAAATAGGTATAAATACAGTTTTCTGCGCGAGAGAACTTTAACTTCAGATTTTCAACTCTCATCACATGTTTTCCAGCATGTGATAAAATCACAAAATACAATGAAAATTATCTGAGTTGCTTTATTTACTATACTTCAGGGTAACAGAAGAGTTTAAAATGCACTAGTAAACACTTTGATGCTAAGGAAACTGAGAGAACAGCAATCATATTGAGTGAAGCTGACTGGAAAACACCATTCTTGTCAGAATTGGTTAATGTTTTTCAGTTACATGGATTTTTATTAGAAAATGTAATATTTTTTGAAAAAAAAATTCTCTATAGGAAGACATTCATTTGAAAAAATGGACCAGGTAAAGTGGTTGAGACTGTAATAGACAGTAGTCTGATTTTTGCTGAAGGCACAGGATAATAAAGCAGCTCATATTTAAAATACTTGAAGGCAATAGGATTTACTGAGGGTAAAAATCCCCTCGGCCCTGAACAAATTACAATAAATTCTGAGAAGTCTCAATTCACTGTCACTGTGGAATTTTGATTTATTTCTGAAACAAAAGGGGACCAGCAACTTCAGTTGAAAATTTGTTCGAGCTTGAGTATACTTTCGATTTTGCCCATATTGAGAAAGTTTTCTCCATATATCTCTGAAATAGTGCAGTCAGTTTCTGTATTGGAAAGCAATTCCTGTTCCATTCACAGCTTGCTTTCCATTAATACTATTCACATTAATGGTACGCAGTAGTATGAAGCTTCTTTATAGAGGGTACACCTAGGGTTAAGCTTTAACTATATAAAAATCTGACAACAGATGACACAGTACAGGAGTCTTATAATCTGTTCAGAGCCCTCATCTCTTCCATCCTCTTGCAGTGAAATGAGTATTCTTTCTAGTGCCATTTCAGAAAAAGAAAATGACGAATACTGCTCATTCTGCACTAATACACATGCACATCTCTCTTCTCTGCTGTCAATTGCAATACTTCAGAACAGAATTTTGTCTCATTACTCCTAAAGTACAGAACCTAGTACTTCTTTCTTTCCATTTTTCCCATTTCTACCACTCCACCTTTAAATAATCACATCTTCTGAATGCCTCCTGTTATTCCTTTGAAGTTAAACTTTTTTAAAAGTGCAAAAAAGTTTTCACCCACCCCAAGATAAGTTTCATATTAATTTGTTGAATTCTAGTAAAGGTAGGAAGATGGAATCTTAATAATTTAGTTCTCCCATAGAATACTGTACCACTGCAGCTGTTATCACACAGCAATTCTCCCATAAACAACATATAAACACCACAGAATAATAAAGATGCTTCATAAAAAATGTAGTGTTATTATAATAACACCATGTGCAAACTAATTCTGGATGACTTTCCATAAAAAATATTTATGATAGCCAAGCTTCATTTAATACAAATCATTCAGAAGGTAGATTTAAGCTGTGTTAATGCTAACTTAGTTCTCTAAACATTAGGCACTCTCGTGGTCATTACAGTAATACAGAGCAGTTCATACCACTTTGTGTGTCGACAGCGAACTGTCATCTATTTCTCTGAGGAAGATGTGCAAGCCAGAAAGGGAAGACAGGCATGTTACCCCCTGCTGGGTAATAAGTAATTTGAATCAGGTGTTCAAAGCCCACGTGATTCCGCCTTGAGATATTAATATGAAGGTCCACATATCTGCTTGTATAAGCATTAAGATTCAAGGTTTCAAACACTTTTCTGTTTAAATTCTGAGTACAACCTACACCACATCTGAGGTATACTCTGTGGAAGGTACTCAGTCCTCCTTCTGCAGAAAAATGCAGTTCATGATCCAGTTTGCCTTTTCCATCTTTTATAAACATCAGTTCCTTATTGAGAAAACAACAATCATTTGGCAACATCCAGCAAGAACTAAAAATAAAGGATATAGATTGCCCTGTGAGCCATCAGCCTAATGAAACCTGGTTTCTCTTGGGTTTTTACTTTCTGTCTCTCAGCTCTGCCTTTTGTCTTTACTTTCCCTTGCCCCCATATTTTCTCCTCTTTCACAGTGAACATATCTGCTATAGCATGCTACCAGATAACAGGCAGAGCACACGGTGACTAGACCAAATATATAAGCCAAATGACAGGCCAGCATGTATATGGTGGCTGGCCTGCTGATACTCACATGAGCATGTCACCTTCTCTCTGCGAGATACTTCTCACACTACTAAGTAGTTAATTTTGTAAAATTGCTGATTAGGACAAAACTGATAGAATGTACTTCTGAGACTCTGATTTCTCTTCCAAAGTTGACTTACTCTGATCAATGGGCTTAAAAAGCTATCTTGAAAGAACTGACAGCAAAAAAAAAAAAAAAAGAGA
>Ga0181612_117216_pt1 | contig 10604 bp, 7 predicted proteins | sample HoacroProtozoa21_FD_119630 | JGI IMG/M metagenome (GOLD analysis project Ga0181612, IMG submission 119630) | Hoatzin crop microbial communities from Cojedes, Venezuel. Combined Assembly of Gp0051906, Gp0051904, Gp0051908
CTAAATCTCGGGTGCCAAAGCGGGTGCCATCGACGCCTCCAGCCTCTGAAGATAAGGGGCAGGATTACTCAGTGGCTTTGGTCTCCTTCGTCAGCAACCTTGGCGGGGGTAATTGTTCCTCCATCCCAGAGTGATGTGCATGTCTCGTTGGTGACTGGGGCTGGGGGACTGGGGGAGAGGGACCAGCAGAAGAGGCCACTGGGGAATGTACTGGGCAGTGTTAGAGAAACTTGGCTGAAGTTTTGAATGGGGATTTTTTGTCAGATATCCTTGCCACATTTTGTTCCCTCTCTGTCTGTCTTTTCTCCGTACTTACTGCATTTTCTGTAATTACTGTTTTTACCTGTTTAGTAAGACACAGGCCGAAATACTCAATTGGATTTTTATTTAGAAATTGAACCTTTTTGATCTAGAAGTGTCTTGGTTTCCAGAGTGAATAGCTGAGAAGTGTAAAATGTGGTTTTCTTGTGAACATTTCTTATAACTCAAGAAGAACTGATGACAAGAATTCAAATGAGAGGTTTCTTGTTTTGGGAAACAAAAATCACACTCTGCTGAGCATGTGTGGATGTGTTGTATTCTAGTGATGAGGAAGATCTGAAAATAAGCAGAAAGTGTGAGGGAAGTCATTACAGATAGCTTCTATCCCTCCTGTGTTAAGTGCCTTTATTCCATAAATCCGCTGAAGTCAGGAAAACTGTTGGCATTAAACTACTTTGATTGAATTTACATTCATAGCACAGATCTGATTGTAATTGTCAGCATGTGTTAGATAGCAGTAGAAACTGGACCAAAGAGGAGGGGAAGACACAAGCAGCATCGTCAGAGTGGTGCTTGTAATTTGTCAGAAACACTATCCATAGCAGGTTTTACTTTAATGGCTTTTTAAGCATTCTGGAGCTTTGTTTTGATGTATACAATACTCCATAAGATATCACAAATAGCAAGTATATACTTTTTCTGTTATTTCTAATGCAGAAGAACCCGATATTTCTGAAAGCAGAGTTTTCTTCTCTTTGAAGTCAGTATAGTCAGTAAGGTAGTCCAGACTCGGCAGCGTGGTGGGCATAACACTGTCCTGTGCCTCAGCAAATTTGCAAGGGTGGGAGGAAGTGCACTCATGTCAGATTTACTTGAGTTGACGGTGGCTAATACTTGCTCTTTTGTAAGTTAATGGAAAAAACAGTGAGGTTTTGACAATTACCTTCAATCTCCACATATAGTCAATCAGTTAAAGAAGCAGATGTTGTTGGCAAAAAGAAAATGCACCAAACCCAGGACGTACCTCTACATTTTAAAAAAAAAAAAAAAGTTGTTTCAAAAGCAATGCAAAGCCCATGCCAGTGCAAGCAAAGCTGCGTGCATTTAAAAGGCGACATCTGGCATGCGAACACACCGGTGGCTGGTCTGTCTGCACCACCATGGCAGTACCTGCATGGCGAGTGGCACACACACCCTCCAGGGCAATACCACAGGCAGCTTTGAAACCCATGAAAGAAGAAGAGAAAGAGGTGCTTCACTGTTTTGTATCTGTTGATTGCGTTAAAAGCTCACAGCAAAGCATCCAGCACCAATGTGAAACTGCCTAAACACACATGTCCTCCGATCAAAAAGACTGGGCAGAGTGCAAGATGTGATATTTGCGGTATGTGTGAAGTGCCAGATTTAATTACATTCCATCCAGCTATTTCAGACTTTATAATTTTGTGTCTCACTTTTGGATAAAGATTCTTGCAGTGTGTAGACAGTGAAATCCTGGTGTGAAGCAGTCTGGTGGCAGAATCTGCATTAACTTCAGCGGAACCAGAATTTTAACTACAAAGTACTGGCAGCTTCCCTAATTCTACATATACATTTTTCAGCTTTGAAAAGCCAGCGTTTGCCATCAAAGGGATATGCAATCCTTCACTTAGATAAGACATGTTGTACAAGGATGTTGGCTGTCTCTGATAGAAGTGTTGGATTTTTTTTCCAAATGCATGAACTTGTTTCTAATGAGTCATAGCCCAAAAAAGCAAATTCAAAAAAGTGAAGTGAGTAGTTTTGCTAGCAGAAAGCTCATTACCTGGCAAAGTTGTACTGACTTCAGCTCAGTCACATAAACAATCACTTCTTACTTACTCTTAAAAGAAAGCCCATCATGTTTGATGAAACAGTCGGGTTCCTTTTTTAGAACACAGAAGCAAAGTTCAGGCAACAGCTGGATTATACAAAGCATGTCTTAATTTATTTACCACTTTTTGCTGCTAATCGGGGAGTACTGCAAAAGGTGAATACTATTTCTCGGCTGCACAGTTTCATGTAAATTGTAACCATGAATATGTGATCAGTTGTATGGCAAAATAAACCCTTCTATCCCTGCATCACTGATGATGGGAAGATGTTTACAGCCTTCATTATTTCATTTTTGAAGCGCTTAGAAGGTTACTGAAAGTTGCTGTCTAGAGGAGATAGTTTATTCAGTCGTTTAAGGTGAAGGGTCTATAAAATACACTAAAAGTTGCTTCCTGAAATGTAACTATACATATATAACAGTATAATATGTTGTTGTGCACAATGTTTGTGTGTGGCGTGGTGTCTTACGGAGTAAACCTTGCCTGCCAGCACCCTAAGGGAGAGCAGGTCTGTAGCTTTGTTTCCATAGGAAATATGCATTCGGTGGAAAAACGTCTGCATCGGAGCAAATGGCAGCTCAGCTGACAAATTTTATTAGCTCAGTTTGGTGATAGCTTTGCTCTCGCCATGTCAGAGTTTCTGCTTAGCTTCTCTCTCATTTGGCCTACTCTTTCCCATTACTGGTTTCTGGGGCAGTACAAAACTAGTATTTCTACCTGGTAAAACCACAGCATTTTGATCAGAAAAGAGATCTAGTAAACTGGGTCTCCCTACTAAGTCTCTAATGTAGGCTTTTCTTCTTTCCTTGTGTGATTAATTTGTGTATTTTCTTTTGTTTCTCTTTAAATACTGTCATTTTGTGTAATTTTAAAACCTGGTTTGGATTTACAGCATGTAATGTGTTCAATATCCTTCAAAGAATTTGAATTGTGTTCTGTGGATTGCTGCTGCTGCAGGACAGAATCACAACATCTCTATTCATTGAACAGCACCATTATCACTCCGTGTTAATGAAGTGATTGCAGTATTACAACAAACGAGTTTTTGAAATTCATTCAGTATTAAAGGGAATTGGATTGTAATTAGAGCATATTTCAAAAAGAATAAAAGGATGCATGATATGTGCTTAGCTCTTAAAGCACCTAATCCTATATTAATTGTGCTTTGGGCACATCTGCCCTCGTGTGAAGGGGACTTTGGCAGTGAAGTTGGAAATGTTTTAGTGCTTTGAGGCCAAACATCTCCTTCAGCAGGGTGGCAGTGCAAGAACAGAGCTGTTGGAGGGCACAGGGCTGCCCTTCCCTCCCCTCCCACACACAAGAGCAGGCACTGTTGTGTTGTAATGTTCTTTATAGGTTGTGGAGGACTCAGCCTAATGTTATCACATTGCCTTCTTGCTGTTGGGATTGAGTCTGTGTCAGATTTTTTTTCCATGTTTGGGCGGGGGGAGATCATAGAGGCATTTCGGTACCACAGTCCGAAATTGAGTATTCTTGTGTTTTCTCTGTGCCTGTTGTGCTGCAGACAAGAGAACCCGAGACCATCCCTTCCGGCATGGCCTGTGACGCTAGCAGAAAGGCTTGCCATAATGGGAGAGCTCTGCTGGTGTGTCTAGAGGAGGGCCTGCGGCATGGTCAGACGCCATTCAGGCTTCGCACATACATAGGGATATTTAGCTCAGCTCTCAGCAGAGGCTGTCGGTGAGGTGGTAAACATCAGAGAGCTTCAGCTGAAATTATTTTGAAGAGGAGCTTTGCCCTGTCTGGCAGGCTCCTTCCCCATGAAGGGCTGGCTGGACTTGACCGCTGCTGAGGCTGCACACCGCAGACTGAAGGCAGCAGGGCTGACGGCACGGAGCGTGGGTGCGATTGTGCAGCTGAAATGCAGCAAGAAGGGGTTTTCTCAGCCCCACTCGGGAGGGTTTGGCCAGCTTCAGCGTTTAACTGTTCCCTCCCATGTGTGCTGTGGTCAGCTGAATGGCCCGCTGCTGGCAGTGATGTCCCTCTCTGTGTTGAGGTGTCAAGCGGAGCAGTCTGCCGCTGGCGGTTCCGGAGCGGCGCTGGAGCCCAGCTGCCCACAGCAGGGCTGCTCGCTGGGCTCTGTGGGCCTGGCCTGGGCTCCGCGGGGCTGGGCCGGGTTGCTCAGCGTGGCAGAGATGGGCAGAGAGCCTCGGGTTTCCACCAACGCAGCTGCACGCGAGCAAGGCTGACTTTTCTCCCCATTCTGTGGTGGTTTTGAATATATTATTAATTACCACCTTTCTTTCTTTGCAGCCTGTTCCAGCACTACTGCTACACTCGAGGTGGCATGCGCCACACTTCCTACACTTGCATCTGTGGCAGGTAAGTCGACGGTTTAAACCGAGCTGTTGCAGTCCTGACGGTCTGTTTCCCACTGGAGATTTGTAAAATTGCTCCTTTTAGGCACAGGGTGTGTTTGCAGGTGCCACCAGAGTGAGTTTCGAACTGTTTCCTCCAGAAAAGCCAAAGTTGGCTAGCGCTGTGTCTTAAAGAAAGAACTGTTACAGATTCTGCTGCACGCGGGAGATTCCCCAGTGGCTGCTGCTACTGCCGAGATCAGGTTTATGTTCACATCTGTGCTGCAGTTGGCCTTTTTATTGAATAGCGTTATGGAGAAGGGCTTCAGAGCTATTCTCTGTTGCTCAAAAATACTCCCTTCGAAGTGTACACCTGAAGTATTTCATATCATTCTCAAAAGGTGAAGATGCAATTAAACTACTGATCTTGGCATTTGGGAATTTTCTGATCTCTCTTGATGAACAGCTGGTGTTGAAGGTATTGTGTATGGGACAGTATTATGAAAGTTGTCCTTGCAGTTGTAGAAATGCACGGTTTTAATTTGCAGAATTTGAAGAGCGTTCTGTGTAGGATACATGTTGAAGGACAGCTGTGCTTTGTGCAGAGAATAATCTTATTTAGTCAGTGGAATTAATCTAATCAGAGATACATGACAGCTAGATGAGGCATGTATGTTGGTATATATGTTCCACTTGCAGATCTGCTGCTGCTTACAAACGTTTCCCTACACTGAAGTCACATACACTTACAAAAAACAATTTTTATGTTAATGACAACAATGTTATATTGCTTTGGAGGTAATAAGGACAATTAGCATCTTTGCTTCTTTCTGCTGTTTACTCATTGCTTATTTGTAAATGCAATTTTCCAATTTATATGCATAATTGCAGTAGGAGCATGAGCAGTGTAATGGCAAATTGTGCATCTAAATTGTCTGAGGAGTTTCCTGTTTTAAGTACCATCGTATAACTTGAGAATTAACATCCCATAGAAATGAGACTCCATCTCCATGGTATTGTGACAGGCTGTGACGGTAAAATCGAGTTGTTGCTCTGTATGGTTTTTTGCAGCCATGCAGACTTCACATTTGCTTACAGTAAATCAGGACCTGTGCTGCAGGATCTGGTTTGGGTGCTAGAGAGCATCGATGGCTTTGCTAAACCTGTGGAAACATCTGCCATATGCTTGTGTAGTGGGTCCTTGTGACCCTGTGGGGACAGACGAAACTCATCACAGGGCTGAAAAGCCCAGGACTTGTGTTATGTGACGTGGGGAGCCCAGGAGGAGGAAGGCCCCAGCAGAAGCTCTGGGGTGGGTGAGGACAGGAGCTTCCTGGGTGCCGCATCCCGCGACGCTGGAGAGGCTCTGCAAGGCGTGGGAGTGGTGCTGGAGCTGCCTCTGACCCACTGCCGGATTTCACGGGTGGAGAAGGGCTGCCTTTGACATGCAGGAGCCTAACTACGTCATGGCTCACTGGTGTAGCTGGGAGCTGGCCTTGTGTCGTACCACTGCAATTAAAAGTGCAGACAAACAATACTAAAAAAAGGAAAATTACAAAAGGTAACATACAAAAGCCTTTGTCCGTAAATTGCTATATTCCGACCATGAGTGGTGAAGTAAGAATGAATAATATTAACAGTTTTAAGCTAAGTCCTAATAAAATGAGTGTAAGTAGATCTAGTTGATGGATTCAATTAACATAATAATGGCAAAAAAAAATACACATTTTTTATTACCATGAAAATATCATGCATTGTAAATATTACACTTCAATATATTTAGAACTAAAAATAGCTTTTGCAATTAGGATTTTTTAACAGTTATATTTTATTCTAGTCATGCTCAGTTTTGTTATTTTCCTGACACTTAAAAATGTCATATTTTGACAGAATGTTTCCTTTTTAGATTACAGGCCTGATAATAATATCCGCAGAAAAGAATTATGCTTTTAAATGAAGCACAAGTTTGTTACTCAGATTTTAGAGAAGATGCTCACTGAGCTGGAAATTAAGAGTAATCAATACTATATTTCCATACAGAAATAAAGCACTTGGCGCACGTTGAGTGCACGCGTTTGTTGCTGTCCCTGTCGGGTGTTAGTCTTCAGGAGATGGTAAATGAATATTTGGTGCGACGAGATATGCTTTATGTGTTCACTTGTGTGCATTCGCTTTCCATTCAGTTGAGAATAACAGCACTGAAATGTTAGTATTACAGGTGATCACATAGTTAGTCCCATGGTTAGCAATAATTTCAAACACTGTCAACTAGTAAGTGGTGTGAAGCGCAAACAGGCAGCACGTAAGTGCAGTTAAATGGGAAGGGTAGTGTTTGGTAAACATACCTGGATACATTTAGCACTAATGTAAAAATTGTTGTCTGCGAGTAGTGTTCAAGTGGTAATGCATTACTCATTGCAGTGTCTTAGCAAACCGAGTAACTGTTCTTACAGAGGGGAAGCCAGCGGGTGAGTTACGTGTGTCCCGGTGACCCTGGACAGCCGGGCAGCCGGACGCAGTCTCCGGCTGTGGTTAGGTGGAGGTGCAGGCACCAGCATCTCTGCAGCCACCACAGCAGCCGTGGGCAGCTGCTGCTCGGTGCTGCAGCATCTCCAGCTGAGGTTCAGATCTTCTTGCCAGGTGTCTCCAGGCAGATGACAGCTCAGCAGAGGAAACCAGTGGTTAAGAATAACGTAGTGCAGTAAAATACCTTCCTCCCTCTGAGGATCCCCGTGAGTAAAGCTTGTTGGGTATGATTAGGATACTTACTGAATCTGGTTTTCTTGCTTTCTTTTCAATACAGCTTTTCAAGATTTCATATCTTAGATGAAAAAGTGGAGAGAAGGCTGTTAGTGCTTCCTTCAGGATTGATCTTATTATTTAAGTCATGATGGAAATAGTTTGCTGGTTTAGTTCATGGTCTGATGGTTTTTCTTGAGATGCTTTTAATATAGAGCTAATAGCTCACTTTTTATAATGCTTGATGCTCGGTTTGGTCCTGTTCTTGAAACATTGCTGACATTCCTCCTCTTTCTTCTAATCATTTGTTTTCAGGGTGTTTTCTGATCTAAAACATATTTTGGGGCCCTTATTCCTGTTCCTAGTAATCTGAATCTCTTTCTACTGTTTGCATTCTCAGTGGTGTTAATTTGCAGCTTTTCCACTGCTTCACACAATCCTTTCTGTAACAAACACGTCTTTGGCACCAGTTAGAGGCAAATTATTTAAGGAATAAAAATAGATACACAGGAATCTTGGAGAGTTTTTCAGGTTGGCTGCCTGAAGGCGGACGTGGGCATCCCCACGTCTGGTGGCTTTCAGAGGTGCTGACCTCCAGGAAGGCAGCGGAGCTGCTGGGGTTCCGCACCTCCCCGCAGCACTTCATTTTAAACCCGACTTCGGCACTGTGTGCCAGACCTTTCAACCGCTGCTCCTTGGGAAGAGAAGAAATAGCTCCTACAGGAAGGCTTGTTTGCTCTGCCAGTGGCTGGGGGTTTTGTTTAAATGGTTTAGAAAGTCTAACCGAATCATTATGAACAGTTTCTGGCTAGCTGTAGCATCTGCCTTGCGGGTACGCATCACTTCTGTAGCATTGCTCCTAAAGCATCTCTCCTGCCTGCGTCTGGGGACAGCGGCAGAGACATGTCCCATGCGGAAGGCTGGACTGGCACCTCCTGGCAGGAGTGGGCTGGTGGTGTGTCCACATCAGTGTTTCAGTGGGGGCCGGCAGTGCATTTCTGAAGCACGATCTCCCGCTCGTTGCCAGCTGCGGGCTTTGCTTAGAGCCAGGAACCAGTCCTGGAGTGCACGGGCTGGATTTCCTCAGGGTGGAAAACAGATGGGAGAGCTTCCAGGAGCAGGTCTGCTGTGCCATAGTTGCTAATGGGCGTTCAGCCCAGGAGACCTGCCCAGAGCCAGTCCCAAGCGAGCAAACCTCGTCGCCCCAGTCCCTTCAAATAGGCAAAACCCCTGAAATGCGTCTGGTGTGCGTGTCTGGTGTTCAGCACCAACTGTGCTCCCTGGGGTACGAGCCCGTGTACGCGGCAGAGCTGAGATGTGCGTGACAGATATGGAGTCTCAAATGCCAAGAAAGATTCTGTGCTGCTTAACGCTTTGCTAACGGTGCTGAAAAACAGATTTTTTTCATGCATCTTCCATAACAGTTGGTGCCAAACCTTACGGAAATATTTCATAAACTAAAACCTTTACATTAAAATGTGCAAAAGAAATCCCCGGTCTTTGTGTTTGCAGTGTCTGTTGTTGAAAGCATTTGTGCAGTGCTTGTGCTTGAATGTATGGCTTGTTTATGCAGCTGGTGTGGTATATGGCACCGAGGGTGCTAGCAGATGATGATAAGTAAACAAGCGATCTGCAAATGCATTAGCATGGACTCGTGCCCTTAAGCTTCATGCTAATTTTTTTAAAAGTTGATCATAAATATATGCATGTGCTATTTGCTTCTCCTGCTTTATCTCCATTTTTGGAGGGAGATAAGGAATAGTATCGGCAGCTAAAATCCTGACGAACTGCTGTGGAGCGTGTGTGTGCATGCCAGGTGTTGGGGTTTTTAAATTATTTTTGTGTTCTTCCTTGAAGGCAAAGCACGTGCGTTCACAGACAGTGTCATGCCTCGCACCGAGGCCACACCGGTCGCTTCCAGGTGCCACTCCGGATCCCAGCCCTCCCGGCTGTGCAGCGCGAGGCGGCAGCGGTCTCCGTGGAGGGGACAGCTGAGGCTGGGAGCACCGCTCCCGCCATGCACACCACCCAGTCTTTGGATCGCAGGCCATTGCCCAGTTATGGATCTGGTTGTCAGATGGGGCAGACGAAGTTTGAAAGTGTCCTGGCGTGGAAAAGTGGAATTGTGGCCAGGAGGAACTATTCCACTAGTGCCCAGGAGATAGGATGTCTCAGAAGGAAGCTCACGTCCGTCTTCCTCTCGTGCGCAAGCTTTTTGGGGCTGTTTATCTGCACAGCAGCCTAGGTTCCCAAGTCAGCATCTGGGAAGTAAAAAGCAGCCAGCTGGTTGTAAAACTGTGCTTAAACCATTGGGCCAGCATCACAAATCTGTGGCAGCCTTAATTCTGTGAGGTTTTTAAACTCTTTATTTAGCAACTTTAATTTTTCGTTTTGGAGTGTGTATAGTTTTAAGAAGTACACTTTGTATCAGAATATCATTGCTGTGATTCTGAAACAATGTCCTGCGCTGCCTTATTACACAGGGATTCTTACATGCTAAAAAATACTCAACAATAAAAACTTATTGCTTTCAAATCATTAACATGATCCAGCCTTTCAGATTGAGAGCCTTCAGAAATTTAAGACGGCATCTACTTTCTCCTCCCTAATCATTGCTTTTGGAGTTACTATATCCAAGTGACCAATGATCTATTAAATACCTAACTGATGACAAGTGATTAATGTATCTTGAAGGCAGTCTCTTTCTGGATACAGTGCTTGTTTACTGTTTTTGTAATTGCACATATCAGAAGTTTAATATGAGAAGTGTGTCAGATGGCACATTTACTCCAGATACAACAAAAGATTCATTGAAATTGAGTCTCAGATTCCTTTCACCTAAGGTATGAAGCTGTTCCACCATCACAACTTGAAATAATAAAATTTGGGACGACCAGTACGCTTTTGACAAAAGGTGAGGTACAGACTGGCAAGTCAGCTGGAGGGGTCAGGGAGATGCCGCAGTAACCCTGTCCCAACACGTGTATTTTTCGATGTGATATAATTCTTCTAGCTTTTTGAAGAGAAAAAGAGAGCTTCTATCTGAGGAGAACAGTAAAAGAAAAATAGGTAGAGCTTGAGATATTTAGCAGCCTTTTAAGTGATGTTTGATAGACCTGGGGGAATATCAGTAGACAAGAGAGGACACCAAGGCCAAATATAGGTCACCAGATGGATCGTGGAACTTCAGAGGCACAGCACAAGGGTCTGTCCTTCTCTGGAGGGGTTTTATTCCTGTGAATCAGCACTTTGGTCTGAAAGGTTTCCAGGAAGAAAAATCTTTTCTTTGTAATGTGATTTTTTTAATACAAGGTAAGAACAGAGTGACAGTTCTCGTGGCTGTTACTGCTGCTGACACTGTATGCTGCGGATGCTCCCTGAGCAGCATGCACTGCGTCTGCTCCAGCAGAGATCACACATAGCCGTGCCAGAG
>Ga0181612_118176_pt1 | contig 10604 bp, 6 predicted proteins | sample HoacroProtozoa21_FD_119630 | JGI IMG/M metagenome (GOLD analysis project Ga0181612, IMG submission 119630) | Hoatzin crop microbial communities from Cojedes, Venezuel. Combined Assembly of Gp0051906, Gp0051904, Gp0051908
AACCTCCTTTCAGGTAGCTGTAGAGAGCAATAAGGTCTCAAGATGTTAGAAGAAATGGAAGTTTGACGTAGTGGTATTATTTCCATGAACTTGGTATTAGGTACAAAATAGAAGGTCAGTTTCAAAGAAGAGGGTAATTTGAGAAAGAACACAGTCTAATCCTTGTAGAAAGTGAAATATAAGTGTTCAGTAGTGCATGCTGTTTTCTGACTGTTCTGACTGTATATCAGCAACCTTTCTCAGTTTACAAACCAAAAAGATATGAAGACTCAGCTGACTATAACACCCTTCTGCTCACACTTCTTGACACTTGTGTGCTTGTCACGCAGGTGTGGGTTTAATGGAAAGATTGTGAGTCCTGTGACCTTCTTGTTCTTTTTCTGCCCCCAGATTAGGACTGTCTTCTTGGAACGAATGTCCTCTGGCAGCTATCCAGTCCCATCACTCAGACTACACCTGGCCTCTGTGTAACTTACGCTTGCTTTTTATCAGGGTGAAATTTGGCTTGGAAATGTCCTCGCAGGTACTCTTACGAGATGCTCAGCTGCTTTAAGCAGCAGACCTCAGCAGAAGTTTTCCGTATTGTGCTGTGTAAAGTAACAGAGAACCAGTTATGTGTCTGAATTAGAAGGGTCGCACTGAAAAAACAAACTAGAAACAACATCTCTGCTTCCTTCATCATATGTGTTAGTGACTAGATTTTTGGCTTTGGACTGGAAAACTGTATACTGGTGTGTCTTGTAGAATTGGGGTGGCTCATGACCACTACTAGTAAGATACTACAGAATTAACATCAAATGTCCAGAGGTAAATCCAGGTAGACACGGTGTAGATACTTCTTGAAGGAATTTGGGGAAAACCTTTTTGTCAGGGTTGATTTTTTTTGGTAAGGTGAATCCTGCTTTCAAAGCAGTGTAGAAGTTGTCGTGAATATGGAAAGGCTGATGTGTTCTACATTTTTTTGCATTAACACAATATTCTAATTTTTGAAACAATTTTGAGCATTTCTGAATATGAAAGGTGTTTTATCAGCCCAGCTACTATCCTGTTTTTTTGATACACTTCCTACCAACAGTTAAATTCTCATCTCTTTCTCTGAACTCTTCTTACCGAAGTATATTGAAATAGTTTTAGTTTAGTGACAGAAGATGCAATAACTTTCACGATTGCAGCTGGCGTAAAACCAAATCCTTTCCTCCTGCTCTTTCTTTTTTATAGTAAGTTTTATCTTCAGTGACCTGAATGAATTTCTCCTTTGGAAGCAATGTTAATTTTATATCCTGTAGATAACTTTTCTGTGTACATGCCAGCATTTGTGCATTAACATGCATGCTGAATTCAAAAGCCACCTCTCCTTTGTTTATGATTCTTTTCCAGTCATACTTGGAAAGGGGATAGAAAAGATTTCTAGATTAAAATACAGTTATTACCTTTTGATCTAATGGCCCAGATTAAAACCACTTGAATATAGCTGAGTTACAATAGACACAATTGGAAAAACTTCATCACTCTTGTGCTGTCTTTAAGGGTAATGATTAATGTACCATTGCAGGATGATATATATATATCCATAGATTACTGTTTGAATTACTGTGCTGGCTTTATGACATATTGTTTGCCAGAGATCTCTGAACATTTCATTTAAAGATCAGAGAAGAATTAAAGCATTTTCTTTTTCTTCCCAGCAAGGCTTAAAAAAAAAAAGGAGTAGGATGGGGAGGAGACAGATGACTCATTCTGGCCTGAGATTAAACACCTTGAATCAAATCAATCACTTGTCACTGAAGCTTACAAAGACTTGAGCACATGGTTACTGGAAAACAAATTCAAGGAAGAAATGCAAGATGGAAAGATCTTGTATTTACTGCAAGTAGTGCTATGTCTGGACATCAGGTTGTACACTGCTAGATCTGCTGGTATGTTTTCAAGTGTATCTTCTCATACAACAGAGAGATAACAGGGACACAACAGAAGGTACAAAATATGTATGTTCTAGGGTTTTTTGATACTAATTTTCTAAATATAATTTATTACTATGGCGGTAAAGTAGTGAAATAGAGAAATAGTCCATGATTGGAGCCTGCTTCCTTGGGGCATGCAGGTCTCTCTTTTCCACGGGCTGCTGCAGAACACAGAATTTTAGGAGTTTTTAACTTCGGGATTTTTTAGTCTACTTTGGTGAAACTGGCCAGTAGTCCTGTCCTGCCAGCAACAAGAAGATTCAGAGATGTTGTGTACTCTTAGTTTGTTCCTGTGGTATCTTGCTCTGGTGTTTCTTCTTTAATTGTAGGGCACGGACTGGAAGCAAAGGGACGACCTGTAAAGCTGATGGTTTTAAGGAAAAAAGTTGCAAATCCTGTGAAGACACTGGCTTCAATTTTGTGTCTTTTTTAGTGGATATTTTACTGGAAGTATTTATAATGTTTGTTGTGAGAACAGAAGAGTAAGTGACTGGCACTGTATGTCCCAGAGGAATCAGTTTTTGCAGCTTCAGAATGTTTAAGTCAATGTGTGGCTGTCCATTAATGCTCGAATTACAGTAAGTATTACTGCCATGATTACTACAGGGTGACATGTTCCAGGCTGGCCAGGGCAAATATTCAGGTTCTCACAATCATCTTCCTTGGAAGCTCTGTGCTAAAGTTTGGCTTGTTCCCTGAATCATGTCAGCAAGTGAGGGTTCAGAGTGCAGAACACTGTTTGAATTCTGTGTTGAACTATCTTGGGTCAGATGACCCAATCTAGCTGAATGTAATTTATATTAAACTCACCATGCAGATTACTGATTGGAATAAATAAGTGTGGCTGCATTGACTTCAAATGGGCTAAGAGAGCTGACACTGCTGGCTTCCATTCCTAGGGGGTGTAGAGGCCATGAGAAGAATCACTGCTCTCTTCTCAGAAGATTATTTAAAAAATATTTTGGAGTAGATCTGAAAAAACATAGGACACTTTTAAAATTATTTTTAAAAAGTTACTTCTCATGAAGTAGAATACCTTTCTCATTTTTTGTTCTAATTAATAATTCTTATTAAGATAACTGAATAAAAGTGATTATAATAAGCACCACATTGACATAAATATGAGGAAAACCTGTGAAGAATTCTATAATATTTATCAAAAAACCCTTCATGTTTTTATTAAAGGAGTATTGATTTTGTCACGCATATTAATTTAAGAAATAAATGGTAAGATTTACAATGAAAATAATGAAGAAACTTCAGGAAGTATTTACAGGTGTGTAATTCTGACTCTGTGAACATAATTGTAAGATATATATCCATTATGATCAGGGAACAAAAAACGACCATGCAATATTTGTGGCCAAAGAAGACAAACTCCTCTTGACTTTTGAATTCTGAGCAGTTAGAGAACCTTGTGGACACTAAAAATTATTAAAGAATAATTATAGATGTATTCAGTGAGTGCATTTTCAAAAATATTTCCTCACTAAAATTGTTATTGAAATGGAGTTTCACCCCTGCAGTAAATTTTAACATTTAAAAAATTATTATCATTATAAACTGGATCTAAAAGCCAAGAAGAAAGAGGGAACAGAACAGAAATTACAAAAAGAGTAGAACAGCTGTGATTTCAATTAAATATCTAAATATATGTATTTTTGTTTTCTCTATATTGTCACTTTAATATGAAACATTGATGATGCAGTTTAGTAAGGCAAATTAAGCTAGAACACTGGAATAAAACAGAAAATGTAAATTTCAAAAGAAATAAGCTGCAATATGCCCTGTCGTGAATTAATGTGAACCTTTTCTTTTGATCTTGATGCAATCAACATATTTCAGTGATAAAATACTGGCTATATAGTATACCGTTTTCTGCTGGGAAAATGTTGTTTTGAAAATTCTCTTGTGAATTTACCCTTTTTTCCTGACAAAGTAGGTAATCAGCTAACAGATTCAATGTTTGGTCTTCTTGTTCACAGTTGCTCATCATTACATGTCCTCCACAGTCATGTCTGTTACCTGTTGTTCATTAGTCAACCTTTTCTCAGGTCCAGTCATCTGTACGATAGTTGTCTGTGATTTGATTAGTTGTGCGATGTGACAGCATCCATCAAGAAGTAACAAAGAACCACCCCAAAAGAGTTTCCTCAATTGCCTATGTAATAGACTAAAAACCTCTGCAAGCCTGTTACGGCGAAAAATAAAAGTGTCCAGGCTGAACTCCTTGGCTTTTCTTCTGGCTGAAACATTTGCTGTCAATCTTTTTTTCTTTCCTTGCAAGGTAGTGGAAGAAGCAAGGGAACTGCTGAAACATCCAACTGATAACGCATTTTCTGAGTTCCAGTGCTGTGTTTTAGCCATCCTTCTTCTCTGACGAAAGGAATGCAGGAGGAGAATAATTTCATTATGGGAAATAAGAGCTATTGAAAAGGAGTTTAGCACAAGTAATCTTCGAAAGGGGTGTGAGTGTTCATGTGTGTAGTGTACATATGAGTACAGAGTACTAATACAGGCCAAGTAAAACAAATAAAACAGCTTCACTCTAAAGTTGGTAGCTATTGCAAAGCTTCTTACAAGGCTTTGTCTCTACAATCCTATAATATAATCTGAAATATCAGTACATTCTCCTAAGAAGATTTAGCTGGTATATCCGATTTGCATATCCTGGAAAAATAAAAACCCTTGCACAATATGTTCTACTAATAAAATTATTGTTCAATTTTATTTATTTATTGTTAAGTTATTAAAAGGAATGTTTTCAAAACTCTTGATGGAAGAGCTTGAGACAGAAACTAACACAGTGTTTAAATTCATTGTTTTAACAGAAAATGGAGTTTTATTCAGTTTAAACTGAATCGGGAAAAAAAAGTATTGAAGCACAAGCAGATAGTCAGTGGGAAGACAGTCATATTTCAAATGGCAAATGTCTAATAAAGTAAGCAGTTATTACCATATCAGTACAAAGTACATATCACATCTGATCAAAGCTGTCCCATAATATACCTGGAGTTCCATAGTGAGCTTGGACAGTCTTTCATGCAATGTATTTTTATATGCAGAGATTTCAACAACTTTACAGAATAATCTTAGCTATATTTTAGATCCACCTCCTACTTCTCTGTGCATTCGTGTCAAGATCAAGACAGGTAGAATTGCTGGGAAACAGGGACAAAAGGCTGCATATGGGAATTTTACTGGCTTCAGGATGCAGGATCAAATAATGCACATAAACTGGACTATATCACTAAATGATGCACATGCCTATTTAAGTAACTCAAAAGCATTAATGAGTTGTATATGATACCTGTATTGCTAAAAATAGAAAATACAGCAAAGTCTCTGTTGTCCTAGGACTTAGAAGAAAAGGCTTTGGATGTAAGTTAGATGTGCTGTATAGATCCCTGTCCTAAAACCTGAATACTTTGTAGTCACTTCTAGAACTTTCGGTAAGGATTTACTTCCTCATAATGAGGAAAGATTTGTTTGCCTTGACACACTATTGAACTGAAAAGGCTGTCTGTGACATGTCCCTTCATCTTGCTCTGTCATGCCGCATTGGGCAATGTGGTATTCGAGAGGCTTTTCTTTGCAGTGAAAGGTGCGCTATATGCCATGTCCCTTCTTCTTTGTGTAGGGAATTCATACTTGGTTTCATTTCCTTGCACACTTTTTTTGAAACAGTTAAACTAATCTTACAGCAACTCTACCTTGTATTAGGAGCTGACATAAATTATGCTTGGTTGGCTTATCAATACTCTTTATATCTGTCCTTAATTTTTCCAGTTTGGGCTGTAGGGAAATTTTCAATGAAAAAGGACTTCGTGTTTTGTCAAGCCTTCTCCCACCCCACATTAAAAGATGAAATTATGAAGGAAACATGCTTTGATGGGGGCAATTTATTTAACTGAAACTTTGACCCAAACACTGACAGAAATTCTTCCAAAACCAGGCACAAGCCCAGCTGAGCACATACATTGCTGAAATATTTTTGCTGTATGTGTCAGATTATAAAATTGACAAGTATGTATGTTGACAGTAGCAAAAATGTCAAAACAACCAAGCTTTTGCCTTTCTGTAATAAAAACACAGTCTTTGAACTCAAGAACATTTAATATTTTCTGAATTGTAAAGAGATAGATTTGACTGGTTTTGTTCTCTTAAGTCATAGAAGTTCTTTTGCTGTTAAATAATATGAAAGTTAAGAAAATTTTAAATGAAGAGGGCAATACAGACAAGTACTTTGTTCTGGCTGTCCAAATGAGGAATTTTGTGTGGCTATCAGTTACAGCCCGTAATGGAATTCCGTAAATCTATCAGGAAGTGGGAACTAAACTGTATAAGCTCGATAGCATCTTGATGAAGTTTTACAAAACAAGACCTCTCTTGTGTCACACAGGCTGAGACTATTGAAACTAGATTTTTTAAAATTCAGTATTGTGTCCTGTATTTCCTGTAGTGAGCTGGAGCAACTATGAAGCAAATAAACCCTGAAAAAGAATTATTTATTAATTCTATTACATTATCCTGTTCGTGAATTTTCCAAAGGTAGTAATAATTTTATTTCTTTTACTTACTGCTTATACAGTGATTCCTGCAAATACTTCATCTTCTATAGCTTTTTTTTTTCAATAAGCCCAGAGGAAACATCTCATAGTCCATATTTATGCTGATTTTTGTATAAATACTCCAGAGATTGCCTTACAAATTATTTTTTCTATATACCTGTGGAGAAGACGAGACCCGCCTGGACAAGGTTCTGTGCAGCCTGCTGTAGGTGACCCAGCTTTGGCAGGAGGGTTGGACTAGATGACCCAAAGAGGTCCCTTCCAACCCCTACCATTCTGTGATTCTGTGATTCTGTGATTTACTCAGGGCACCCCTGATCTAAGGAGCTGGTCACAGACCTTTTTTTTGGTGTTTCATAGGGTATGGATATAATTGTTAAAATCAGCTGTTTAGTTTTTAAATATGTATTATCTTTCTAAGTAGATGATTTTAGCTTTCTCTCAACAATCTTTATTTGAAACATAAGATTTCAGCAAACAATTTAGCAGGTACATTTTTCTGCTAGGAAAATTGCACAGTGACAACAGAAAAATGTCATGAAATTTGATTAAAAATGTGACTGTCATTTTACTACTGTCAAGGTTGTGCTTTGTTTTTTGTGGGATAAGACAAGTCATACTGGCCTGGTTCTGCAAGCATAAGGTACAGCATTATACTAGGCAATGTTACTGTTAATACGGGAGTTCAACTTTTTTTTTCAGGTGTATTTTTGTGCATAGAGGAAAAAAACCAACTTCAGAAGAAAGGCATTTCAAAAGCGTCGTATCATTGACACTTGGCTTGAGGAAGTCATCATAATATTTACACATACAGGAGAAAAAAATGGGGTGTCTTTTCAGTGGAGGAGTTAGGATCTGGACAAAGTTTGTTTTGATGTAGACATCTCTCAGTTCTGACCTAGAGATTTCCCCAGATATGCAGAGCCTGTGTGGACACCAATACTTGGGATAAAGAGAGGGAAAAACTTGATTAAATAGCCTACGTAGAACAGCAGCTGCATTAATCAGAGCACATAAACCATGCCCTTACTTCTAGTGATATACTAGTTGACTATTGCTATACTTGGTCTGACAGTCTAGGTCTGCAATGAAAAGGAAAAGCCTGGGGACTCTTGGCATGTGTGCCACAGATATGGCACCATTTTGTAGTTAAAAAAGCCAAAAGTCACGAAAACTAGATAGTGAAGAGCAGACGTCTTGCTTTTATGGCATGACTGTAAGAATTATTTTTTTGCAGAACCTTGCAGAAGGTAGCTGTCAGTCCTGCAGTAGCCAATTTGATCGTATCTGCAGCTCACCCAAATTACTACAGAGTCCCGAATGTATAGGCAGGCTGGAGTCTGGAATGAGTTGATTATCTGTCTCAGATTATTTCTTTTATTGACATTCATTTTAGGACAAGCTGTGCCATCTTACAATACAAATTTGGAATGGCTTTAGTAGTGATTTGGTACGAGAAAAAACATAGGACTGAGCTTTTTGTAGTGCGTAAACAATTTGCTTCACATACATACACACACGGAGACACAAATACACACACCTACACAAATCTGTATATCTCCTTCTTCCCTTTGAAGATGAACGTTATGTTTGTTCTTCTGTTATTTCAGATAACGTTGACAAGAATGTACAAAAGGGACCTTACTTTCTCCTCAGAAGGCAAACTCACTCAACAATCTTGGCTTTAATCATTAGGAATACTAGGTCACTAGTGGGTCACTGTGGCCCAATGCATTTTATAAATGACTATATTGTATCTACAGGGAGACCTATAAGTTTTACGACAGCAGCCTCCCTTCTTCCCAGAACATAAATATTCACCCCAAATTTATAAAAGCAGAATCATAAAAGAATGGGGGGTTGAATTTATTTATTTAGCTGAAGACATTTTTATGGGATGATAAACTGCATTTCAGCCAAAGGCATATTGTACAGACCCTGTTGATCGCAAACAGTAAACAAAGAAATACCTAAACCTATTAAACCAAGATAATTATCAACTGTAAATCAATGCCATAATATCAAAATGGACCATTTAATGGATAAAGGACAGAGAGGACAAAAAAATTTCAAGGGCCAGAGCATAAGATATGAAAAAGCTGATAAAATTCATTTAGAAACAAAATATCTCTGTCTGTAATTTTGTTGTGTTCTCTCCTTTCACTCTAGATACTGCTGTATTTGAAAAATGTGACCATTCTCTTGCTCTAGATTGTGCAATTGCTCTAAGCGACTGCATGTCTGTAGTCAGATTGCTTTGCAGGACCATTACATCCTGCACAGGGCACTAAGAACTCTGCCTCAAAATCTGCCCAAGTCAGTGGAAAGACTATTCTCAACTCTAATAAGCTTTAGAGAAACAGTTTTTCATTAGGGCTAGTGCTTATTTTATTACCTCTGAAAGCAAGATCAAAATGGTCAGTGTCTCCCACATGTCTGAGCTGTACAGCTGCTCCCCTTTTGTTTCAGCTGAAAGCAGCAAAGGAAGTGGAGAGGAAACAAAAGGTCGTTGCATATGCAAGAACTAAATTGGCTTTTCTCTGCACTGCTACCTCTATTCTGTGCAGTGTGGCCATGCCTGTGTTTGATTGTTGGTCTCTGAGATGGAGGCAGCTGAGCCCCCGGCGGAAAGGCAACACAGCACTGTGCTGCTTCATCTGGATGAAAAGGGATGAGAAAACAAAGCTTAGAGTCGTGAAACTAGGCACTAGATGAGCTAGAGTGTCCTAAAACAAACAGGGAAGGATGAAAGACTGGATAACAGTAAGATCGTGTCAAACACATATGAACTCTGCTGAACCTAGTGGGTGTAGGGATATGGCCCATGAAATACGGTTCAAAACCCTTTTCTTGGGTTTGTTTCCCTTAAAAGTTACCTGGATTAAGCTCCAATTTTTCCTAATTAAAAAACTTTGGCCTGGCCCCTTTTAAAAATCAGATCCTTTCCATTGATTATCCTCTTTTTTCTGACAAACAGAGCAGTGTTTCACAAGATGACACCAAAATGACACTCAACACAGAAATGCTGAACCTTCCAGTGATTCCAGCTTACTGGGAATAATCAAAGTATTTGAGGGAAGGGACAATATGGGCTTCTTTCACAGCTTTGTTCTGCAGAAATCTAATCAGAATCAATCATAAAGTGAATTTTCCTTTGCTTAGTCACAAACATCATGTTCTTACGAATTCATTTTAAAATCAGTGAATTTACCTGCCACTGTTAAAAGATTTCTAGTTTGCTCAAACTGTTCATGAACCTCTGTTTAACTGCTAACACATTTGATACGTTGTCTATTTTCATGACAAGTTTGAGACATTTTTTGTCACTTCTGGGTTTTTTGAACAGAATATAGTACATCAATAGGAAAATGGAACTTATTTTTACATGACTCCAAAGCAAAGACTTTGCAGGCATGAAGGGTTCACAAGGAAGCTTTGCCATTGAGGGGAGTTGCAACTTTGCCTTCTTTGATTTTATCTATGCGAATTGTCAGTAAGTATTCTGAAGGGCATAGTGGCACTGTAATACAGTAGAGTGAATTCAGGTTTTGAACTTTACGCACTTTACAACTTAAAAGCCCCAAACAATTTATTAGTATGTGCTATGACTCTCTTCCACAGTGAAAGAATGTCTCCATGTCACAGTTATAGACAAGCTTCTTCAGATTTCTGAAAATCATTGAAAATTCTGTCCCTTTTAGTGAGTGATTTGAAGCCTAATTTTGCAGTAAAATGGAATCACACAATGGTTTGTGTTGGAAGGGACCTCTGGAGATCATTCAGTCCTACCTCCCAGCTGAAGCAGGGTCACCTGGAGCATGCTGCACAGGACCGTGTCCAGGCAGGTTTTGAACATCTCCAGAGAAGGAGACTCCACAATGCCTCCGGGCAGCCTGTTCCAGTGCTCTGTCACCCTCAAAGTAAAGAAGTTCTTCCTCATATTCAGATGGAACTTCCTATGCTTCACTTTGTTCCTGTTGTCCCTTGTCCTGTCACTGGACACCACTGAAAACAGTCTGGCCCCATCCTCCTGACACCCACCCTGAAGATATTTATAAGCATTTATAAGGTC
>Ga0181612_166714_pt1 | contig 10604 bp, 6 predicted proteins | sample HoacroProtozoa21_FD_119630 | JGI IMG/M metagenome (GOLD analysis project Ga0181612, IMG submission 119630) | Hoatzin crop microbial communities from Cojedes, Venezuel. Combined Assembly of Gp0051906, Gp0051904, Gp0051908
AAAAACCTGCACAATTAATTGATTTAAGTCTTTTTTGATCTCCTATTGGCTAACTCTATTTTTACGACAGACACGTACTAAGAAAGAAATACATAGAATAGAAACGTTGTCGGTTCGTATCATCATGAGATCGAGACTTTCATTCTTGCTTGGCCCCCAGACCCAGATTCACAACTGAGCCTGAAAATCAATCCAGACTGCAACTGGGCTACCCGCTGTCCATGTCTGGTTGTGGGTTACAGCCCTGACTCCCTGCTCACGTTAACAATCCTTCAGTCATGAGTAGAGTAAAACCCATGGGAAAAGACAGTTCTGTGCAGTTTTCTTCACTGGTTAATGTTTCAGGTGTCTATAGACAATTTAAAAATAAAGGAACAGTAAGAGTTTAAAGGGTAGCCATTTCTGCGATTCTAGAAATAGAAATTACGAAGATGTGTTAAAAATAACCCATATCTCAAGACAATTAGAAGTAGTGGCTTTGAAGTAATAGCTGGATGTTTTGATGATAGCCAAGTATTTGTGGCAGAAAGCAGAATTTTTTCTTTGTTGTTCAAAATCCTGGGCACTGCAGCATCATTTGGAATGATGGGTGTCTTATTATGAGTGTCATACCATTACATTTTTTTTTCTTAGCCAAGAGTAAACTTGAAATTTAATGCCAGAAAATTGAATATACTGAGCTTTCTTTACTGGTCAGCCTGAAATCTCTATTCAAATAAAAAAATGAATGTTCAAGAAACCACCCTTTTGCAAACATCTGGTTGTTTCTATAGTTAAAATAAACAAAACCCAGTGTATTTTAACCTCATCTATATTTAACACATACTCCACACGGCTTCAGGAGGGTGTAAAAGCTGAACATTAAGTTCACCTTTCAAGTATCTAATCGTCTAGCAGAGGGGCTGAGCACACGTGCTGCCTCATGCACTGCTCAGGAAATCTTGCAGCCTTCTGATGAACACGTTACACACGCAGGACACAAAGCGATGTTTCTGCTGATCAAAACTCAATTCCAACCTGGGAGGACTCCCAGACAGCTCCAGAGATAACGAAGATAGAGACTTCCATGTGCTTTCCTTCACTGACACCACAGGCAGCGAGCACCTCCAAACACCCTGTTATAGCATGCGGCAGCAAGTACGCTTGGTATTTTGCCGTAACTGTGACAGACAGAGGGAATTTCTGAGACAGCCACTGTTTGGCTTCAGTTACGCTTTTCCTCATGAAGTGCCTCCCTGTAGTGCCAGCAAAGAAAACCCAGTTAATTAGCAGCTCTGCAAGCCATCAGCCTTATAAAAAATTGCCAACATACTATTATTATTATTATATTGGATTTTCCCAAAAACATTCGTTACAGTAGGTTTTTAATTCTAAGCATTCTTGTTGGCATGTGCTAGAAGACATATTCTTAAATAGATGCTCTGGAGTGTCTCAGGCATCCAGGTGCTTCTGTCTGCAGGTCCATAACCCCTGGGAAAGGGGAGAGGTGCTACACAGGCAGCGGTGGTAACTCGGGCACAAACCTCTCAGATCATTGTCTCCCAGGGAAGGAGATCATGCAGCAATACATCAGGTCTCCTCTCTCAACATTTTCTGGGGACATGACTGAGTAGGATGAAGGGAATAGAGTGAGAGTATTTTTCTGGTTTGACTAATACTGGATAGAATAAGGTTTCTCCCTTTTAAGACAAAGTATAAACTTACCTTGCTAAAGATGGTATCTGTAAACTTTTGAAAATTCTATGGAAAACAGGCAATACATCATCAATGTGCAAGGATTTGATATAAAATATATACCTGATTCTCAAAGTTCAGGAATAGCAAAGGGAATCACCTCAGGGCTACACGGAGGTTTGAGGCCAGAGGGACCTGCCAGGTTCAGACCAGTCCCACCCGGCCGGGCTGTGGCGAAATGGGGAGTACGGCCGCAGGAATGAGCAGAGGCTGAGAGGGCAGAGAGCTGGGACATGCGAAGAAAGGACTCAAAATTTTGTCTCTGTTTTTCTTCTTGGCAGAATACCTTTTCCCCTGTTGTCTTAGATACAACGCGCCTGCCATCGCGAGAATGCACCTTGAACAGCTCGTATCAGAACGCGGTTGTGCCTGACAGAGAGAGCACCAGTCCCAGCCAAACTGTGAGGGAGCTCAGCACCGCGGGAACGCCCGTCTCCTACCTCTGAACGCACCACCTACCCTGGGCTTTGTATTAGAGAGCTTCTAAAGAAACATACGATGCGTGTACGTACCCCAAAATTGAATCAGCACGACAGGCTACAGACAATCTACCGGTTTGCACTACGTATGTTAGCAACAAGGTGTATCTATATCTCAGTTTAAGGATGGCAGATGAGAACATGATGGATGTACATCCACAGAGTCAGCAGCCACCACCTATTTAAAGCACGCAGCTGTGTGGGGACAGGGACACACACCAGCTACACCAGTACAGTCAGGCAGCAGCAAACGGCAGCCCAAGCCGTTTCTCCGCGTGCTGCCAGTGGGTGACCCCTGCCCACGCGTCGCACCCCAGCCCCCACGCTGCTCCTCGCCCTCGCTGTGCTCTCCTCCGGTCACCCTCCACGTGCTCCTGTGTCCATCGGGGAACAGGACAGGGTCTAACCAGTTTAATGCATTAAAGACTGCTATTGTTTCCGGCTACATCGTTATTGCCAACTCTGCAATCTTTTCTAGATATAAATCACACTTTTCCTAGGCTTGCAAGCTCAGTCAATGTTAAAGATCAAATATCTGCCTGGCACACGTTAGCGCTCTGACAGGTCTATTTATAACCTCATGAACAAACTATCAACTATAAGCAGTCTTTGCCAATGCTAATTGAGCTATTTGTTAGCCTTGGGTATTTAAATATAATTAGAACTCCTTGTAAAGCCGCAGTTAGTGTGAACCTCATTGTATCATCTCTGTGGGGAAAGTAGTATTATTGAAGATGAAGCACAAGAAATCTTGGATACAGTAAAAAAAGGGAAAAAGAGAAAAGCAGATTGAAAGTCTCCCAAGTCAAGACATAATTTTTATGCCTGTTCTTTGAATGATTCTGGGATTTGGCGTTAGTTTTAAACCACACGTCTGGATCCCACATAATCCTGTAACGTTACATAGAAAAAGCGATCAGAGAGGTAGAAAAGACTCACATTCACTTTACGACTGAGTAAACTGCAACAGGAGTGGAAAGATTTCCTCGAGACAGCAGCGCGCTGGGGCGGCGATGGAAGCAGCGACACAGCCCCTCGCGCACCGGCTGCTCGGAGCTGCGGGTGCCCGGCCCCGGCTGAGCTGGGGCTCTCGCCGCGGTGGTTCGGGCAGGCTCCTGCTTCCCAACTCCCGCAACGCTGCCTGGGGCACCAGCGAGGTGCCACCGTGAGATGCCACCATGCCCCCATGGCCTGCTGGGTCCCGCCTGTGCACCGGTGTGTTTGCAGGTGGCTGCGGTGGAAAATGAGCGTTTGCATAACAACAGCTGCAAGGGATGCGCTGCCCGGTGTCACTGTCACCTTCCCACTGCCAGCAACGTGAAAAGCCAAACAGGGACTCCCCTGGCCTTTCATCTCAAATTTAAGATGTTGAGAAGGAAACACATAATGAAGCTGGTTCTGATCTCTGTTGGGATTCTGTAAACATTTGGAGGTTTTTTTTAACAGTTTGGACCAAAATTGAACTTCAACTCATGGCACTTGTAGGGGAGATAAACCTGGGGTGGGGGATGCAAGTGAAGGCACACCCTGGGCCTGAGACAGAAAACCACAAATCAAGTACAAGAAGAGAGCAAGACGTGAGCTGCGTAAGGCAGTACCATCTCAAAAACTGTTGTCATTTCCCAAGACACCACACAAACTCAGATCTAACCACTAGTGCAACAAGACAGATGTTTACAGAAGTGTAGCTCATTTCTAGTCCCGCACAGCTGCCAAGCAGCACGGCACTTGGGGGAGCACAGATGAGAACATATACCATGTCTGGTTTTCACCCCCTTGCAGCCTCTAAACACGTGATTCCAGCATTAAAAACAGCCCTAAGAATGTTTTGGCTTCCTTTTTTTGTCTTTTTAAAATAAATATAAATTCTTTCAGAAGTCTAAAGGCTCTGGTACTGTCTTGGAAAGGTTGCTAGCTTAGCGGGGTGGGGAAGGTGCAATCCGTATCTGCTGACAGAAAGACTTCAGTGGGGTGGATCCAATCCCTTACATAAATCAGCAGTAGCATCATTTAATAATGACAGAATCAAAAAACAACTCACAGGAGTGGGGAACAGACTGCCTAGAATACAATTAAAATAAATTCAATTCAGCAAATAAAGCAACCAGTTGACTTTTTATAGAATAGTGGGGGACTGAGTGTCTGTTTTTGGTGTGAGGTTTACTTTGCTCATTTGTTTGTTTTGTGTAACAGTTGACTTTCCATTAGCAGCCGCCTCCTATTTTATTTCAAGGGGTTTCTATAGTCTAATCAGTCTGTAAAATGTTCCCCAGTCCAGGACAGAGGTGTGATTACCACCTCTGTATTGCTCTGAATTACATCTTTATGACTCCGTGGTTCATGGAGCAAAGAAAATTCAAAAACATTTCAATTTGTTCTTTGCATATAGAAAGTTCAGAGGAATCTGAATTACTGCACCAGATTTGAATGCTAAAAGACCAGTCGTGAATGGTTGTAGGCTGCCGGCAACACACTGCACCGTGGCAAACCCTGCTACGTTTGGGCATAATTGAGAAAGGTAAACTTGCAGCTGCAGAAAAGTCTGTCTGTGCTTTGATTTGTGGCTGAGCTAGCAAAGTGCAATGTGCCTTAAGTGATTCAAGAGCCATCACAACATGAATCTGAAGCAGAGGCTGAGGCAGCCCCTGTTTTCCAATGCAGATGTTACTTCACTCAGCAGAAAGCACCTCCTTTTTCTTTGCTCAAAAGCCATCTCGTGTACCCCTCGCTGCCTACCTTGTGCAGGAGATGCAGGGTGTCCTGGCACACCAGCCCCAGTCCAGCCCCACAGAGCAGAGCATGCTTCCCACACACTGAGGGAAATAAATATGATCCTCTCATACCAACAAGGACTGTTAATCTGGCTGGACAATAACTGCCATCCTGCTTCCAGATCCAAGCTAGTAAGCACAGGTTCTTCTGATGCCCCTAAAGCTTGTTCATACCCCTGAGAGGGAAATGATGCCCATTTTCCTTACAGATGTCCCAGACGTGACTGTCATTCTCGAAGGCACCGTTAGAAGGCTGCGGGCTGACAGCAGCGCCGTGAACTGTCCCTCAGTGGTGCACGGGGCTCCCTGCTCCTGTTGTAGCACTGAGCAGCAGCACTGCAAAGCAGCACAAAGTTGTCCTGTGAAAAGGAGCTTGGAAAGGGCAGGATGAACCAGCTGGACTCCGCAGCTTCCTATGCACTGGGGCAAGTTCTGCTCCTAATACCACAGCACAAACTCAGCACTACAGGAACAGACACGTGCTGGATTGGACTGGATTCAGATGTGTGCAAGAGCACCCAAAATAACTGGTTAGCAGAATTACTTAGCAGAGCTAACCAGTGCAATGCATTTTTCTCAATCCTTGTTAACGTTCATCACCCACCAAAAAAAGGGAGCAGGGCACCAGCGGGGCAGAGAAAGCACGTTTGAGGGCGAGTTACGTTGGGAGATTTTTCTTACCTTGCGTTCTAGTCAGGCTTTGCAAGATCCAGATTTCCTTAATAGATTCCCCCATGTGGTACTGTACAGCTGTGTCAGAGCCCTTCAAACTGACAACTTCACCCCACGGACAGCTTCAATGTCCCAGAGAGGCCCAGAAATGTCTTTCTGGGCTCTCAGCCTGCCTTAGGGGACCCACGCTTCTACCATCCTTTGAATGCGCTCTGCAAAGCCGTGACCTGGAAAGGGTTAACGATTTCCAAGGACTATCATTTAATATAAAGTTAAATATCTATTTACAGAGCTCACAAAGCCTTTACCACATGCTCACACCCCTGCAGGCAGCACCCGCAAGGTACGCTTTGATGGAAAGGAAAACTTGACTCTTCCTGGCCGTTATCCTGCCTGCTCATTTTGCAGAAGCCATGGCTGTGATTTTAAATGTGTGTTGATGCTCCATCATATGAATGACACTGTATTGCTGGATAATAGACTTTGTCCTTTCTGCTTGGTTTTTGGCAGTTTAGGGTAGCTCAGACAAAAAGGCATGATAAGAAAATTATTACTATGCAGTTACTTTATCAGATGTTCAAAAAATGCCAGAAGTCTGTGCAATACTATTTGGAATCTGCATGTGCCTCATGGAGTAAACAGATCTTATTCTTAAGTAGGATCCTGGTTTTATCCCTGCAGGATGGAAAAGCTTTGGGAATTACCCCTGGGCTGTAACCAGTGAGGTTACAGGCTGTGGGAACGTTGGGTTCTTCCCCAGTTCCGGAGTGAAAGATGGAGAGGGAGTGAGGGAGCTGCAGGAAGAGGAGTGGATGGTTTCAAAGCTGGGTAACATTATTCTTACGGAAAACGCGCTGCACCTCTGCTACCAAGTTCTTGCTAAATCACATTGCAGAAATAGTCACTAATTGCATGTTCATCATTCTGTGCTCAGTGTGAGAGGCTGGGGCTTGGTTTGTAAAATGTTGAGTACTCAACAGCTCCAGCTGAAGTCGATGCGAGCTGTGCTTTGATCCTCTGCAGCACTACAAATCAGGGAGTAACTCAAAAATGAGGCCACGGGTATTCCCCCCACACAGCTGAGCCCGGCGTGCGATGCTCTGTGTGATCACAGCCTCATCGCGCTGTCAGGATAAACACACTCAGGATTATAAAGCGCAGGGTGCTACGGCAAAGGACAGCTCGGGAAACCAAATGCATTAATTACCTGCTTACACTTTTGGAAAACATTTTTCCACGGCATTTGTGAGACTTCAAACTGACCATCCCCACTGGAAGATGTGCTACAGATGCCCTGAGCTACAGATACACACATTAAACACATCAAAGATTTTTATCTCCACACAATGTACCTCCAAGCACAGCCCAGCATCCTGTGAAGGTAACAAACCTCTCACAGGAGTTTTGCTGCTCTACAGAAATCAGCATTAATCCCTGCTTGGAACGTGCTCCAGGTTAACCCTTGGCTGGCAGCTGCTGCCGATGGGAAGAACCCCCATTCTCAGACACTTTCTTCCCAGCAGCATGCGGATTTCTCCTGAACTGTTAGAACAAAGCTCTCAGAGTCATGTTCCAGCCTTGTGTTCACCCTGGCAGTGGTACAGCCTGGAACCAACCGCGAGAGCTTGGGCGCCACAGGCAGAGCGATGAACTGGGAGAGAGTCTGTCACCTCTGTTAACACCACGCGGAATGTTTAATGCATTTCCACACTACAGGCAGCTTCCCTCTCCTAGTCCGCCTTCCTTACGCAGGGCATGCAGGTAGGGGTTTAACTTCACCAGGGAAGAACGGAAGCACAAGAAAGTGCCTTTTCAAACACAGAAAGCCTTCCTTTGTGACACTTCGCATCCCGGTTCAAGTAAGTGCTTTCTGCAGCGAAGAAGATCAGAATCCTTGCCTGGGAATGCAGCTGGAATACGTTCCTAAAGGACTCGGAAGAAATTGTGCCACAGAGGAACTGGAGAGAGTTGCCCCCATGTTTAACGCATACCGTGCTTTTACACTATAGCTTTAATTGTCTAATAGGTAAATCTGCCTCAGCACAGACTGCTACCAAACTAGGGACGGGAGGAATGTGCCAGGTGTCTGTGCAGCCACTCAGCTCCACCACATACCCGGGGAAGGGAACCTGCCCGCCCCGGGAGAGAGGATTGCAGAGCACAGCTGCAGAGCACAAGACAGAGCACGAAGGCAGGAATGTTTCCCCTGTTCTCTTAAAGCGTATCAAAGCATTTCACCTTCGTTTTTACTAGATTTTGCAGGATACTGGAATTCTTTTTAGCCACTACCAATGTATCTATTTTTGTTTCTGTACAGATGCATCTGAGGATTTTTGGAACACGCTTCTGTCCTTCAGGCATGTTTTTCAGACAGGAGCAGTAAACAGAGCTTTTTCCAATCTCAGACAGCAGAAATGCTCTTCCCAGCCTCTGAAAATACTCACTGTATTTTTCCAGCTCTTTGCTTCGTTCCTTTATGTAAAATATAGCCACAATATATATCATACATTTTATCAAAGTCATGGTGACCACCTGCAAGGGCCCTGTTGTCATGGCACCTCCAGGGACTTGCCATAGCAAGGGCAGAGACGCCTCTGCTGGGCACAGCAATGACTGCTTTAGGGAACTTAAAATGCCTTGAAGCATCTCTGCCCCATTGTGCAAGATGACTTTTAACTAGGAGCTGGGTTTGTATAAAGCGAATGTTACACAGATGAATAATCCCTACCTGTTTGCAGCACAAGCCACCCGGCGGCAGAGTGCTCCTGGCAGAGCTTTGCGTTTGGAAGCACAGGTAGGATGTCTTTTTAGAGCTGGTTGAAAATCGTTTTTAGCAAGAGAGTTGTTTATCAATTTTACTTTTAAGTCTATCTCCAAAATTTCTAGGGTATTTTTGTTTATTTATTTTGTTTGTTTGTTTTTAAGAAAAAGCTTTCTAGATTCAGGTGCAAAATACAATTTCAGGCTAAAACATACCAGAGTGAGCCTAGCCTTCTCCACAGAGGAGCCAGCAGCTGGAAGCTGGAATTGCCACTGGAGCGAAAGAAGAGGCAGGTACAGGTCCCCATCCTGTCTGCTTCATACTGAGGTCTCAGCCCCGACACTGCCAGGCTGTTGCTCTCACACCCTCATCTTCCTCCTTCATGAAAACCTGGTTTGTCTCAGTTCCACCCTTCTGTGGAACAAAAGAAAATGCTGCAATAGTCTCAAATCCCGCTCTATGGCTGAACAAGTTTCCTGCCAATCTTCTCTGGTTTACAGGTCTTTTGAGATGAGATGGTTTGTATGTAGGGATTTACAGGACACAAAGAAGCCAGGGAAAAGTGACACTGTGCTCGGCAGAGCCTTGGGAAGAGCCTACCGGACTGGGCGTAGCTGTGCCCACCAGCCACTGCCAGAAGCTCGAGCAAAGAAAGAGCTACTCATGGTATCCCACATCCTCTGCCTCTTCCCCCAAAGCTGAGCAACTCCTCTCCAGAACACGCAACGGAAAGCCAGACTCCCTCAAGGTGTGGGACTAAAGCCTGCTACAAAAGGGGGGAAGACCAGTGCACTTACTATGTTTGAAAAAATGGATTTCACACTTTCCCAGAGACAAGGTAAGAAACGCGTATCAATAAGACAAAAAAAAAGAAAAAAGAAATGTTTTGACATATCCTGCTCCTCTCTAACGGAGCTGGAGTGACAGACAGGCCAGCAGGCTCACCAGCCTGAGCCTGTCATCTGCCCCGTGGGCTGGCATAAGCGGTACAGTTTCAGGACGATCCAGGAGTACAAAGCTACTGGTAAAAATACAGGAGGACTAAGAAGCAAGTGGCTTCTTAGGCACAGTGGAAGACATAAGCCCCAGCAGCTGCAGAGGCAGCAACACAACTGTCATTTCCCTGGGTTCCACTAACATGAGGGGAATCTCATACAGATGTACAATGACAATTACTTTATGAAAAAAAAATGAAATATATTATTAGAGGCAGGAAGCGAGATCACTGACACTGTGCAACACAAATTACATTGAAAGAAAAAATAAAAAAGAAGCACCTTTATCACACATCTCTGAAGCTTTGAATAATTGCAGAGACCAGCCGCTGGTACTATTGACTGCAAAATTGCCAGCACTAAAGTCTCTGAAGGACTTCAGTTCCTGGCAGAACACAAAAACATCTCAGTGCTCTTCTTACACCCACCTACTCTAACGTTTCAGGCTGAAGTTTTTCCCTGGTACAGGCCACAAGATCCCAAATGCAGAAGGCTTGTGCACTTCCAGCCCATCTAAGAGCACCACAAACCCTCTTCAAGGGCTGCGTCTTCCAGATGACTAAACACATTGCTACGTGCCTACACAACTCCCAGGTGCACTCACAAGCTTTAGGCAACAAAATGCAAGTCTGCTAGATATACTACTATGACCAAATTCAGGAGCTCTGAAGTGTAGAGGCGTTATCCAAACTGCCCCTGACGCCAGCTGAACTTTTTCCTTCCTGCCAAGATACTTGCACTGCTTTTGGAGGAAACACTGAAATGCAGTTCAAAAGAAGGAAAATTGCATAGGAACATGTATATTACATCAAACACCACTGAGGATATGAAATGCTTTGGGGAGAGTCTAGGAACAAGGGAAATACACAGATACACCTTCCCAGGCTCCAGCTATTCATGACTTGGGGACTTTCGACCTAGAAGTCACTGTATTTGTATTTAAGAAAGCCTATTGAAACAGATAGCGTACTTGGAATTTCATTCTACCCCGGAAAACACTCACCTAAAGAAGCAGCTGATGTTTGATGTGAAGAGCAGGAAGACATGCAGTGTCTCTGAAGCTCTCATTTGCTGTCACTGGACACAAGCAGCACAGAATTCTCAGACTAAACATCATTTATGAAGATCACAAGCCAATTTGGTAAGACGAGTCAAAAGGAAAAGTCTCTCTCACACTCAGAATGCTATATTA
>Ga0181612_110858_pt1 | contig 10603 bp, 5 predicted proteins | sample HoacroProtozoa21_FD_119630 | JGI IMG/M metagenome (GOLD analysis project Ga0181612, IMG submission 119630) | Hoatzin crop microbial communities from Cojedes, Venezuel. Combined Assembly of Gp0051906, Gp0051904, Gp0051908
ACCGTGCCCTGTGTTGCATCCCCAGCAGAGTGGACACAGGGCAAGGGAGGGGATTCTGCCCCTCTGCCCTACTCTGCTGAGACCCCCTGGGAGTCCTGCGTCCAGCTCTGGAGCCTTCAGCACAGGACAGAGCTGGAGCTGTGGGAGCGGGGCCAGAGGAGGCCCCAGCAATGATGCGAGGGCTGGAGAATCTCTGCTGGGAGGAAAGGCTGGGAGAGCTGAGGAAGAGAGGGCTGCGGGGAGACTTTCTTGTGGCTTTTCAATATATAAATGGAGCTTACAAGAAAGAAGAGGAGAGACGTTTTACCAGAACCTGTAGAGACATGACAAGGAGTAACAGTTTTCAACTGAAAAAAGGTAGATTTAGAATGGATAGAAGGAAGAAATCTTTCACGATGAGGATCGTAAGGCACTGGAATATGTTGTCCAGAGAAGTTATGGATGGGTCATCTTTGGAAGTTTCAGCAACAGCGTAGACATGGCTTTAAGCAACATGAACTACTGGAAGATGTCCCTGACAATGATGGGGGGATTGGAACTGGACTAGATGAGCTTTAAAAGTCCCCCCAACACTGAAACCATTCTAGGAGTATGTGATTCTGTGACTTGTGAGCCATGGTTATAAAAATGATGTACTTGGAATTGCATCCTTGCTTGCTCAAGCTTTCATCGTAGGAGAGTGGTCCTGCAGCCTACTTGTCTATCTTTTGTTCAAAACTCCTTTAATAGTTCAGATTACAAGGGAAAGCCTTACAGGTCATCCTGATCGAGATCTTCATCAGAGATTTCTGTCACAATGTCTGAGATTGTACAGAGTTAACATGTTGGCGGGGGATGGTGGAGAGATGTGTTTGGCCATTTCTTGACAAAGTTGTGTTCCAGTAGAAGTACGTTTGGTTTTGAGAACTTAAATCTATCAACAAGTATTAAAAATAAATTTAGTAGAAAACTGTGTATAATATACACTCTTCAGTTTTAAATAATCCCTCTAGTTTTAATTACATGTGCTAAGAATATATATTATTATCCTTCTAAAAAAATTATACACTGTGTATTTTATTAATTCTTGAACCCAAATTTGTGGAATACTTAAAAATCAAAACCCTTTCATATAATTATCTACATGAAAGGGGATGGTTATAAGTGGAAAATAAATAGCAAAGTATATTTTTCTTTCTAATGTAAACATCTGGCAGTAATCCTTGCTTACACAATTAATGGGCATTTAATTGGCAATGATCAGTTTATTGCAGCAATATGAAGTGAATGTTTCCCCAGGAACAAACAGCTGTTGCAGAAATTTCACAGCAATTTAACAAACACCAGGTGATAGCTGTATCTAGAATGAAGTGTTCTGTCTCCAAGCAAATACAGTAGCAGTGAATCAGAGCAAGATATAAAAAGCAGACTGCTAGATTTATCTGATTTTCTTTTTTTTCACAGCCCTGCAGTATGGTTTCTAAATCTACCTCAGTAAAATAACTACATAATTAAGAAAAATCCGGTGATATCCTACAGGGCCTTTGAAGAGGGATCTCTATTTGAACCTAGAAAGCATTTAAAATAAGACTAATTCTGAGGCTTTGTTTTTAAAATGAATTGTATTATTAGAAATTCAAGTATTCAAAGAACTTCTGCACTTACAGTAGTCTTGTTATAGACCACTATTTCAACGCATTGGACAGAGATTACTCACACAAACTTGTATCATTTAGTGTTTGTAAGTTAGTCCACACGGCAGTTACTTTCCCTCATTTTCTTCATCTTTACCACTTGTATGACAGTTTTAAGACCACAGTTTGACTTGTCTTGAGTAAAAAAAAAGAAACACAGAGAAAAAATTTGCTTCATTTACGAATTACTGACAATTAAGTAAAAATATAATTATTTCTACCAGCTGTCTAAAATTAAATGTATTACTTTATAATTTGTGTTGCTTCTGAGCAGCTTTTCCATTATGGCTTAAATAAAGTTTTTCATCTTTCATTATGTTCTCTCATTACTATTTTAATATAATGATAATAGCTATGCGAACTCCATGTTACTCTGCTTTTGGCATAGATTGAATTGCACATATGTAGCATGCAGGCTAGTACTCTGATTTTTCGAAAACCTGGTGAGAAAAGTGATTCTACTACAGCAAAATGCCTTATTTGCTATGCTATTTTGTATTAGCCTATGCCACAGTCTGCAGACAATACACCAAAATGAGCTAAGAATCAAGGGACGGTTTATAGAACAATGCTTTCATTTTTTTTATGTTCGCGTTCTGCAATAAGTCATCTCCATGACAAAAGCAGACAATCAATCATCTTCTATTGTGCTTTTCTCCATTAAAATTACTATTCTTCATATAACAAAAGGAAACTGCCTAAGTAACAGGAACATTCCTAGATGTTTAAATCAATACATTGATCAGGCTCAACAAACAACTCCTTAAATCATTAATATGACAATGCAGTTTTTGGATTAGTTCATACATATTAATATCAAATTACACCATTGTTGATTATAATCATCTAGAAAATACACAACAACGTATATTAAAGGGATGTTTTATTGTATTCCATTAACCAAACATTGCATCTCGTTATTTTGCTTTGTCAATAACTTGTAATTTTCAATGTGAAAAGTGAATATTCTCTAACATATTAAACCAAATATTGTGACTCTTTTTAATTATTTAAAACTAGTTGCTTTAACTGCTGGCCAGGTTTTTGTGCATAAGTAAATCACCTAGAGAAGTCATTAAGGATGTGCCACCCCAGGCTGGTGACAAGTAGTAAGACATTACGAGGTGTTAGTTTGATCTCAAGCAACAAAATTCAGATAGTAAGAATATGTTTAAGGTTTTTAGATGGTTGCTAAGAGTTGTAGCTATACTAGTTATAAATCACCAACAATGATAATACTTTCATTCTATTTGTGTGAAGACACAAAGTTGATACTGATTTATAAAATTGCATTGTTTCGACAGCCATTTGTGAACTTCACTTCTTTTGTACAATGTCTACCAGCAAACAAAAAGACAATCTCTACAAGCTTCTAATCCCACTAATGAAAGAAATGATAGAAACTGCCAAGCATATTAAATGTGAAAGGAAACGGTTTCAGGACACTAGTAACATGTTAACAGAAGCTTCTTTTTTGGTGTTACTGCATATGAAGATTATAAGGAAGGATTTAAGCAAGGAGAGTGAAGTGGATTCACAACTTTAAGACACATATAATGGTTTTATGTAGCAATTAATTACCTATAACATAAGTTATTTCTTTACTTCTTGTGTCTTCGTTGGCTAGGGAGAAAGGTTGATGTTTGGTCTACCGGCTTCATCTCGTAAAAGAGAAGATATGATGGATATTTAGAGAAAACATTAAAGTAGAATTATTTTGAAGTTAGTCTTAGAGACTGCACTGATCTGACCAGAAGGTGTTGTTAATTTTTTCATGATATAACCATCAAAACAAGAATGTCCTTCTGACTCTGCATCTCAATTTCTCACTGTGAAATTACAGTAAAACACTTGGATTAAAATGTGAAGAGTTTATATCTAACACAGTAAAGTAACAGGATTAAGTTAAGCTAATAATACCACATGTCATTAACTAGCACAAAATTCAGATGACTTTAGAACCCCCGAAGATTTCTTTAATTGTATTTTCTTTCTTCAGAATTAATGAGGCCAGGCCATAACATGTTTCAAGAAAATGAAGTCTTTTGTTACAGGAATGCAAACGCAGTGGCAAGGCATCTAAGATATGAGATAATATGGATAGTTGCAAGAATATTTTCATCACTTTATAAATTAATGTCAAAATATGTTAGGCAACAATTATCTAATTAAGTTTTCTTAATAACTTCTTGTTAAACACTTCCTAGGCATTAATTGATTGTGAAGATTCAATACTTATTTTCATTCATAATCCATAATGTCAATATAAAGTAGTTTTAAAATTTGGCAAATGCAGTTCTGCTAAAAAATATTCAATTCTTCTTTCCTTAACTGTTGTCTACTAACATCATGTAAGCAAATGTGTTGGTTATATACAATAACAAAATAAAAATCTTAGGTTACTTGTGATCTGAAAAGCTTTCTGCATGTAAGAAGCTTTACATCCAGTTTTCCAGGATTCCTTATTCCCAGCACATGGTCCTTTCAATGATTACCTAGGTCTCCTCTTCTTAATATCTACTCAGTTCCCTTCACTTGACCTTTCAGGAAGTCTCTTTCGTTACAAGAGTTGCCAGAGCCATTTAGAATAAAAACACTTAGCTGAGTTAATAGGTTAAACAGTGATTACAAGAATCAAAACCAAGGAATATGATGCAGCAGTGTCCACTGAGTGACTGTGACTGTTGAAGTTTATGTACAGTTGTGTATAGCTTATGAGCCATATCACATACCCAGTGATTAGGGAAGAAAGACACGTCTTCTGTTTTATGGCTATGAATTCCATGAAGTCCAGTAACTTTTCTATAAAATGCAAAGAAAAAGCATATACAGCCACTATGGCATTTTGATGAGTGTAATTATTTTGGAAGAACTGTGAGAATAAACCAGCGAGCTGTGCATCGTATGACCAAAGCTATTTGGAGTCAAGTTTCAGGTGTTTCTCAGTCAGTGAAAGACAGGCAAATCTCTGACGTTAGATGCTTGGTTTAGTATCAGCCAACTAAACAGCCAGTACATGCTTAACTCCAAGCTAGTTTGGAAAGGATACCCTACAAGATGGATGAATGGTAAAGGGAAATTCTGAGAAAGAGACCCATGGCCATAGGAAATCAGAGCTTCCTTTATTAAAACTCTGTAGAGTGCTTAAACATCCTTACATCACTCTTTCAAAATGTGTTCAGCATCTGATTAGGGTCAAAACATGCTTGGCTTTTAATACAGGCCTGTTAACGATAAGCTTTCAGGACTTCTCGACTCCTGTGAAGAGAATGTCAACTCTTTTCAGTATTTTGCACTTTCCTTTGGGAATAAAAGACAATTTCTGTTTGTCTAAAAGAACTGATGTCTTAAAGGCAGATAAATGTCTATTTCTCCAAACTATTTTCAATTTTGTAAGTGGACCTAGTTCCTCCTTGAGAGATCACTCTACCAGTAATAAAATGAAGCCTTTGTAAACACGTTCTCTACCAGTTTACTCCCTCTCATACTATAGGGGAAAGAATCTGCAGATTAGAATTGTCCCAAATTAAAAAGAAAATTGAAATTTAAAGGCAACTTACTGAAAACCCTGATACCAACTTTCTTCCAGATTTCTTGAGAAGCTGTTACCTGCAGGGCACTTCAGATGACAACTTTTTAGTTTCATACTAGTATCTGTTATTTAGGACCATACAGGGAGTGGATAATTTACAGACAGCAGGGATTCAAGTCATGACTTGCACTTGAGAATTAGCCCCCAGGTCTGGAGAACAGCCTGTAGATTTAATTAGCTTTCTACTTCCTACCATTCCTGAGGATTATTTGGTGATATTCAGTTAACCAGCTTCTTTGTGGCAAAGAGGCGGTTCAAACTTGCAAGAATTGCATTTGAAACGCATTGTTCAACAGAAAAAAAATATTAATGTGTTCTTTCACTCCTCCCTCTTGACTCTTTGGTGTCAAGCAGTGTTTGACAGAATTCAAAAAGATTCCTCTTCTAAATTTTTCATAGCTGGTGGGAAAATCCTCAAGATGAAGGAGACACAGCTTTCGGTCTTTTCTATTGCAGTTGACATCTCAACTCAGGCTGTTAGCTGCAGTTCACTAATATCGTACTATGCTGGTTACAAAGTGCCATTTAGTGATCAATACTGGTAGGGTTACTCATTTAAGGAAGGTAATATTATTGTGTACTCTTTCTAGTCACCCGAGCTATCAAAATTTAGTTTCCCTTATTAATGAAGACAAAAAAGAATCTTTAAGAAGCTGTATTAATAACATTTTTGGACCATTTCAGGTACCTTAAACAGCTGTATAGTAAATTGACCTATTTTACCTTGTTTTCACCTTTTGCTGTAGCATCAAATCAAAATTGTGTGGCCAAAACATTTTTTGTGAAATATGAAAACTCTGGCAGTATTCATGGCAACTATAAAATAAGTTAACATAAAAATTTTCTGGTTCCACGTTTGTTCCCTTTCAGAAGCAGGAGATTTATTTGAAAGAAACTGTATCATTGGAATATAATTAATTTATTTCCATATTTTCCTCTTAATGTATAAATATTTTTATTCTATACTGTAGATGTGTAGTATCGTCTTCCACATGTGTGCACTGTTTGAGTCTTGCAACTGTACAACTTTAGCAGCAATTACTGTAGTTTAGAACCTACAGAAGAATTCAAAGGTTTTCTTTGTAATCTTTCTAATATTAGTCATTATACCCTAGTTCCTACTTTAAGCAGGCAATGCAGTATCTAATATGATCAAAATTCCATTTGCAAAATCAATATCCATGACCATAATCCAATAATTATGTAATAGACTAACTAAGGTCAATGCAGAATAAGAAAATTAGTTCAACACTTAAAAGACTTTTAAAAATCTATTTATTGGCATATTTAAGCCCTCTGACTGGTAGACATTTGAAGTACAGCCAGGTCATTTACTGATATTAATACATTTACTGTTCTTGATTAGGAAACTGGTGACTGCATGGACATATCAACTGACTTTTTTCTTAAGAAAGAGTGAAACTGTTTTGATCTCTGATTAGAACGCAAATGCCTTATCTGGAACACTTACTTTTGCAGCAGAGGAGTGGGAATAAAAGGCTACACCCAGCTCTCTACAAATTGCTCCAACCATGATGCCACTTTCTAAGAGGTACAGGATCCTTTCCACTTTCAAAATAATGAAATAAGCACCACGTTTCTTTCTGTAGTGAGTGCGACAACTGACTTCATGTGTACTATGCAATGGTTTATTTTTGCTCTCATAATCTTCTGGTTTTGAGAAAATACAAGGTTCCCCACTGAATTAGTGTTCTTTGCTTCTACTATTAGACTCTATTTAAAACAAGTAATCTTTTAAACTTTGAAAATTAATTTTATGGAATTCTTGGTGATACTGTCTTTTATGAATGATCATTAGGGAAAAAAAAGGGGTACTATTTTCATCTTGTCGTGTAGACGGGCCATGATCATGACTTGTTCATGGTTACCCAAGGCAGCTGATAGATCTAACATATTTGATGTTCAGTTGCTGCACACCACACTCACCTCGTACAGCAGTCTGGCAGGAAATGTGCTGCAGAAGCAGTTAGGAGCAGTTAACACTCCAATGTGGCAGTGTTGCCCGTGTGAAGAAAATGTTAAATTTAGCTTTTTTATTTTAAAAAGCTGCTTGTGTTGCTCTGCAGATATACAAAGATGTGAAGAAAGTAGAAAAAGTGCTCAGAAAGTAACATCTGTTTAGGAAGCTTCCCTCACCAACAGAGTATTATGTTAGCAATGGACACAGAAAGCAAGATTTCAAGAGGAAAGGCTTAAGAAATTGCTCAAAGACTCTCTTGTTTCTCAAGGTCCATCTGGTCTGCAAATAAAGGTCTGCCTTCAGGCTTTCCTTTTTTGCTTGAAGTGCGTGGATAAACTAATGAAGACTTAAGTATATGTAGTCTGAAGCACAGGGATCTTTATTACATAAAAAAAATTCTGTGGAGGACATTAAGAACAATTGTCATGTGAAATTACATAAGGAGTGGGCAAACACAGTCCTAATCTGTTTTGGATATTTATCTAAGCATCAGGGTTAATGCTAAAGAACCCAGCATGCCAAATTTACATCTTACCTGAAATACAGCATTTCAGTAGGTTATTAAGCATGATGGCTAAGAGTCTGCTCTTGCAGCAGTGCAGAGGGAAGCCTGCTGCCTCACAAATTGCCAGAATAACTCCAGAATTCAAAGTTAAGAATAGACTTATCTCAATGGGGTTGTTTCAGTTCACTGAGTCCTTGGCTAACAGGGGCTTCAGACACCGTGAAAGAAGATGAGTTGCACGTACTAAGAATTGTGCATTCCAGACGCTGTACTGCTTGCCATAATACTTTTAAAATGAAATATATCTGTGTAGTCCTATAAAAAAATTGCATATTTCATGGTGTTTATAACAATAATTTTAGTGATAGGAATACACCTGGATTCCTGCAGCCTTGAAGGATTTCCTGAGCCAATAGTGTAGGCTAGGAGGAAAAGTTGGTATTATGTTTTCTATTGGGAATGTTAAAAATTGGTTAAACATTTACTATGGAATAATGCTGATTCTCAAAGATGGCTGTTATTTATCTTCAACCTGTAATTTTTTTCCTACCATTACCTCTCCTAAGTTTCTATACTTCTCTGATCAATACTGTCTATGTCCTGTAAATTTATAGTATTTACATCTTTCAGAAAATTAGTGTCCTATGTGTGCAGGAAACAGTGGGAATGGCCAGTGTTTAAAGTGAAGGGAAAAACACAGGGTACATAACAGCAGGAGAGGCTTCTACCTCCCTCCTTACATAGCACTTCTATCCACTCACCTTGCGTTAGTTAACATTAGAGACTGCTTTGCAGCTTGAGTGACATCTTTTCCAGTTCAATCAGTGTATCCAATATAATGCCATGTTGGTGCCAAACAACGTGTTATAGTGTGTCATACGTTGCACTTCCTCTGGATCAGTCACTGCTGCTCTGAAATGTTTCAGCGAAGCGGAGTAGTTGTTTCAGAGGGTATGATATGGCAATGCACTTGGTGCTGGATGTAAGTGCTCAAGATCTGGCTGACATAGGTCAAAGAGGCACTTAATATTGCATCACTTTTTTGTAGTTTGTGGAGGATTTAAGGGGAAATACAAACCGTTTCCCATGTTTTTCTCCAGCGCAGGCTCTAACCCGTGAGCAGTGTAACACCACGTAATCAGCTGAGGCTGTTTTTCCAGGAATTATATTGCAACACTGGTTTCCTCTCCTAGGAACTTGGAAGTTGTTGCCAGTAAAATCACTGTGTCTTACGGTGTCTAAACAGGTGTTTAGAATGTTCTCAGCAGTGATATTTGGTGTTGTGACTGACTGAAGATGTCAAAGTGCACAGTCCCTAGGGTCTAATGAAATTGCTCTTTTTTGCTTACAGTGGTCTATTCCTTGGTCACACTACTATTCAAAGACTAATTTCAGTAATAGTTTCATTATTTTTTCTTGTATTAGAGAACAGGTTACAGAATTTTGTCTCAAGAATGGCCAGAAAGTAAGGGATGATGCATTTAGTTTCCAAACGTATTTTTACTAGTCACTGAATGATTATCCACATTCTTTAAATTTATAAAATGTTTTGAAATTTATCATATATGTCTCATATATTGCTGCAAAATTTCATGTTGCCTGACAAATGCAATTCTTCAGCTGCTTTGCATGCATGATTTGCTCATAAAAAATATTTTCTTAGTGACAGTTGCTGATTAGCTCTTGAGCCCTGAATATTCCAGTTGCCATTTGCAAAATAAACCAGCAGCTTTCTTAAGTGCACTGTGGTAAAGCTTCTATGAACAAAACACCTGCCCAATGTACCGTTTATCGCAATGTCATTTGTATTTGCATAATTTTAATTGCATTACTGTAAGGTCAGACAAGGTTTTCTATTTTTCTCATCTCTAAGGCTGAGATCCTCATACTCATTGGCTTGCAATTTAAATCTGAGCTTGAATTTCCTGTTAATCTCATGATTCTGATCACACACAGCTCCACCACCTGTAGCTGACGATGATGATGATGTTAACTAAGATCTAGTTGATTTGTTTAACTCTTTATAAACTATATGTAAATTTGACAGAATTACCAGGATTGATTACATGTTGATTGTATTTTAGAATGATAGCTCTTTCATTCTGAAACAGGGAGAAAATGGTCAGGAAATGAGCTTGATGATTGTGAATGCCTGGTAACAGTGAATAGTCGAAATAACTGCCAGCTAACTGTTATATCTGGCCTCAGCCAGCTTGATTTACCATGGTTTTTCTGAGTTTCCCTCGGGACAGGGAGTGTGTATGGGTGTCCAGTGGCCAAGAGTTTTTCAGGTTCTGATGATCTCAAAGGTTAGTGCAAGCTGAGCTAAAGCTTCTTGACCGATACCAAATCAGAAGTCTGCTGGTTACCTGGCTGTTGATATCTTGGGACAAAAAACAGAGCTTGGGGGTCAGTTAGTGGTTCATCATTCAGACTGTTATCCTGAACATGCTGGGGATAGTGCTGTCTATCCTCAATTATTACCCTTGAAGTAAGAACAAAATGTGTGCACCTACATGCTTAACTTTATACTTGTGCACAATCCAATCTTTTTCCGTTTATGTACATAAATGTAGGTCTTATAAAAACAAGGAGTGCACACATACATTACAGAAATGAAGTGTCTGGATGTACGTACACAGCTTATTAGAAAGCTTGTTCTGAAAATGCGTGTTTCCTCCAACATCCCCGACTCTTCACGGTTTATGGGGAGAAACCACAGAAGGTTGGAAAAAGACCTCCAAGATTTTTAAGTACAACCATCCACCCAACACCGCCATGTCTGCTAAACCATATCCCAAAGTGCCACATCTACACGTTTTTTTTAACACCTCCAGGGATCATGACTCAAC
>Ga0181612_149875_pt1 | contig 10603 bp, 4 predicted proteins | sample HoacroProtozoa21_FD_119630 | JGI IMG/M metagenome (GOLD analysis project Ga0181612, IMG submission 119630) | Hoatzin crop microbial communities from Cojedes, Venezuel. Combined Assembly of Gp0051906, Gp0051904, Gp0051908
GACCGGGCTGCCCAGGGAGGTTGTGGATTCTCCTTCTCTGGAGATATTCAAAATCTCCCTGGACAAGGTCCTGTGCAGCCTGCTCTGGGTGATCCTGCTTCAGCAGGGGGGTTGGACTAGATGATCCACAGAGGTCCCTTCCAATCCCGAACATTCTGTGATTCTGTAACATCTGCTTGTTTTTTTCATCTGCTCCATTACATGAGCTCCTTGTGATGTCCAGAGCAGAATTCCTGCCAAAACAAAACACTGACACAGCATTTAGAGACCCAGGTCCTATTCCTACTGTTCACTATAAGCAACAGATATTATTCATAACTCTAGAAAAGCAGAGATAACACCAGAATCTGCAAGCACAGTTCTAAATTTCAAGATCCTCCTTAGGCTTAAAGGTACTTAACCTGACACCTACAGAAGTACAAGAAAATTGACAGTTTGTACATTTCTTCTTCAGGAAGAAAAAAACCCTAAAACAAACAAATAAAAAAAGTAGGCACTTCAGTATTCCAGTACACACTTACTGAATTGCAAACTGACATCACTCTTAAAACCTTATTTTTATTAAGTTGTGCAACAATGTGCTTCTATTACTAAGCATCTAAAGAAGAAACAAAGCAAAACTGAATTACAAATAATTCTTTGTCTCATTGAAGTATCTTACTTATCCATTGCAAGGACCATTCTAGAGTCTAAATTACTTGAGAGTTACTTTCTTACATAAAAAAGTGTGTCAAGTTGTCAATAACAACACATTCGCAGTTAGATTTCGCCACTGCATTAAAAATAGCTCAGTTTAAATATTAGTAATAATGTTCAGTAAACAAAATTGTTTGAGAACAGCATAAGTGTTACATTTATTTCCTCAAAAAAATTAAGTTTATGAAGAAAGAGCAAAACCCCCTGAAAAGTGCCACAATAACAAATCAAGAAAATATAATGAGTTTTCTGGCCAGCCATAACAATTAGTACAGTCAGCCTCTTTGAATCTCTTCTGGGAATGAGACAGACCACTGATACAGCACTAGAACATTCCATAATTTATTTTAGAGCTCTTAAAAACTTAAATTTTTGTTTTCAGTTCTGAGCTGTGTTTAAGTCTGAGCCTTAAACATAAGACTTAGTACTCCATTGCTGTTCTCAGAGAGTTCTCATCTTTCCAAAGAACAACTTTTTATTCCAAAAGTGTTTTGTTGTGGCTTTTTTTTTAAATAGATTTTCCTTTTCTTCAACTTTATGAATACATTTACTGAATCCAACCTAAGAAAACCCTGCTGTTTGAGTAGTTCTCTCACATTTCTCCAAAACCCAGACAACCCTGGGGCCTTAGAAATAATATCTGATTTCTTTTCACACACTGAGAAATACTGCAACAGGTTTCAGTATTTTGTTTTAGAACTTTTTACATCTTACAAACATCAAATATGCTGCAAATTGGTGTGATGAGTAATGTACTCCTCCTCCACAAAGTTCACCGAATCTTGTGTGTATATAATGGTATCACACTCCAAATCTGTCAAAATATCTCAATAGCACCATAATACATTTCAATTTCTGACTTTTTCAGCAAACCTTACTGACTGACAAATTTCCAGGGTAAGATAAGAACTTATATAGAAACAACATTGGGCACACAATTCAGTTACTTCTCTTACTAAAAACATTAACTTACAAGTCAATGCCTAACACGCATTTTCATCGAACCTATTAAAATCTTGCCTCTTGCAACAAGTTAATTTATTCACAGAAACATTTGCATGCAAAAGTCATGTAAAGACTTTACACTAATAAAATATTCTGAATACAAGGGGTTTTCTTTGAATTTTGAAATACTTAAAATAACTTGGTATACAACCTACCCTAGGACTTCTGTCTCACAAATCATACAAAAAACTTCAGTGTTACTTACAAATCATTTAAATTCTACATACCTTATTCGATTTAAAGTAGACTTCATGACATAGACATCGCATAGCTACATTATTCAAGTGCATTCAAATATGCCAATGAATTTAAGCAGTATTTTTAAATAACAGTCAAAATTACAAGATGAATAATAGAGATATTTGGGAAAATACAGTTTCCTTATTATTTGTCTTCCTTTACTTCAAAGGCAAAAAAACCCTATTCTGAAACGTATGAAAGCCAGTAGTGCCAGAAATAAATACATAAAAACATTTGAAGAACAAGATTTATGGAGAGCTTATATCGACATAAATGCTTGTATTATATTTAAAACTATAATTAGTTTTCATAATTTATTCAGCACAATAATATAATAACAGGCAGAAATCTTTGATTCCTGATAAAAGAATAAAATATGGTTTTTTTCTCCTAGTGCTGCTGAAGTGATGTTTTGTTTTGTGAAAGCAGTGAAATCTAGAATAAATTCCCACAAAACCAACTCCCAATCAGTAACACCCTTTTAATCACTGATATTGTACATTTATCCACTATCAATAAGCTTTTATTAGTTTCTTAAAACCCAGACAGGCACCAGGCATTTATATAAATTAATAAAAGTAGCTGCCTAATGTTTCAGCTTCTGTTTGAGGTAAAGGATCTGCAATATATTCTCTAACTTAAAAAACTGCTTAAGTAAAAATGATCATTCTCCCTGCCCCCAAAGCAACTGAAAGACTTTATCACAGTCAGAGAAATCTAATGGAGAAAGTAACATGTTCAAGTCCTATTTTTAAGTCTAGTTTTTGTACGTTTTCCCATCATTCACAACAGACCTTCCATACTTAAAAGTAAGAATATCCCTAGAGTAAAGAAGCTCCGTTTCTTCCTCCCATGAGATGCTAGTCAGCCTTTGAACTGGATAAACCATACTTCTCTTTCGCTCCTCAAGAAAGTTTAACTTTGAGAAGCGCAGCTTCCCAAAACAATTACTCGGGAACATTCTTATGATAGGGTTTCACTGCTGCCCATTCTTTTATTATGCATATACACCCTTCTGGGTACTAATACATACAGTGAACACGGAAGGACAGAAATAAATTATTAAGAATTTTTATAGTGACTTTATCCATACCTGTAGGAAATGCTGCCCAAGCAATAGCAGGGGAGGTAGTCTGCTTTTCACCGTTTCCACATTCGTAACTCTCTGCTACCTAGAAACATGAAAAAATTATTGTTACGTATTTTAAAAAATACTATAAATTCCTATAAAAATAGCTGACAATAGTTAAATTTCAATATTAAGTAATCCAAGTAACATACCTCAAATCCTCCAAACTCATCGTCATCCATCTTTCAACTGGAACTAGAATATAGCAGAAATCTTGATTTAAAAACAAGAACAAAACCACTAAATTGTTATATCCCCTTTAGTCACAGAATAGCAATAAAAACTTTGTAAAACCAAAGGTATGGTGTTAGTTTTAAAGGACAGACTTGGGCAGAACAAGTCACTGTGGTCAAACCGTAAAAGCCCAGCAGTACGAAGTAATACAGTGATCTACACTGCAGGAAAATCGGTATATTTAATTGGTCAGTCTCATAAGAGAAATGGACTGATTATATCATCAACTAGGAGTCAAAAGACAAAATGACTCATGTATTTGTACTTCAATTACACGTCAGATAAGTTGAGATCTTCAACTGAATACAACTGCTACCTAGCTCATCCATGTGCTCCTCATAACCTCATCACCTCCCCATTCAGAAATAAGCATTCAGTCTTTCTCCCAAGTACTCATCTCCACAGGTTGCCTGAAGTCGCCCAATTTACAAGTTCTACAAAAGATCAAGGGACATAAATAGGAACTTTTTCACATAGAGGATGCAAGAGCTAGAACTGTAAGATGTTTCTTAAGAAGCACTTTTTTATTGATCCAGATAAATGAAAAAATTTGGTATTTTACAATGGAATTTGATTATCTTCAATAGAAAAGATAAGCACTGTGCATCAATATCGTCAAACATCTTCTGAAAGCAGGAAAGTAGAAAAAGCTTTCCAGAATAGGAAAACAGAAAGATGGTACTTTAAAAGCTGTATCTATTGCTCTCAGTAACATCAGTGAAGTCCCCAGTACCTCAACAAATGGTACTGAAAACAGCAAATAACCTGGTCTGGATACATATTTAAAAAAAAAAAAAAATCCAGGAAGTAGGATTTCTGACCATCAGTTTCCAAAATGAAGAATTTTCTTCATTAGCAGTGACGACGATCCAATTTAATGCAATCACGATCTACCATGTACTTCATAGTTCTGTGTTTATGTTTTAAAATATAAAAACATTTTCCATTGTTAAATTGCTTTTCCAAATCCACACTGTGATTAAATCCAAAAAGATGTCCTGCTTTTCCCATCTTTCTTAGTTGTCTGGCAACATCAGCACAAACTACAACTTAGAAAAAGACTGTGGTGAATTTCTGGAAATTTTTCTGCTACCACAGAGGTCCTTCCCTAGGTTTCATGGAGGGGCTGATTCAGATTTTACAAACTGATCGGCATTTTTGAGTTGTAGCCCTGAATTCTGTGGCATTTTGTTATATTTGTAGTTAAATTGCAGTTCCTTTTACAAAAATGCAGGGTAAGTTACTCTGCTAATGAAAGTAACTCAAGATATACATGGTTGCTCAAAGAAGGGTATTATCTATATTCAAAAAAAATATCATTCTGACATGTGAATGAAGGATGATCCAAAAACCCTTTAGGGTCTATAGAATGTCAAAATGTTTGTAAACTTCGTTGACTTCAGTTAAAATAGGCAAGAGAAATTATTCTTCCTGTGAAAGCACATGCTCCGAAACAGAAGAATTCAAAGAGTTTGGAGGAAATCTCCAAATTAAAGTATTTGGCTGTCAGAAGGGGACACTTTAAATTTATATGAAGCTTAACAAATTAATTTCCAAGCTCTTATTGATTAACTTAGGTTAAGCCACCACTATCAGTAAGCAGACAGATGTGGTTAAAGACTATTGTCCAACATTCACATGTAGTATATTAACTAAGTATCTTTTTAGGGACTGCTAAGGATTTTGTCTGGTTTGTGTTGGTTGGATTTTGTGCTGGTTTACTTTTCAAGAGAGTAAGAAGGTAGTTGGGTATTTTTCCCTATCAATATTAACCTTAACTGGTCAAACATTCGTGCATTCCACTAACTTTCACAGCTTTAATATATAACTCAAAAAAATAACACATGCACACACAAACGATAGCAATGGAAGTTGTATAGATAGAAGATCACTGTTCAAGCTGACATCAATGCACAAACGAGAATGTCAACGTATTCACGCTACCTACTATTAAACACCATCCAAACAGACTGGCGATTAATACAGGTACTGCAAAATGCAGCATTCAAGTAGCAATTTGACGAGTCAGCTGGAGAAAGAGAGGCTTTAGAAAGGCAAATAGGGATTTTATCTACACACTATGTATCACATCAACAGGTCCTACAGGATCTACCCAACGTTACTTCAAAGGTCCACAGTAATTACGTCAAAGAACCACAGATTTTCTCCACAAAGAGCAAAAGACATTATTCCCATCATCTCAGGACTGGTTATGTCTCAGCTGGATGAATTACATTCCATATTCAGCACTGTGCTTCAAAAAGACAAACTGGAACAAGTTCAGAGGAGTGCAACAGGAATTGAAGCAATTTTGGAAAGGCACATTAAAATGGAGAGGCTTTTTTTAAAAAACTAAAAAAGGCAAACAAATACGTATAAAATATGAAAAATTATGTTCTAAGAAGTTATTAACTACTTTCATTTATCATCAAATGCGGCACTGACATAAGGCAGTAAAGGACAGAAGTCTCCGTAGGCAAAACACTTGTGAGGATTTCCAGGAAGGCAACATAAAACCCTACAAGAAAATTTATAAGAACCTACATATACATAAAAGAGAAGTAACTTTTAATACAGAAAAAGGATGTAAGGCAGAATTAAAAAAATGGAGAACAACCTGTTCTTGAATCCATCAACTTTGTTATCATATTTCATATAGAGTTTTCGTAACTCTGGTAATGATCACAAGACTATTTTGACCTAAGATTACCTTTCTCCACAAATTTTAACACAGGCATTTCATGGCTGTAACAGCATGATTAATCTATAAATTATTTCACACATCATTCAAATGGAATAAGAGATAAACAGACCCCAAGCAAGTCTCAGTAGTATCAATGCTGTTTTCACGCCTAACTGCTAATCTTCCAATTTCCAATTCTTCAGAGACCCCACAGGAATTCTAGGCTAAGTGGTTCTCAGCCAGCTAAGGAGGACCATGCTATTTGTGTATGTATAATATACAGTCATACATGTACACGTCTCTCTGTTTTCAAAGACAAAGCTAAGTTTTGAGTCTAACAGAAAGAAATCCTGATTTGTTTACATGTTTTGTTTGCTGTAGGAAAAAAAAAACACAGAATGAAACTGGCAAACTTCACATGTATCACTAGCAAGCAGGCAGCAAATTAGGATACAAAGCGTGTAAAAGAAAAATTAATCAAGCCTATTTTTAACTAGGATTCTCTCACAGCCCTCAAAAGTACTCATGCATTTAGCTCTAAAAAATGTTTGAACAGTTCATTATAAACCTAATTGAAAACAATGCTGAACATATGACCAAATACACAATTTCTCACTTGCACCCTTTATTCTGGTGATGGAAATGCATTTCTGGAAGAAACAAACAGCAGAACTAGCCTAACACCTGACACAGAACTGCAACAATTTTGGGAGCAACTTTTTTTAATCGATCATCTATTCCAAAACCAGTAATCAGACTTCTCTTTCCTCACAGACTAGGAACATTATTTGTGGCACTGGAATAGGAAAGAATACATTAAGTGCTGACAATCTTCAGAAGGATTTAAAAAATAACACTAAGACAAAACAACCCACACAGTCTTACCATGACTAAATGTGGTCTCTTAAAATATGCCTGATACTGGAATTAAGTAACTGTAAAATTGGGCAACAAGAAGTCAACCTCAAAATTACAGATACATAGAAATTATGGTTGGAAAAGACACAGTAGGTCATCCAGCCCAGGAGATTTCCAAATCTTGAGAAGCCTGAGAAGCTCTTCAGTGAAAAGAAGGAAACATTTCATGGATCATGAATACGTAAGCCACCGCATTTTCAGTATATTTTATGAACATATTTGTATTCATTATATCATACAATAATTTAGGCCAGAATTCAGATCAGCAGGTCATCCACTCTAAGCTCATGCTCGAAGCAGGGTCAACCCTGTATTCAGATCAGGTTGCTCAAGTCTTCCTTCTCTATCACTGATGACAATGCATGACAAATGTATTCAAACACTGATGGCTGTGCATATCCGAGATGCTTGCAAGCTTTCCTACACAAAATGCAGTCACCATAGCTTGACCATCAGCTTAACACATGTCATGAGAACTTTGTGAAATGCACTTACCTAACTGACATATCAAAATCATGGTTTTATACACAGGAAGATCAGGAGTCATTCACAAGAATTAACATAGAAAATGTCAGGTGTGAAAAAAGCCCCTCTTCCCCATTCCAACTGTTAGGAGGAGAAGGAATGTTGTAATCCCACCAGAAACTCCAGTATTCTTCATATCCAAAAAGCAAAAGTAGCAGAGAGACCAAACAGTGAATTAAGAAGGATTCTTCATTCACTTAAAAGTCTACCTCTGGTTGGTAAGAATTCAAACTAATCAAGTCCTGGTCTATTGCTTGATAAATCAAATATAAATTTGCCTCAGTAATAATGGCAACTAATTTTACCAGGTACATTCAACTGAACAATGTATTACCTGGCCTGTAATTCTGAGTAATCAACTTACTTGCAGAATTTTGTACATTTTTAAAGCAACAACTCACAGTGCATATTGCTGTTTATTTTGTCAGAACAGTATGTGTGGAGCTGGCTGAGGGTGGGGCTGCTGCAGTCGTATTTCTGGCAAACATGGTCGGTGGTTAACCCCTACCTATGACAACGTATCAGTTTTACTTGCATGTTTATGCTTACCAAATGACTCATTGAATGTGTTCCATCTAGGACATACTTATTAGCTGTTTCTTCACAGGACATAACAGACCGCATTATTTGAAGAATAAATCTTTGGCTGAAACAGCAGGCTGCAAAAAGCCTATCCAAGATAAGTATGAGATTAAAAAAAAACAACAATAAAATAAAATTTAAAAGTAGTCATTTAGAAGGCATATATACTGGCAATACCTCTGTGATAAACAGCACAACAGATAATAAGATTCTGTATCACAAAGTTCTAACCAGCTCACATGCACTTTTCCTCATGGCTCTTCTGACAAAGCTCCAAGCACCTCTTCGCAATTTCAAAACGGGAACAACCTTTCTTCTTTTCACCCAGTTGATACAGACTTTTCTCCTAATCTATACCAATTACAGCTGCAGGACAAGCATGTGGCATCTCAACAACTTATGGTAGCTAGTAAGTCATCAAGAAATTCTTGATTACAAAATACACATATCCCAGAGGATATCTACCTAAGAAAGACCAGAATATGAATGTACAGCGTAATGGAAACTAAAATAATTTTAGGGCATCTGTAAAATTTTCTAAACAAAATAAAACTTACATTTTTCACTTCGTTCCTGCTTGAAATCTCAGCACTAGAAGTAACCTGTTTAATACCACTTAGACCATAAACAGAGGAATACTTTTCATTTATTGTGGCCAGAAATTCAGCGGCATGAAAAAATATAAACATTACCAGAGGCCACTGTCAAAACAAAAATTAAAAAACAGATACTGGAAGATTTTTTTTGTTTTTAGCTTTTTTATTTTTAGATTGAGGAATTCTAACTTCCATTCCTAGCAGTAAGGCTAAATTCTGCTAGCATATCTGTCCAGTATCAATTTCTAAAAATGGTAGCTGTAACGTAGGTGATTTTTCATTTTTTTCTCTTCAAAAAGAATGAAACAGTATGATGCAGTAATTCTCAATCTTTCAAATCAGTGGAGAGTTCAATCTTTTTAGTGTTTTATTTTTGTAACTTTTAATTCTGTAATTTCCCTCACAGCGATATCTTGTTTGCAATGAAAAGCTTCTGCAGACTTAATTTTTTTCCCTTATTAAAGCAGCTGACCGTACGGTAAAATTGAATGGAAAAATTTCCTACAAAGAGAGCATGATCCGTGTGGTTAACATTCACTTAGTGGTTTGTTATTTAATGAAAAGAGTTCACAGTCTTGTTACAGAAAAAGAGTATTCTGTATTGGTTTTTAACAGGAAAGCTCTTAACAGCTCCTAAATTCTGCATTAAATTTTCACTATTTATCATCTGTATCTAACAATGAAAGTATACAACTGAGCAGGGGCTAACATCATAAGACCATGAGGACATAAGACCAGAGGGAAATTTAGGTCTTTCAATTTGGAATTAGACCGCATTAGTAATTACAATAAACATGATCTTAAAAACAAAAAAACTTGGAAGTAACAAAATTAACGCAGGACTTCAATAAGAAATTAAGAGTTTTTGCCAAAAATATAATAGATTAGTTATGTAAGAAAAAATTAGGCTAATCAGTTCCACAGAGATATTCAAAATCCTTCAACTATTAAGAAATATGAAACTTCAATTTGCATGCTCATTAATGGACCTCAGATAAGCTACAATTTTTAAATGAGACATCTATAAGGCTAGAACCGAAGGTAAACATTAGGAACACCTTTTAAGAAGAAATAGAAATACAAGCTTTTTACTATTTCAGAGAATGAAATGCCCAAATAAACTTGGGAATTCAGTTAAGTTTTCTACTTTCTTTTTTAGGGGGTTTCATAGTTTTGAATTTTTGGTTTGAGTTGTTATGGGGAAGGGTGTGGGGTGTGTCATTTTTAACCACCATACAAGGCAAACAGCTTCAAACTTTTAAGAAAAAAGAGAAAATTAACTACTTTGGAAAGCACCATTTAATATTATTCAAACCAATGAACTGTTGCCACATGCATGTAGCATCCACCTCTCTCTATATTAAGAGATGCAATCTTTGATTTCGTGCTACATCAGAAAAAGAAAACCTACATTTATTTACCCTTGAAGCAGAGCATCTAAAGCCCTGTAGGTATACAAACTTATGCCTGGCTGTACATGCCAACTGTTAAAGAAGTTGGTTAGATGAGAGGACTGAGAACCTGTAACATGTGAGATGCAAGGCTGAGACTGAAACGAGTATTTTGCTTTACGCGATCAACTGCCCTTTTATTTTCAATCAGACAGACAATACCATCCCATTCAAAGTTGTGCAAGGGCTGTATGCCCTACCCCTATCATGAAATAGTGAAAATCAAGCATCGCCAAAATGCCAATGTTCTCCATCACATTACAGTGTGTATTTAGTCATATAACGTGACATGTAGGAAATCCCCACCACCATGAAGAAGTATGCATATCAGCTCCCACAAGGAAAGGCACAATAATATGACAGTTAGCACCTGCCTTTGAACATGCAACAGAAGCATGCTCAATCACATGTTAAAGGAAGAGACTTCTAGGTTTATGGGTAAAAAGAAAAAGAAGACAACACAAATATGTCACAGCAATCTTCTCCTGGGATGCGAGGCTGGTTCATTTAGTCTGGAGAAAAGGAGGCTGAGGGGAGACCTTAC
>Ga0181612_177762_pt1 | contig 10603 bp, 5 predicted proteins | sample HoacroProtozoa21_FD_119630 | JGI IMG/M metagenome (GOLD analysis project Ga0181612, IMG submission 119630) | Hoatzin crop microbial communities from Cojedes, Venezuel. Combined Assembly of Gp0051906, Gp0051904, Gp0051908
AGAGCTTGAATAAGACCCGTAATTATATGAAGTACTATGTGAATGTGGAACAAAAAGACCATCTGTGCCCTAGAGGGTTTTAAAGAGACAGGGTGCAAACAGAAAGGAAGATAGAGGCCATTCATTTGTGCTACCAAATGAAGAGTTTTTGGTAGGCATTATAGGATAAAAGATCTCAAGAAAGGGGTTGAAAAGGATTGCGATTTATTTAATTTTTAATATGGTTTCTAATGCCTATTATTAGCTGCTTTTTTTCTCTCTCCTAAGCCTTGTGGAGTTGATTTTTTGTTTCAAGGAATACGCCTTTTAAGAAAAAAACGAAAAGCCCTGAATTATTTTTTTTCTAGTTCCCAAATATTTCCAGATTTCTACAGTTCCGCTTAAAATCATCAAGCGTTACAGAATACATGTTGCCATGGTATCACTGATGGCAAAAAACCAAAATGAAACCAAATTAAAAAAAATATCAAACCCCCAAACTCCTGTTTTTATTTAATTTGAAAACCCTATTAAATTTGGGTCAGTGAAGCCTTTATGTGACTATTATCTATAGCTGTTTACTCACATTGGACAGAAGAACTAATTTATGCTGGATTAAGATTATTTTATGCACTATACAATAAAGATATGCAAGACTTGCACTGCATGAATGAACTTGGCATGTCACTGCTGAGCAAAGCATGATTTATTGTGTTTTTTCTATTAGGTTACTACAAATATAACATGGGGCATTCAACCACAGCCTATGCCTGTACCAGTGTGGGTTATAATTCTGGCTGTCCTAGCAGGATTATTGCTCTTGGCTGTTCTAGTGTTTGTTATGTACAGGGTAAGTACTCTATTTGGGTTTTTCGTATTGTTTTCTCTTCCCTACTAGTGATGTATTACTTCAAATAGTACCAGCAGCTTGTGGAAATACCTTGGTTCTCTAATCATCTGAATCAGTTAAGTTTTTGGATAACTGTAAAAAAACTTCTCAGCTTTGTCAGGAAGAAGTTGAATAAAAGGATGTCTGTGATTGTGCTGAATTACCCCGTTGAATTTTCAAGCTGACATTTATTGGCTTTGGAGATCAAAGATAAGGAAAAAGAGAGTAGGAGGGGAAAAAAAATCAAATTACTTATCAGTTAAGAACTGATCTAAGACTAATCAGATGAAGAAGGAAAGAGAAAGAGAAAGGACGTGTGTATGTTTTGAAAATTACAATGCAATTTTTTTATCGTTCTCTGAATCACAGATGGGCTTTTTCAAACGTGTAAGACCACCTCAGGAAGAACAAGAAAGAGAACAGCTACAACCACATGAGAATGGGGAAGGAACATCAGAAGCTTAAGCAGAGTTTTATCTGTAAGACATTCTGAAACTTCGAAATGCCTCCATCTTGGTTACGAATATTGGTTTCCCACTTAAGGAAAAAACACTCATGACTGCAAAGCTGCTGGTCTCAGAAGGTATCAGCATGTACAAACTAAGAGCAATATATTTAAATCTTCCTTTTTGTATTAATTATGTTCATACATGTGACTAACACATCCGCACTGATTTGTGTGTGAAAAAATTAAGTAATATGTAGTGCTATGATTTTGCTTATTGGGACGTAGGAGATGACATCTTTTTTGATTCATGGACTGACTTTACATTAATTTCTACACAGATTCTGCGTTTGCTCTTGAAGCCAACAGCTTCCGTAGATACTTGCTGGATTACACATTTAGTGTTGCTTGATTTTTCTTGGGGTACACTACACTTCATTTCCTCACTCTTGAAAGCTAGTTGCACAAAAAAAAAAATGAACATAGCTTGTTTTACAAAATTGAAGACTATTCTTTGACCCGTTAATTTGCTGACAATTTTCCTCCTGCTCAAAAAATGTGAAAGAGATTATTCAGTAGAATCATTCACACCTGATACCCCTTCCGCATGCCTGTTCCCCTTCTGCTCAGTCATCTGGCTTGTGGTTTTGCTCTAGACTGTACAGATATTGTTCTCCAGGTCCTAGGTCTCTTACTGTACAGATTGAGCATAGAGAAACGGGAAGCGAGTGATGTACTTTCTATGGCACCTAGCGAAAAGATTCAGGGCGAGATCCGAAGACTCTGCTGTGTATTTCCACGGAGCAGGATCCAGGTGTTCCACAGAATTCTTGGCAGCATGGATCCATTCAGGTACTGCCAGGGAGAAGGTGTTGGACTGTGGCTGCCAGCAGATGTGTCTGATGAGAAAACCCATAGCCTTTATGTTCACAGGTCAAACCTCCACAGGGTTCGAAGTTAAGTCTGTATATTATTCGTGTTGAATTTCAGTTTCTGGAAAAACAACGGAGGGAATACTTTGTGACAGGTTACCTGATGCACTGTAAGGAAGCTATTGTTAATTCTCACATCCGTGGTTGACTGTGTCCAAGTGCAAGATGGAGTAATATAGGGACTGTTTAAACTAGACTGTCTGGCAGCCAAATGCTTCTGGAGTACATCAGTACGCTAGCCACGCTCCTGCCTGCCTTGCCACCTGCCCTGAAAGACCAGTGAGCTTGTCAAATGAAGCAGAGTAATGCTGGCAATGCAAAAGGGTTTGAAAAGAGCAGTTTTATTTGGCTTCTTTCATTTCATCTATTCATTGTTTCATTCACTGTATGTTTCATTGCACAAAAGACATTTCATTGCACAAGTCATTTCATTATGTTCAATACATTTCATTACCAGAATAGACACTAAATATTTTGTTTCATTATTGTCTTTTAAAATATACCAAAAGTTCAGCAGTTTAAAGCCACAGGTTTACGACGTTCTTGGCTTATTTCCCTCAGCATTGGTGTGGTAAAATGAAGCTTCTTACGCTTCTGAGAGGACACCAGAACACTGTCTATATGCATTTTGTCTTGCACAAATCTTAACAGTGGAGATACTTAAACGATTACCAAGGTGCCTTATATGAAATTGGTTTATTCTCCATTCCAAAAGGGGAATAAATTACATTATAAACACCCTATATGCAGCCACATACAGAAAGACTGACTTCTACTGTAATTACACCAGTGAGATTTCTATGTAGACAAGCCCGTAAAAGGACAAAAACTCCGGTTTGGTTTGGTATCTTGGGGGTTTTGTTCAAAGCTGCATCTCCCCCATGCGATGCCCAGTAAATGCAGAATTAGCTGAAATGAACAGTTTGAGTCAACTCTCATTTCTGCATCCTTTCTGAGATTTAGAATCCACAAATGGCTTTCATTAAGTCCATTCTTACTCACTGAACCATGATGGCATTTGAGTCATTAAGAGAGACAGCACAAAGTCTGTGGGGGCCAGTATGTATATCAGATACAGGCTTGCATATTTATCCATTTACGTGTTTTAGTTTTAGACAATTTTTTAGATATAACTAGTTTATATGAGAGAGTATAGGGCATAATTTCACTTTCACTGAATTTTCAAGCTCTTCAGTGTGACCAATGTTTTATTTTTGTCTTTGCTTCTAGTATTGTTACTAGTAATATAGTAAGGAATCGGGAGTCAGGCTTTGATCCTGGTGTCAAAATGTGACTTTTTTATAAAACACAGTTTCAGTTATTTACACGGGCTTGTAGTTCACACACTTTGTCAACTGATTACTTATATGCAAGGAGATTGTTTTTACCCCCTCTTAATCCTAGTAGGTTAAGAGGTTTAAGAGACTGTCAGACAGAGTATAGCTCTAATTCTTACATGTGTGCTTTCATTACATGTACACACCATGTTGACTCGAAACTTATTAGACTACTTGCATGTGTAGGCATTATAAGGAGATGAAAATAAAAAAAAAAGCATGATCAAGAGCTCTTCAGCTCACGTGGAAGGGATACCATAGCGTTGTTAATGTCAGTGCTAACTGCTTCTTAATTTTACTGTGGCAACTGGAAACTCTCTTTTCGCTGATTTTCAGGATAAAAAGATAGATTTCATTGGTACAACTACTGTAACTATGGAAAGCTTCTTCCATTTATTGAAGTTACATAAAGTAAGACTTAAATTTAAGTGATTTTTATTTTCTTGCATTCTGCTGGAGAATAAAAGCAAATAGTTGCTTTTCTCATGCCCACTAATTTCCAGTTTGGTTAAAAAGAAAAAAAAAACAAACCACAGTAGCATATGTAAATAGAGTATACAGGTTACTTAGTCAACATAGGTGTAACACCTCACATTCAGTTTGAAGTAACATTTGTGTTTCAGGAATATTCTGAACAGGATGTTTTCCTGAGTCGGGGTGCAGGAAACATTTGACACCACATTCTAGATTCAGCAATAAGGTTACAGACAATATATGTACTTGCATCAGTATAAATTTCATACTGACTTACAGGCATTGATCTATTCTTACAGCAAATATTGTAGAACGATGTTAAAACTTTTAAAGAAACTTGAAGAAATGTACTTTGGAATTAAATTAATGACCTTGAGTCGAAATTGATGTGCATAAGATGCATACCACAAGCATTAAAAGAATACAAGTACAGTAACAGAGAATTAGTCCTCTTTTGAGAGTTATGTTTCAGAAACATATTTTTTATTAATACAGAATCAACAGATATGTAATTATTTAGAAAATGAAAACATTTTAAGAGCTATATCTTTTATAATTAAATATGAAATTCTTTAAGTACCCCAGTTTCCAATTATTGCAGCATCTCATGATCACTACTAAAAAGTGATTTATATTACAAAGTGCATACTATCTATTACTATATTTGACAGTATTTAGAAAACATAAAGCAAGGAACCTAGTTTATAGGTTTACATTTCTTTCAATAAAGTAACAAATTGTGGAGATAGCTTTTGTTTAAGCACGACTGCAAAGTGAAATACGGAATACATTTATCAACATAAGTTGAAATCTTTGAGGAAATGTTCACAGATATCAGTATCAAGATTATAATTTAATTTTTCCCATTTTTCTGGTTTAAATTTTGATTTACATGTTGATCTTTGATTCACATGCTTGTGGAAGCATTAAGAAAGTTTATAATATATGCTCCTTCTTTATAAAACATTTATTGCTAGCAAAGATTTTTAATATTTAGTTGTTTCTGAACTGGAGTCCATGCTTAAACAGTTTCTGAGGTAAACTTTCACGGGTATTTTGAAAATACTTCAGCTATAATCAGCATGTTCTTGGTGATTTGAAGGAATCATGTTGCACTTAGATTTTTGCAACATTCAGGTTTGCTGACGGTTACCCTGCAGTGATTTTTCCTACACTCTCACAGATAGTCCCAGAGCAGCATTAACCTGGTGAAAATCTAGTCAGTTTTTGTCTTCGGTCCAGACTAAGACCTATTCCACAGTCTAAAGAAGTCACAGAAAACCTGATGCTCATCGCAACTGACTTTGAATGTGACCCTTTGTGTTCAATGCTGCTGGCTGTGAGTGAGAGGAAAAAAAAAAAAGTAATAGGATTTTATAAAACGAAAATGGAAATTCAGAAAAAATGAAAAAGGTGGTGACAGACCACAGATGAGCCTTATAGCAAAGAGATGATTTTGTTTGTCTGTTTCTGAGATGGGAAGAACCTATTCATCTTCTGTTGGCAGTGGCCTCCTATCACAAACAAATCCCACAGTTTGCATCATGATTATATGCTGAGCTCTAATCACTTTCATTGACTTGAGTGGGATCTGAACTCTTTGGTACTGAATCTCTAGCTTCTAATCCCAAGTGCAATATAACATGATCACATCTAGTTCACTGCCAAGTCCTCTGTTTATTTTTGTTTGCCTAAGAAGGGATGTAGCATTTGTTGACTTGCAGAGGTCGAGATTTTTAATGACATGAACAAAATCAGTGTGTTAAATTGAGGTGATAAATGAATGGTATAGAAAGTTTTTGATCACCCACATTGGGTGAAACATGATGTATATTCTAAAGTGTATCCATTACTAACTCTTGAGTTACTGAGAATTGGTACGATATTCTTTAAGTCCACTGTGGAAAATTTGACTAGAGACTATACAATAATGGGTTGGAGTCTGTAGTGCTACTACTGTTTCATGTGATTGTGGTGTTTAGCATTTCAGTCTATTTTTTCCAGTATGTAGAATTTTTGTATAACATAGGAAGTCTGACCTTTTATGCAATGACCTTCTCCAAATATGCTGCATTAAGGTTGAATAACTTGACCCTTGGCTTTTGCAAAGTAAATGAAGATTTAAGGTAGCATTTTGAATCTTCAAAACACTCTTACAGGTTTAGGTGGCCCCTTCTAGTCCGTGAAGGAAACCTGTATGTGCTATGATACCAATATGTTGAAAATGTAACATTTTATTTCTTTGTAATACAATTTTTTTGCCTTTTTTGTTATTGCTCGTGCATTAAATCAGTAGAGCATTGTTTGCACAAGCAGAAAATTAACATACTAATGAGTGTGCTGCATTTTGGGTTTCTTAGTCCTGTAGTAAATACTTGTAACATAAATGGGAGTATTTTTAGTAACTATGAACTTGTTTCAAAGGTCTTTGGTACATTTAAGGAGAGCAATATACATTTGAAGTAACCTTATTTTTATTAAATTATAAATCTTGAAAGAAAAAAGTGGGTATTGTGGCACAGTAATTTTGTACTGATACCAAATATATATAGCTACTAAGCTGTGGTTTCCTTTTCAGCTCATTCTTTTCATCTTACTTCAAATTTGGTCGATTTTATTAGGTTGTATTTTTCTATATATGTATACAATTTCAAAATATTATGATTGGATAAACTGAAAAATGTAAGTATTGAGTTGATTCTGCTATTTAGAATTTTGGAATAAAATATCTCTTAATTAACAGGAATTATGTTTGGGGTTTTTTAATCCTAGGTGTATTTGTTAAAATGCATTTAATTCACCTGAAAATATTTAATAGTATATGTTTGTAATCCACAGTTATCTACTAAATATGAAAAGGTCACATTTACACAACTTCTACAGCTAAAGTGGCACATATTAACCTTGCATCAAAAAATTTTGTAATCACAAGGAAGAAAGATGATCTAGTCACAAATTATATAGCTGTCACCAAAAAAAACTATTTCCTACAAAAATTTTTTATACAAAAAAAAATTCAGATTTGATAGCTACCACGTCACTGTAGAAAATGGTGAATTCTTGTCCATTGGTTAGGAAAATTCTCAAGAGAGGTTGATGACAAACGACTGATTTATTTTATTGTATTATTAGACTAATTTTATCTTGGTATTACGTTCTTTCTGATTAACAATCATACTCATCTTTGTGAGTGGGGTGACAGTAAACCTTCTGTGTCACAGTAAAGGCATACATATTTATTTTACATTGTTACAACACTTAATTTAGAAATAAATGTTGGTGCTTGTGAACCCTTTAGAAAAACTCCCAACTATTGAGTTCCCTGGATTGCCTAGTAGAGAATTTGTTAACCTAAAGAAAAGAATAAAAAAGGACACTGAAAAAAATGAAAAACTGATATTTGTTTTAATTAACAGCTTCCAGTGACCTCACAGTAGCTATCACCTACCTAGCTATCACACGCACATCACCTGATGTGCTTAAGAAACATCACAGCAGTAGTCAGAAGATGACTCTTGCCATTTGTTCAATACACACTGCAGCCAACGCAATCTTAGTTTTTGTTAAGCAAGATACCTTCAGTTAGTTATCAGTACCGTAATCACTGCATCTGTTTAGCAGTTCCAAAGTAATGCACTATTGAGAAGTTAGTGACAGCAGCTGTCTCATTACAGCAACAAGGCAACAGAGTGGTTTTGCAAATTCCCATCTTATGCCATAATCACCTTAAACAAAATGATGGTCTGTGCCTTGAGGTTATTTACATCAACACAACTCCACTGCCTCCACTAGAGTTATGCTGCTTTACACATTGTCTAGGTTTCTGACTCTTTACATACATGTATAATATTTTATTGTATGCTTTTATCCTTAGTGAGTTTGTAAATCAATTATCTTAATACTTTATTACATATTAGTACATTAATATATGTAAGTTGTCAGTTCAAGTAATTTTACAAACGTGGAAAATTGAAAATACTTTGTTTTTATAAAAAAAGTATTTGTATGAACATCGCATCAACATATTGTCTCATATACATTAAGAAGTAGGTTAGTGCTGTCAGTAGCCCATCTTCTCACAGGTATTTTGCAATCAGTCTGTCTTACTGCATCTTTCTTATAAACCTTCTAAAAGTTGGGTGCTGAATCATCTCTCGACAGACATACAGAACGTGCCAAGACTAAGATTACAGGACACAAATGCACAACACAGACCTTCCAAATGTGAGGAGCAAAAACAAGAGAGTAAAATACCACATTGCTAATCTTTACAGTTCCACATGCAGACCATGTCTGTGTGTTACTGTTTTTCAGAATCTATCTACATTTACACTTCTGTATCATTTGTGTATGCACTTTTTGGTCCCTGACAAAATATCAGATGCCATGGTACGTCCCTTTGGTGGTTGATGACGATGATTGTTTATTTGTTTAAAGTTTGAAGAGTGCCTCAGCAACCTTTAATGACTGCAGGAGTTACTGCTGGACACATTTCCTTAAGTAAATATTCAGGTAGTTGAAATAAATTACTTCTTATCAGCTCTCATCTCTTTTCAAAGAAAATTAGGTTAAAAAAACATAATCCCGATTATGATTTTTTTTTTTCTGAAGTGGGTATTACTGTGTAATCCCTTCTCAGTAATTTATCTAAATGCAGTACAAACAACTCATTTCCACATGCATTATTCACCTTTTGAAACCGTTTTCAATAAAACTTTTGCCACACATTTAATGGATTTGTTTCAGAATTGTAATGTTGATGATGTGAATAAGCACAGTTATTCATTCATAACTTAAAATGTTGCAGCTGCCAAGTTGGTTCAACTATGCCTCTCCAAATAAACTTAATATATATATTTCTAAAAGCTAAAGTCTACAAACATTTGGAAAGCAAACTGCTCAAAGCATTAGCTAGCTTTCTGTAGACCCCTTTCTTCCACCTGTGCACACACACTGTTGCAGGGATTCCAAAACAAATTCAAGTCTAACAGAGGCTGTGCAGAAGCAGCCTCTTTTTCTTTGCAGTGCCCAGACGTGAGGTTGAAATAGGAAGCTGGGTGAGAGGATGTTAACAAGGCAAGTAGGCACTGAACAAATGTTTTCTAAACAAAAGAGGGAATCTCTTCTCATTGAATGCTCCTGGAGGAGAGTTCAACATCAAGCTAATTACTGTTTCATTTGTCTGGGTTTTGTGCTCTTTCGCTTACTTAAAAGGAAGTTCCTATCAAATGAAATCAAGTTTTCATGGCATAGTTTTTTTTGGTGCTGATGAAGAAAAGGGAGACTGACATACTCAAACCATTCTAAAGAAAAGTACTGAAGAGTACCTGCTGGGGAGGGTGTACGTTTCCCACTGGTTTCGTACTGCAGCGTTACTCAGCAGGCAGTGATCGTTCACAACGCACGAGTGGGTGAAGTCAGTCCATTCTTCAGTGGTCCCAAAAGGTGCCAACAAACTATCAGCAACTGTGATAAAAGTAAATTGTGTTTTCTATGCCAATCTTAAATCTATCTGAAGTCATTGTTAATGGCAATTAATTGCATTGTACTGTATAGAATGACATTAAATCATAAGGAAAAATATATTAGATTTTCTTTAGATTTTATGAGAGTGCTGTTGAAAACACGCACTGTAACCTGGCAGTTCCTCTTTTCAGGATGGGAAGATTTCTAATTGGCTGTTGTTTATAACTCTATTCCTCTCCTTTTTCTCCTGCACTAAGAAATTTTCTGAGATCTGAAAACTGCAGAGTTTGGCTTAATACATCATTATGTCTAAAATAAAGATTATTTGGCTAATCTTTATTTTATTCAAAGGCAAGTAAAGTGGTTTTCTACTTTATGAAGAAATTTATATTCGCTACTCAAGCACGCATTGTAAATGTAGTATCACCCAGTTCTGAAAGTCCTCACAGCGCATGAGATGTTTGCCTCCCTGAGATCATGGCATGGGCGCACGGGCCACCACTCGCGTGAAACCCCCTGGGAGGGGGTCCCAGCACGTGGGTAAGCTGCCCTCTTCTAGATGTGCTGCCTGTGCTCAGGTGCAGCACTCTTATCTGCTATGAACAACTTCAGCGATTTTTCCATGATCCCACCCTAGGTTATGTCCATACACGCATTCCAGTTTTACCTGTGTTAACAGGTACCCTTAAGTCTAAAAAAAAAGGGTGACGTTTGATATCAGCACTGTTAATATGAATAAACGTGGAAATAAGGCAAAGCTATGCCTGTGTGTAGAATCAAAGCGTGAGGAGATGCTAGGAGCACGGCTATGATGATGGCCACGGTGAAATGTATGTAGTATGGGGACAATCTTTTTAGTAGAGACAGCAGTGACCGGACGAGGGGTAATGGTTTTAAACTAAAACAAGGTAGGTTTAGGCTGGATATAAGGAAGAAATTCTTTACAATGAGGGTGGTGAAACACTGGAACGGGTTGCCCAGAGAGGTAGTGGAGGCCCCATCCCTGGAAACATTCAAGACCAGGTTGGACAGGGCTCTGAGCACCCTGATCTCGTTAGCGATGTCCCTGCTCGCTGCAGGA
>Ga0181612_179684_pt1 | contig 10603 bp, 9 predicted proteins | sample HoacroProtozoa21_FD_119630 | JGI IMG/M metagenome (GOLD analysis project Ga0181612, IMG submission 119630) | Hoatzin crop microbial communities from Cojedes, Venezuel. Combined Assembly of Gp0051906, Gp0051904, Gp0051908
TCGTCGGAGCAAATTGAAATATGTTTCTTACACACGTAAGCTCTCCATATGGTTGCTGCTTGAGGAATTTCTTAATAACAAAACAACTCTGAACTCAAGACACTTAAAACTGGTCAGGAGAAACCTCTGGAATATAGGCTACAATCTCATAAAAGAGAATTAGATGATTTTAAACATTCTTCCAATCTCATGCCTCTGTCAGATCAGTAGCAGCTAACCGACTGACAGTGGTAAAGTATCACCATTTATCTGAGACCTTTACATTTCCTTAGACAAAGCACAATATATGAGACAGGTGAACCATTTGTTTCTGCACTGACTTACTGAGATTTACTTTTCCACTCAAAGTTACTTTAGTTTGATGAGTTACTGCCTATTTAAAGTGCAGATAAAAATCTCATCTCCGTTTCTTTCTTTTGTTGTATAACAATGGTGACTGCTCTCCGAGACAGGTGGAAAATTATTATATAGATGATAAGTCTTTGTTGTAAGTGTTACAAGTTAAGCAAGGTTGGTAAGAAAACCAGTAGATCGTGGTAACTACTGACTGGGAGGATTTTATGGCGTGTTGCTGGTGCTGTGGGCTCCTACTCCCCACTCGTAGCAGAGCTCTCCCTCAGTCACCGCTCCTGGCTGTCACTTTGGTGCAGATCATGAAGTTCTATTCCCAGTTGACCCGTGTAGATAATTAAATAAGTGATGTTACTTGTCCACCTGCAGCGAGGGATGGTTAAACAGTACTCCTGCTGCCGCCTTTGCTCAGAGACCGCACCGTCTGTCTTTAGCTGTTGTACCTCTCCAGGCCTAAAGCATAGAAAGACAGAACTCAGGTGTTTTTTACACACTGCATTTTTTTTCTCTTTTTAAAATTCAAAATGAGTTTAAATGCATTTCATTAGTGTCTGCCATTACATCCATCGCATACACTCCAGTTGGAGATAGTTATAATGAAAAAATAATTTTATAAGCAGATTAAAATTATCACTTAAAATCACTCATATGATTGATAGAGAGTTTATAGAGGAAGTTGAGTCTTCATAAACACTTGGCAGACCTAACTGTTGTCTCATTAGCACCTGTTTTACATTGGTTTAGCTCCACTGGGTTGAATGAAATTACCATTCTCACTTTTGTAATTTAAACCGAGATCAAGCCTTACACGATCATAAAATGTTTGTTAAGACTTCTTTGCAGTATCCAGTTCTGTGATTATAAATATATTGGTTTGAATGCCAAACCATCATGAAGTACTGAACTCGAACAATTTGAAGACCTGATGTGACAGGTGGCGTTAGTGCACCAGTCCAGATGCCTTTGCTTCTTTGAGACACTCACGTCTCAGGCTTAGAAAACCTTGCTCTTCTTCAATTGCCATCTGAGAAAAATGCTTGCAGTAGCTGGGCTGCTGACAAATACAGCTCTCGTCCTACAACATTCTAGTATTTTTTTCAATATTTCCATGCACTCTTCTCTGTCTCCATCCATCTGCTGTCTCTCTTCTGCTACACTGGTAGGCTTGCTGAAGCAGGCAACATGTTCATGATTTGTACAATATGCAGCAAGGTCCTAGTCTATGACAAGGCTCCTATTCTTAATAATAATAAATAGTCACCTCCTTTATCTGCTTAATTCTGTGTCTCCGCTTGAGAACAGCTGAAGAGATCCATTTCCTGGTGTGGAGCATGTTTGAAGCTTTTGAAGGCGGATATGGGGATAATACTAGGTTGTGGCAGAACTACTAATAGGCCATGCTCCCAGTGCTTCACGCTGAAGGAAGCAGCATCATTATTGTACACCTGACAGCATGTGAGCATTGTTAGCAAACATAACAGTTTATGTAATTCAAGTTGGACATAACATAACTCAGCAGAACCAAGGACTTCCCGCATTCTATTATGATGGACTCCAATTACCCCTGCACATTTTACGTAGTAGGTAGTGATAAGACATGCTTTTTTACAAGCTTAGAAAATCAAAATCTGCCTGTTATGGACAAAGTAACTCCTGTAATCTAAAAAACTAGCTTGCAGCAGACATCATTGAAGTTCTCCACACATAACTGTCTTACACAAGAAAGAGTAGTTACTCTATTGGCTTCTATAAGTCGTCATTTGCAAGTCATAATTTATCTGCAATTCAGGCTGCAGGGAGACCTCTGGTATTTCGCATTCTGGGAATGAAGAAAGATCTTGTTTTTCTTCACTGTCACTTCATGGTGAAGATCAGCAAATACTGACATTTTGAAAGGCAACCTTTTTTTTTTCGGACCTGTGCAGCCACAGTCCCTTAAGTGTAAATCAGTGTAGAATTTGTCTTGCTGTGTCAAGTGCTTGTACAAATCACCTAGTTTGAGTTGGTTTTTGTTACCTAAACTGGGGAGTCGGAGGGGATATAGGAAATGTTTGGAGGATACTGTGTATTTCCTGGTAATTGAACAAGGTAGAGGTGGGCCGTCCTTTTGAAAGGCAGTAGATATCTGTGAGTTCTTAAAAAAAGTTGGTTATGGTCCATCAAATCCTGGCTAAATAAGATCCCAGGGGTTCTGTTTCTTTCAGGAGATTATATTGGTTGATTAAAATCTGAAAGCATATTCTTCTGTAATACTTTCAGAATTAAGAATGAAAAATGAAATTGGAGTAGCAGTATTATACAAAAGTCGCCAATGGTTTTTGAATGTACTTTTTCCTTAAGGAAGGAAATTCATTACCTTTCCCTGGAAAAATCTGTGTTGTGTCCTTACTTTGAAGTGTCCGAATGAGGAGTGTCAACAACTGGCATAAATCAGGGTAGATCTGCTGACACAATGTATACCAGTTTGTCCCACTGTCATACAGGAAGAACTCATACAACTTTCCCATTATTACTTTACCAACATGGTAGTAATTTCATGAGGAAGTAAATTTATAAAATAAAACTGAGATGCATGTTGTAGAGAGTTTTTTGGATAGATCAATGCTGAATTCCTGACTGCTTGCCAGGAATTTCAGTTCCAGCTAAAATCCCAGGGAAAAATCCTTCGCTTTGTTGAAGCAAATAGCAAAATTCCCTTGGCAGTCTGAATTTCACCCCAAGTTTAGACTAAATTTTTACTGTTCTCTCCTTCCTTCTCTCTGACATACAGCTCAGAAAGCTAAGAATAGAATAGAATAGGACGTGTCAGTTGCAAGGGACCTGCAACAATCATCTAGTCCAACTGCCAGATAATCCCTTTCCTGTTCAAGACTGTGAACAGCAGCTTGCACGCTCCTCTTCCGTGTGTATACTTGTGTACATGATGGTAATTATCACAAAAGGAGTTTTAAGTAGCACCCCATTGATTTTTGGTTTCCGTGCTGCAAATTAATGGACTGAGCATGCACTCTTTGTAATCACACAAGTAGAAATTCAATAATGATTCTGCTAGAGTACTTGAGTGACCTCAGCCACTGAATTCATTCGTATTTCGACTATTTTTAATGAGACTGGCGTATTTAGCAATGCCATCGGATGGCTTGAAAGCAAGGTGCCCTGTCAGCCAAAGCATTACAGATAGATCAACTAACAAGAATTTCAATGTTTATGTCTTTTACACAAAATATTGTACAGCTTCTGTGTGGCAATGTTCATTGGAATGTACTAATCAAAAGAAATTCCTGATGTATCTGATCTGCATGAGATCTTCCATTATAACAACTAGATTTCAACCAAATCAGAGCTCAGCAAGTACTACTAACAATCCGCGAAGGAATAGAATATCTCTGGTTAGTTTAGCAATTGTTCAGCTAGGTTTAGAGGTTTTAATTGTATTTGATTATAGTTTCTTATGACATTTTTGTCATCTCTGAGAAAGTGTAATAGGATAATGAGGCTCTCCACTTGGAGATGCTATTTGTCAATTTTTATCTTGAGAAATGTTCAGAAATTTAATGAGACTGACTGGGAAGGAATATTTAAGGACAAATCTTATTCGTTGCTGCATATCTGTTTGGCTACCTACACTTGCGTAGTTCCACAGTTTGGTTATACCTGCTGTGATTTCCTCACAAGGAGCTAGTGAAACTCCTATGCATTACAGATGAACACTATTTAAATGCACAGTAAATAGCAGCCATTCCCAACACTACTCAGAAGAATTCACCTAGGACTGTCATGGTAAATGTAGGGGACTTGATCACTAAGAATTGGGAGAAACTCGACTTTTGCTAACATTACTCCCGGAACCATCTGAGAAGGGGATTGTTGCCGTGTTCTGTGAATCAAAGTTGTATGAATTATTTTGACAGGTAGCCTATCCTGTTGTTTTCAGTATTCCTGGGGCTGGTAGAATTGCTGAGGTGAGATGAAAGACGTACTCATCAAACATCATATAATTGCCACATCCTACAGTGATGCAAATCAGTAGAGATTTGTTGTGGTTTGCTAGGGATCACACATAAATTCACTGTGTGGGTTCATTAAAAAAAAAAAAATCTCAGAAGATACCCAGAGTCACAGAACATACTTTCATTTAGAGCAGAACCCAGGACATTTGAGGGCAGTGGTTTTTCAGATGCTGCTGACCGCATTGTGCGTAAATAGGGTCTGACTTTATAAATGCTTGAAAGGTGTGAACTCTTCACCATTATCCACTCCCCAAGGAATACTGATTTCACTGGCTTTGCTTTGAGTGGTACACCTCAGTAACCAGTTTTGAAAACATGTCTCTGTAACTGGCAGTAGAAGAACTTATGCCTTTTTAATAGGAGTAAGTACCTAAGTATCAGGACAGAAAGAAATAACTGGATTTTGAATATGGAGCCTAATTCAGCATTCAGTGAAGTTTGAAGAAGACTGTCCATTAGCACTGTGTCCTGCTCTTGATGAACCACTTTAGAACAGCTTGTACGTCCTAAATATGTTTCAGAATACAACTACTAACTATGCACAGCACTGAGCACAAGTCAATTGCTGCCTAAAGGACATAAGATGGAAAATAAATCCTTTCAGCTATTCTCAGTTGTTTTCTTAAGGTTTTCCCACCCAGGTCCTTATAGTGCCCTCTTTTTAGACTGGCTCAGTGTGCAGGCTCCAACACTCCTCTTCCTTCTGTTTTCTTTTTTTAAGAACCTTTACCACTTTATCATACTCTGTTTTTTCCCTCTTTACTAACTACAGGTTTGGGATGAAATTTGTTGTTGATTCCTGGTATAATGATAATATCTGCTATGAGATCTGCATTATATCTTCTAGTCTGGATTTGGGCCTTAGTGTCACTTTGTATCCTGCCAAATAACCTGGCAGAGATTTCTCTAGTCTGTCTCTTATGGGACTAGTGGGTTTTCTGTGTTGTGATACTCCCTTTCCCAGCCAATGGGGAGATTTGCATTGGCTGTTGGGTTCTTTCACAGTATTAATCAAGACTTAGTTTGGAAGTATGGATCCTGGAAGGGGGAAGGGTTTGTGGTGGTTTCACCTCATGTGGGTAATGTAGCAGCATGCCTTTCACATTCGGAGCTTTTAACGTTTGTGTGTGTGAATATACATATTTTTTATTTGTATTTGCAAGGCTTGTAATGTCAACTTGTCATCTTGCCAGTGATCCGTTTGTTCCTTTGCCAAGTTCTCAAGTCATTTCCTAGGTTGTTAGAAAGGATATTCCATTTTTTCTACTGTTCTGAAAATTTAGCTGTGGAGCAAAAATTCTACTGCCACTGTGCACCAAGTGGGCACTGGCAGCAGCTCCCAAGGCGATGTCATTAGCCAGCTGTGGGCATCCAGTGTTTTATTCCTTTCTTCTTGAGATCATCTGAACCCACATGGTCCTCCTTCTAAGAAAACACATACAGGTCTTGCCAGCGTCTCATGAACAAGATGAGATAACTGGCTGGAGCACATTATAGGCTCCTTCTGGCCCGTGGCCCGGCTCGGGCATGCTGAGTTTTGTGGCACTCCCCATAAAACCTTGATACAGAGAAAGGAAAGATTTGCACTTGGGTCATGCACTGACCTGAGTGGAGCAAGGATGCGGCATGGAGCAAGGATGCAGCATGGGCATGCACAGACATGCACAGACACGTGAGCAAGAGAGTGCTTCCAGGCCATGCAGCTTGACCGTTACCCACCCTAGGACAGACAGGTGTTTTAACTACCAAAGTGCAGTAAATCATTTGTATTCATCAGTATCTGTCATATTTTCTGTGGTTCCAGCTCTGAGTTCCCCATGTACCTTAGAGAGAGAAGACTTAGTTTCAGTGGCACTCTCAAGATAAAAACAGAGCTTATTTAGAATAAACAGTTGACCAAAGTATTTGTCAGGCTCTGTTATAGCTGTTCCTGCATTCTGTAAAATTCTTCCCATATATACAAGCATGAGTTCATTTTGCCAGGAAGCAAGACCATTAATCCTGCCTACTTTGAAGCCATGTCTTTGTGGACTTACTGTTCAGATTACTTAGATTGTTGGAGAATTCATCCCTTTGTAATGATAATGACTGCTGAGTAGCTCAGCCCTGCATGAGAAATTTTTCACCTATTTAAGAATGTTTGTTTTTTTAATCTTATATTTTTTATATTTTCCCATGTTTATATTTAATTTCTTGTACTTCTTATTTTATCATCTTTTTAATATTTTTTTTCTTATGATAAATTCTCTCATGGGGGATTTGGTTTCTGCAGAGTTAATTGCTGCATGCTATTTTACTCATGAGCCAATTGAATCAGATAATTTGCTGTTTCCTGAGTAATGTCAAAGAGTGTACAGAAAGATCTTTTGTTCCAAGTAAGATTTTAGAGGGGGTCTGAGGATTGCTTTCTATGCAAATTCTTTACATGAAAGTTTTACAGTATGTACCCTACAAGATGTAGAAGAGCTGCTATTTAAAGATCAATACATATAATTAGTCAGTAATTGTTGATATCTAATGCTCTCTTTAGTATGTTCATTAGAACTATTCCAGATATCCCTGAAGACAGATTCAGAAAAGTGTGTAAACCGTTTAGTTTTATAGTTGCTGCCAGTTTTTTGTCTTAGGCAGGGAGAGAGATGGGATTTTCCTAGGCCCTGAAGTGTGTAGGTTCTTGCCCCTAAAGTTCAAGAGCTGTCAGCTACTGATGGTAGTCAGCAACTTGTTTCTGTAGGACTCCAGCCTGATCTGTGCTTCATTAGGGGACACCTCCCTCTTCCCAGCAATGTAGCTCCTCATTTCACATGTACAAAGCAGAATTGTACTCATAGAGACCTTTTTTCTTCCACCTTCTTGATAGCTGAAGTGTATTGGAGTCTAACAGCTAAAGTTCTCATGTGTGGAAATGCCTGCATGAGAGAGGATGAGCATGAATGATGTGAGGGATCAAGGACAATGAATAGAAAGCTCTGAAACTCATTGTGGAGCTCCCAGGAAACTCGCTTGCAGTCTGCCTGCATTACTTGCTTCTCACTGTGCAAATCGTGCACTAAACAGTGCAGAGCTCGGCTCTTCATATCCCAAGGCTTTTCTACAGATCAGAGCCAAAGATGCTTTACAGATTAACACTGAACTGTGCACTAAGTCACCAGACCCTGTGTACCTTCTCTCAGCAGTCAGGGTTTGAAAAAAAAAAAAGAATCAGAGGGGCTAATTAGCTGGGTCATCAAGTGGTCAGGCTTGGCAGGACTGAAGGGAGGAGAAGCACTCTGTAACTGTCAGCAGGATGGAAGCAAAGAGGTTCTTGTCCAGACCAGATCTCTCCTGAGCCTTTAAAAGTTTTCTGTCTCTAATTAAAATCAAGTGTAGATTATGTGAGCATTTCGACTTCTGTCTTCCATGTCTCTGTATCACTCTTTCTCAAATCTTAATGCTTCTGACTCCAATAGCCAAAACCTCTTAATTATTGTCACACTCTGAGTGGCTGAATGACAATAATCCTCTCTATGGAAAAAGATAGTTTAAGTGAATGGAAGTGGTTATTAGATGCAGGAAAAATACGCCAAAGATTATTCTCTCTTTGCTAACTAGATGTAATTTAAATTTTAAAGGAAGTTATTGAAATTACTACTCTTGGAAGGAAATCCAAAACTGTGATGGTTGTTCTTTTTCAAAGGGAAGTCACATTTCTGCTTGGGGCTAATACCATAAGAGCCTTTGTTTGTACGGAGTATGGCATAACACTAAGTAAAGAGTAGAGATCTAAGTTATTAGAGAGAGATACATACTTTAAATAGATAACTTTATAGTCTACTGCATACCGTTTCTGATGTTGGCTTCCTTCTGTGCATTCCTGCCCACTAGGCTGTGGAAACAGAGAGTTTTCGTATTGCCATCAGTCAGTGAAAGTATTTTGACATTTGTACAAGGAAATGTATATATCCAAACCCAAATCTGTTTCTGCTGAAAATGAAATAAACTGTGATGATAGCTGAAAACAGGTTTGCAAGTCTGGAACTTGCAGGCTTTTCCAGAGTTTCCTGTAAGTGTGTAAAGTTTACCTTCAGAGTCTTTGTAGGAGTTGCGTCCCTCTAGTCTCTTTTGAAAACCAGTTTCCACATTCATCTGTCTTTTAGCTCCGTCTTGGACTTACTGATGTGGGTAGAAATCACCTCCCTAACTTCTCCCTCTTCTAAGATATATACTGGAGATAATGGCCATTATTCCTGTGCTCGACATTCCAGGTTAAAAATACCACATGCACTCAACTCAGTCTTCCCTCTAGTTTCAGTCAATTTTTGGGGAGGACATTGATTTGATAAATCGCCTGTTTGCAGCAGGAACGTACTGGAAGTTGCTCAGGTGACCTCTAGATCATCTACTGACTGACACGTGGGACCTCTCCGTCACAAGCAGAGCTTTGGCCTCTGCCAGTCTCAGGGTCCATAGTGTCAGAAAGGGAAAATGGTTATTATCTTGAATCCATAACATTTAATTTAAACCCGGTGCACTTTCTCCTAGGCGCCGCATTGTGGGATAGCATCCGAACATTTCTGCATTCTTAGTGTTTCACTGAGTCACAGTATCTGCCACTGTGTAACGATGACCGGGAAGCTGTCTGTGCTCCGGTAGTGTTGTGCTATAGAAGAGCTGGGTTATATGTCACAGGGGATCCAGAAAGAGTCCCAGCAATGCCCGTGTATTAATGACCCATTGTCAGTGAGGCCATCCAGGCTACTCCAACGCAGCCCTCCTTCATTCAGCTTAAACTTCTGTTAAAACATCAATTAAGCCCCCAAAGATAAAAACTTTGCTCTTATGTGGGGAGGGCGTGCAGTCTCTGCATTTTATTACTAAAGCTATGACAAGCAAGGGAAGGCTGTGCTGGTAATTCTAAGTATATATGTTCTTTAGCTCCCTCCCCCTTATCAAGCCTTAGGCTTGTTGCCTAAAAATGCCCTTTACAAGAGGAAATCTATAGCGCTGCAGAGCTGGCTGATCTGCTGGTGACCTGCCTGTAAGGACTGCATTACTCAAGTATTCACTTGTCCTTTGAACATGAAAAGGCAGACAGGTGGAGCCTGGGGTATTACTTGGTACAAAGCAAACATGTAAAAAGCACAAAGTTTCAGTTCCTTATTGGTAATGGAAAGTACTATTTTCAAAAGTGCCATCTGACATTTAGAAGATTAACTGGTATTGACTTCCTGTGTGAGTTGGGCTCCTGAGTATCTGAGTCACTTTTGGAAACCTGAGTTGGCCATCTGTTTCACTTAGGCTTTGCAGTGCCAAGTGAAGCAATGCAGAAATACTTTGATGACTATAGTTTGTAATACCTAAATTTACAAAAACAGTTATTTCAGCAGTTTGACACCTATTGGAATTTTGAGAAGCTCAGGGGCCTTGAATTCCCACTGCCTGGGATAAAGCAGATGTGTTTGAAAGCAACTGGAGTTTGAAAGGAGCTTGTACTTTTGAAAACCCCAGAGCTACCACATCACTTTTGAAAGTGGAACTAAGGTACTTCCAGAAATTTCACCTGCCATCCCAACCAGACATCTGACAACAGAACCTGAAAACAAAGAGTGTTTCTTAAAGTGGGGTAGAAAAGTAAGATGTAAAATAGCAGCATATATAGTAGGAACCTCGTACTGCAAATTGGTCTATAAATTCTGAGAATGTGCATGGGGGATGCAGTTGAGACTTGAAAATGAGTATTTGTGGCACTGGGGAAGCTGTTTCTCTTACTGGTTTAAACTGAACTTGGGCAGGAGAGGAAAATATGGCTACAGTCCAGTGTAGAGAGAGTACGGCAGCTTCTGATCACTGCTCTGGCATGGAGGGGTAGCAAGAATGATTTGGGAAGAACTAGGCATTAAGAGCACTATTTTGAGCTTGACAACAGAGAAGACAGAAGATTTGAGACTGAGGAACAGAGGACATAAAAGAATAGGTGAAGAAGTCTAGCTTAGGACGAGCGGTAGCAGCATCCATGAGATGCATCAGAGTTGGGAGGCTGTGTGGATTGAAGCAGGGGAAGTGCAAGGAACTAACTGTGCCTTTCAAATGGAGAAAATAAGAGAGGAGATGCAGGGACCTGCTCTGGAGGTGCCACGCGGAGCCGCTGGGGAAGGCAGGGCTGTGCTGAACACGCTCTGGGAGCAGTGGATCACTCCTGTGCTGACTGCCTGGAGTACCCCAGCTGGTGTTCACACTGTCTGAGGCGGGAGGAGATACAGCAA
>Ga0181612_100572_pt1 | contig 10602 bp, 9 predicted proteins | sample HoacroProtozoa21_FD_119630 | JGI IMG/M metagenome (GOLD analysis project Ga0181612, IMG submission 119630) | Hoatzin crop microbial communities from Cojedes, Venezuel. Combined Assembly of Gp0051906, Gp0051904, Gp0051908
AAGTTTGGGTATTTTCTTGATTCTTAACAGATCTATCCAAACCTACTTCTTTCCGCATTTTGCTGGGAATCTCTAAAGAACAGACCATCACAACTCTGAGACTTTATCAAACAGTCTTTCTCAGATCTTTGTAACTGACAACTTTCTTCCACAATTTTTTGTTGTCCCTTCAACTGCATTGTATTCTGAATACTCCTCCTTCTGTACGTTTCATTTTCTCTACTCCATGCAAACTTTGCAGCTCCTGCTTTAAGCTTCCATTTTCATTATTTGCAGCTCTCACTGACTATAGCTGTCTTGCAGTTACTCCTCCTTCAAACATTTTTTGGAAACATACTCATGACGAAACACCTATCAAGCCATTAATAATTCAACACTGAAGCTGCACTGCACGATGCAATGCAGAAATACATATTTTTATTACCTGATATGTTAGAATACAAGTTCTGTCTAGGTCTTTGTAATACAAATTGTTGCATGAATTTGCTAAGGGGTTCTAGTTGGGGGCAGGAAAGGCCTGAAGACAAATTCACCAACTAATGCTGCTTTGCTGAACTGAGAAACAGAAGAAATAAGGAATGATGCAGCTAGAATACAATATGCTACAAAGACATACCCATGACTATGGATTACATGCTTACTGGAACAGTCTTTGAACACCCTGGTTTACCTCTATTAGCTTTCACTCAGTAATATACATATTAGGAGTGCAGGAAACCGTTTTCAAGCTTTTCATTGCCTAATTCAGAGCTTGCGTTTAAATTCACGCTTCTAAGATCAATGTCTCAATCACTGGGTTATAGATAGGGCACAAGACGTAGGCTACAGATGTCTACATACTAGTAGAGTGGTTGCATATCTGCATAAAAGCTGTCTTTTACTGCACTGGCACCCAGGAATGCAGAAGGGAAGCAAACCAGCACAGGCTTGACCGAGAAGGCTTTCGGCACCCAGAGAACATGGTCAGTTTTCCTGCGTCAAGTGCCATGAACTTATGGGCTTCTTAACAACAAGAGTGTGATTAAACCCAGTAAGTCTTGCCAAGTTCTTCTAGCAAACATCTTTTTGGTGGGAACCGACACTCTGTTAGCAGGCCAGGAATTTTATTTTCCAAAAACAGATGAAAGCCCACAGAAATGCGGCACTGCAATTCATCAACAGAAATGTGTCAACTGTTGTGGCTTAAAGGGGGAGGGGGAAAGGGAAAAAAAAAAAAAAAGAAGAAAAAACCAGGCAATTCTTGGTGTAGCTTTTTACTAGTAAAAGCATCCGAAAGTGCATCAGCAGATGAAGCTATTAAAAACAGAGGCTTATCCAAAAGACTTTCAATTAACTTCAGCAAGATTTTCATTAGACATCTGAATAGAAGGTAAACTGCTGAGGTTTTCCTGATAAGGTGATAAATACTTGGTACCTGGACTTTGAGCAATGAGAATTCTATTACCCCAATTGAAAAAAGCAGGGATGATCTGAAATTTACTACTCTGCTGTTACGGAGTCACTCTGTCTCTTCTTTGTAGAACTGAAGAATAATGTCTGAACATAAGAAAACTAAATAGAAAACTAAATCAAACCCACATAGCCTCCATTGTAAGCTACATGTATACTGTTCATCAAACAAAAGAATGAGAATCATAAAAAGAAATATGATTCACAGAAATCAGACTGAATGTTGTTATAATATCTACTACATTTTCCATAACCTTTTCTACAGGCATTTCATGATTCTGCCCTCACGTACACGATTTCATGACCCAGAACTGAATTCAGAATATGATATATTTTACAAATTTTGCAACTATTTTATAATTTCCTGTATTGGATAAAGGTGAACCGGTCAATGAAATATGAAACACAACCTGCTTTCTAAGTGAAAGAAATCATGTCCTATATCCCTTGCTTAAGCACAAGCAAACGGAAAGTTGTAGTCCAGGAAACTAAGATTTATGTATATGTTAATGTAGACAGAACTACACACACGCTCAGTTTAAAAATCTTGATTATGTAAGTTAGAATCCTTCTGAACACAATCAAAAAAAATTCTGTCCTGTCTGAAATTAGACTGGAAGCATAAAATTATTAAGATATAGAAGAGACAAAGTATTTAAGAAACAGGAGCATGATATACTATTAAAATGGTAAAAGGATATGAATCTCAGGAGTTATTGCAATGGTGTTTAACACTTCACTCTTAAGTGAAACTCAGAAGTCTTAACAGGCGCTGATACTATCTAGAAAACTGTGAAAGAAATACTTCAAAACATTAATACAGAATCTGTAGATATGATACAGACATGATATAATGCAGAAGTAAAAGACCTGAGAATTCCAAAAGAAGCACAGCAAAAAGCCTAAAGTTTTCAAAAATAAAAGGGCAAAAGAGATGAGGAGATTACATTGACATTAATGAGATAAAATTGTGGGAAAGCAGCTATCAGAGTAATCAAAAAATCATTAAAGAGTAATATAACAAACACATCATTTGTTACAACAAACAGATGATATTTTATTCTGATGAGATTTAAGTCATTATACATGAATTGAATTAACATTAAATACATTTAGGCTCTCTTATAGCTATGTATTAACCAGCAGGTCCGAAGGAAACCCTGCCCTCCCACAAAAACTCACAAATATATCTTGTACAACCATCCCACGTCACGTTCAGCGCCCAGCCATGGACAGCCCCAGATCGCCCACGGCACATGTCTGTGTTCCAGCCCGAGGCTCCCTCCTCCTCCTCCTCACGTGGCAGGGGACACAGCAGGCAAACCCTGGCTTGGATTTCCAATGGCAATGGCAAAACTGTCAGCATTGCAGCACCTATCCGCAGGGCAATTGTGTCCATCCAGCCATTGCTCGCACATGGCATTGTCATTAAAAGCAAAGCTAATAGATTTCAGTAGCTGATCCATGATTTCAAAGCGAGTGTTTATCAGACTGACAGCACCTATAGCCCAGCACAAGTTTCCTTGCTGGTTTTCACGTTCATTTGTTAAAGAATGAGCAAACAGTAGTCTGAATTTACACTGTGATAAGCAAAATTCCTGTCAGCTACATTCACAGTCAGGTCACTCTAGCAGCCCCAGAAATAAACTGAGAACCACAGAAACAAATTACCATATAAGTGTTATAATTTAAATTTATTTCTCTGACTTATCAGTAAAGAATTTCTATGGGTAACACAGAGAGGGTATGAAGTATCCTATTTCTGTGTAAGAATTATTCTCTTTATTTACAACGTGTTGATGATAAAATTCTCTATTCAATCTACTGTAAGGGTGCATTAGTAATCGCACTGACCTGCTTTTTCTGTTTATTATACGTAGACTTCCATCAAGAACACTGAAATACTGAAGTGGCACTCAGCAACATAATTTTATCTGTCTGTGATTCGGTTACACTCCTTTATTAAATGGAAATTCTGGTAAAGTACAGATAGGGAACACAGAAAAAACATGTAATATATTATACCAGATGTTAGGAAATAAAAATGGCAGACACTAGACTTTGGACTAGACCAACAAAACACTGAATTGCACAAAATTGCCTGTTCTGAACTCTACTTTGAGATTAAAACTTTGAAGAAAAACTACATCTAAATACACAGACAGAAATAGATGTCACAGCTGATGCAACTGAAAGGAAAGCTTAAAATCCATGAAATTGTGTTACAATAGATTATTTAACATTAATTATTAGTTACTGAGGCAAGTATAATCAAGAATATGATTACTAGAGATTTACTTCCGTGCAAAACACATCACAGATTGTATCAATCATACCCATGAATTGAGTGTTTGCATATTCTTCCTCCCTACCAAAACCACTTTTAAACTTTAAGAATTAATAACATAGACTACCTCTGAAACTTAATCACAAAACAGTAAAGCTACAAAACCTAAATTAAAGCAGAAGGCTCTGCCATTTTTGACCACAAACGCCCCTATTTCTCTGTGTTCTTACCTAGCATCCCTGATCTTAGATTTAACGAATAAGAAATCCCTTTTATGTTAACAATTCAAACATTTCTTCTATGAAACTATGCTATTGTCAGTAGCAGTACATAGCAAATAGTCCCCCAGAAACTTTTCTAAAGCAATATGTTTTTCCTGAGATACATTTTTAAAGCCTGCTACTTAGTTTTGATTTGCCTTGGAGTGGCAAAATGAATCAGAACTCATATCCTGACTGCACAAACCCCCCCATCATTTCTCATATCTTTTCTGTGGGTTTTTTTCTGAATGCATTGATGTAGCATTCATCAGACACGACATGTTTTCTAATTCATACTCAAACCTCATAAACAAGAACTGTAAGTCACAGCCCAGACCAGATGTCAACTACCGGTTTCGCTCGGGAGAGCCAGACCAGCGTGTCGTATTGGCAGAACACGAAACAGCTACGGAAACACTCAGCAATACAACTGATAGCCAGGAAAGTTGCAGAAGTCGCCTGCACAGATTACGTGGATCCAAGGTGTGATGTCTGTTCACACACACTTCCTCCTCCACCACTGGGAACATGGTTTACATGGGAACTGGGCTGTCACCAGCCTTCACCTGCCACCTACCTCCCACTGTTCGCATGATCTGCTGGAACTTCAGCAACACGTTGAATATGCGCTTTGAAAATATCAGATGTTTGTATCTGTGTACCAGTAACCCACCTGCCTGAACTGGATCAGTGATCAGAGCTTACATGGCCTAAAACTACACCCACTCCTTTACCTGCTTTACTGAGATCCAACATAAGCCAGAGCCATATGGACATACTAAATTAGAAAACAGCTTTTAAACTGAATATAGTTTGCCTCCTCTTGTTGACTTCTCTCAATCCAGACAAGTAAACTACATTGAAAAATTCAAGTTACAGGCAAAACCACCATTTTGACACACTCGATCCCCACTGTGGGCACCGGCAAGGACAATTCTCTGGCTATCAGTCACACCACATCAACACCACAGACCAAAACTGTTACAAAAAGAAAGCCCTATAGCAAAACGCAAGTCTAAGTTACATACACAGCAACGTTTCTAAGCCTTTCTCCATGACACCAAGCTGGTTGACGGGGATCCATACATCACCAGCAGCAGTACAAGCCTCTCGCAGTACGCTACTCCTTCAGTCCATCCAGATGTTTTTGTACGACCACAGTGTATAGTTCCTAAGATTTATTCAGAATTTACAGAGGTAAAAATGCTTTGATCACTTTAAAACACAATATATAATAAATGCAACGCCAAAGCTGAGGTTGTGTAGGTAGACATGACCTTTTCTTAGGGAATACATTTATGGATTTTGACACTATCTACAGCAAGAATCACTTGTGACCATTTATGCAGGAGTCCAGAAGACAAAGAATTGCCCATCTATCATTTCCATATACATTCTCCCTTGTTAAGGCAGAATTACAGATGGTAGATTAACCAATTATCTTGCCTCTAATTCTTTCGATCATGAAAACACTAACCACAATTATTTTGCTTGCTTGCCAAATTTTTGTTTCTTACGTATATCAAAAGACACTTGACAGTATGCATAGTAGAGAAACAAAAATGAAAGAAAACATCATCCCTGTCTAAGGGTCATCACTGTTACTTTCAAAGCTTTCTGCACACAGATCTGAATCTTATCATCTTCTACTTTAAGGCTAAAAAAGGGCAATGTTTAATTTTTCATTACACAAAAGTAGGCTGAAATCAAGGACTACCTCAGTGATATTACAAGGTTTCCACTGACATTAGTTCTCTGTTTTGTTCAGGTGACATAAGCTTTGCATCCTTCCTAAAGTATACTTCAAAATTCTTAATAACAGTTCTAATGTGAAAGTGCTTACCTTTTAAAGATCTTCAATCTAATGTCAAAATTAAATGCTTTCCTACTTTTGAAACTGAAGTGGCAATCTCTCTAAAGCCCTACTAATCTGAAATCCAATGTATGAAAATAAGAATAATAAAAAACTTAGATACATGATACAGAATTTACTAAGAGCACAGAAATATTTCATTTACAAATTAATCAAAGCCATGTACCCAAATCACTATTTAAATAATTTGGAAAACTTAATATGTGCTTTCTTTCACTGCTAGTTGAAAAAGCCTGTTCTTCTTCAACTACAATTCGTAACTTTCCCAAAAACTCTATGTAAATTTAAAGTAAGAAAAAAAAAAAATAATGCCAACTTGTACCATAACAGGCCAAAAAATCCACCATAATGAAAGTTAAAGATAGTGCCATCCAAAAACACAGAATATTTATTTTATCCAGCAGTTAAAGACAGGTGCAATAACAGGTTAGAAAGGGCAGTATGTGGAAAGAGTATAAATGTTATTTTAGATTTAATTTTGCCCAGAATTAGAGACATGTACTAAATAGAAGTCAGTCTTTTTAATTCAGCAGAGATCAGAAAGAACTTTTACTTCCACTTTTTTGATTCATTAAAGGAAACATTTACACAACTCTAAGAAAGCAGAAATCATTTTTCCCCGCTCCCCTATGTACATGTGTCATAAATTACAAACAGAAAGTATTTATAAGTGTACACATCCCCTTACTATTCTAAGAAGTTAGGGACTTTAGTACTATTGATAATGATACCCAGGCCTTCAGAAGCATTACTATTTTGAGACTGAAATTTTAAAACTATTTCTCATTCAAAATACATTAGCATAAAAAGAGACCTGTTCTGAGACTAATTCATATTGGTACTGTTTTCAACTGTTACCACTCAGCTATTCATGTACTGCAGCTGTCACAAATAAATATTCGAGTAATTTTCTATTGTGAATGGTCTAGAAGTGGAAAAAAAATTACTGAATTCTAATAATTGCAAACATTTAACCATATTGCCAGTCTCAAATTTAGAAAATAACTAGTAAAATCACAAAAATGAGATTTTTCCTAAAAGTTAAATTGATATTGCCCAACTGGATTTTTTTTAAGAAATAAAAAAAAAGATTCAAGAAAACATTGTGAAAATTAGTTTCAGTGTCACTGTTACATACAGGCTCGGGTCACAGAGCAACAAAACGGGTATGCCACCATGCAGAGACTGAACGAGCTTCCTTTGGTGCACAGAACATGGGTTAGGCTTGTATTTCCTGTACTAAATTTCTGCTGCAAGAAGAACGTGCAGGTTCCTAGAAAACATATTAAATGGGAATAATGAAAATTTCCCAAATTCCATATAGATCCATGGTAAAATACTGTCCTGAAGAACATTTTCCAAGACAGCCTGTTATTCTATTCGCTTTTTGCTCTTCAGGTGTTTAAGATTTCCACAGATATCTACAGCCCTTGTAAAGTCCAAATGTTAGTTGGTTTTAAATAAAACATAATTCTCCACAATTGTTTTACATTAAAAAATCCAAACAAAATTTAAGGACTGGCGGTTTGTTAGACTTAAAGAAATCACAGTGTTTCCACTATGAGCATTTTCTTAGCCACCGACTGTATTTCTACTTTACTAGAACCACCTATCGATCTATTAATTCTACAACACCGCCAGACAAACCAGGATTACAGTCCAGGGGTGATATGAATTACATGCAAGAACAGACCTACAACCAAAGGTAAGCGTGTTCTCATTCTTGTTAAAATTCTAGTGCTACACACTGCTATAAACACTCAGATGTTCTGAGACCATGCTAAATACTCTTGCAACAATAAGCAAATCAAAGACAACTCCGTACCAAAACGTAATTTCTGCAAAGGCAGGGAACTACGGATTCTGTGGCAATCCAGCCAGAGATACTCAGCCTGGTGTCCTGGGTCGGGCAACTCTCAAGAGAAAAATCCAACAAAAAAGACTTTCAGAAGAACACAAGTGCTGAAGGATTCACCTTCTCATCCCCTCATTATTGCACAGTAAAAATGAAACTTATTTTACAGTAAAAATGAAACTTATTTTACAGTAAAAATGAACTCTTCTGCTGTCTTTTTCAATGTAATACAGAAGCACATATTGACCAAATATAATTGTCTTGCATGCTAAGGTTTGGCAGCAGCATGAAGGGAGAGCAGTTGCACTAAGTCTTGTAAGGTTGTGAATGGCCGTTCATATGTTAAGCACAACAGAATGGTTCAGGCTTTTGACTATTAAGGATGCATCCTCCATTCTTTCATACAAGAAAGGTCACTTTCCAGGAGGCAAACCAATCTGCAGTCTTACTTTCTCCAAGTTACTGTCTGTCTAGTGAATCTACAGAAGTATTAGTGCGAATATTACAGAACATACCTAAGAATATTAGGTTAAGTGTTTTTGTATGCCAAGTGACCAGCAGCTAAACAGCGACCAACAGCTGGAAATTATCCTGACTAAATGTTCATGTCAGATCATAAGTGAAGTTAATGATGACATTTACTGATTTCAGGTAGAGGGATTTTTAGTCATTTTGACACTAAATTCTGAAAACATCACATTGGTGTTTTTCTTACAAATGTGATGCTCTATAGTCTTTTTCCAGTTTGCATTGCCTAACGTAATCAGTTACAATCATAATATTCCGGCTATTTTATAAAATAATTGATTTCAACTGATCTACAGTAAAACTTATCTAGGTAAATGTTTAAAAGAAAAAAAGAAAATGGAGAGCATGCTCCTACCCAGTAGGTTACAAATGCTCTAAGGGTGTTAAAATTCTTGATGGGACTTAGGACAAATGGCAGTAGTACCATACACTGGAAATTACAGAAGGACAAAAAATGAGTTATCATTTGTAAGCTACAGAAAATTAGGCAGTGATATATTGGAGAAGTTAGCCTCATTACTACCGTTAATTTTTGAATAAACTGTTCCACATATTTCAATAGGGTATTAACAAATAAGGCTTCTAACAATAATTTATATATTACACTGTAATGTATTTACTGGCCTAACCGATTGGGAAAATTAAGTCTCGTCCTCCAAGTATTTTTTAAATAACGCATTTTTACTCCATTATGGAACAAGTTCATGATTTCACTGATGACAGTATCATGTTGTAGCTTAATGTTAGCCAAAGAGAAATCATTCACAGATACTAAATTCATATACATTCTACATATATTTCATTATTTCCCACATCCTCTTAAGAAAGTGGTAATAATATGAACCATAATAAAAAAAATATCCCTCAGGTACTCAACTATAATTTAGCCCCAAAAGAACACAAGAAAAAAAAAAAACAAAAGTACAAAATAATGAGAAAAACCTTACTCTTATGAATGAATTTTTTCCTTCTCCTTCAGACAGACAGATAAAACCATGACATAACAAATACATTATTTCTTCCATATCTTCTCCAGACTTTGGGTCTGTATCTTTTCTTCTTATCACCTGCAATTTCACAATCAAAAGACTTCTCTGAAAAGCCTGGACACTGTGCTCGAATGGATAACATTTGCATTGTAAATTCTGAGATTTTCCTTGTAATTCCACAGATTTAAACCTTTTTTTATTTGCTAAAAAAGACCAGAACCCAAACAACAACAACAAAAATCTGCATGCTGGAATGTCTAACTCTCGCTATTACTTTTCTCTTCATTTAACTCTTCCATATACTGAGAATTTTTTTCTTTTATTATAAACATTACATTTATAAAAACATATTTTGCCAACAACACTTCCCAAACACAAAACTTTCAAAATTTTTAAAGTATCACAGCAAAGTAGAAAACAAATTGAAAAAAATATTGTATTGCATAAGTGACAAAAAAGGAGAAATTGAGGAAGTAAAAAAAACCATTCCAACTTCCTTTCTAAATATGAAATAGAATAAACTCCAGGTGCATTCCTGATTTTCAGAAGTAATCTTTATGATTTAAATAAACTGGTTTTGGTGACACAGCATTGGTCAGGAAATTTTGCCCATGATTTTCAAGAACCTTTTTAAGTCAGTCTAGCTACAAAGTGGCAGCTAAATAAAATAAAACCTTTGCTTAAAAAGTTACATTAATTCTGCTTCCGGGAAAAAAAAGAAAAGTTTGACAACATTTACTTGGGGAATCCAAGTGCTAGGGTGAAAAAAACCAAACGTGCAATAAGACACATTTCAGAGATAATAGATTTGAAAAAAAAAAAGATATCCTTGCCCGTGTAGTTAAGTGAACATTTCAAATTAAGCAATAGTAACAGTTAGGTATCATCACCTACCGCTGGCTTTATTTGAGCTATAAAATCTGTGATTGTTTAAATGAAAAAGCCATCAGAAGCTGCCAGGTTGGCACTAATGAGCAAAAAGGTAATAAGGTAAAGTTATATAAATGAGCTTTGAGGACACAAACTGTGTTTGCACCTTTTTTCCTTTTGATAAGTGCTTTTTTTGGCTGTCCTTCCTGTTCATAGCTTCAGCACCGCTCATGCAAAGACTTGCAGAGTTGGAGAGCTGGGTCTTTATCCTGACAGAATTAACAGCGTGAAAAATACTCCTTTTTCTGTGTTTCACTATATCGCTAAACTATTTCAACAAAGCAACACTTCAAGCACCTGAAAAACATCAGCTCACTTCAAATTTACTGGCATTCTGAAAACCTCCCCTTTCTGCTGCTGAGCTGAATATTAATGCAAGTTCATTCACAGAATCACGGAATCACAGAACAGTCGGGGTTGGAAGGGACCTC